>JGI12109J20283_12650539_pt1 | contig 24392 bp, 27 predicted proteins | sample ElkSlonscriptome_12_FD_20283 | JGI IMG/M metagenome (IMG submission 20283)
AAAAATTCAGACAAGTGAAAGAGATGTTTGAGGCGTTTCTTCATTTACAAGTTTTTGATTTTGAGAAGCTCCATATGTATGGATAACTTCACAACCAATTTAGGACTGCTATATATAGGTAAATCCGAAAAGTACGGAAAAACTCAAAACCTTTCCGCGAACATTGCGCACATTGAGACAAACAAAAGCTTCTTCTGTCGATGGGGATACAACTACGCATATCATATTGGCGATTTAAGTGCAGTTGTGTGTCCAGGTCATCCACAGAAAAAGATCAATCGTAAGTATACCAAATGGGCAGAGCGATTATTCTTGTCCTTTCCAAGCGAATTTCCGAAACTTCGACGTGAAACATATTTCTGGATCAAAGCCTGGAAGCATGGAAGTGCAGGTATCTGGAAAGAGTATGGTGAAACGTCACTGACTTTTTTAGAGTATCTGCTGATAGGTGTGTCCAGTGACTTGTTCTCTGATCTGTTGTTGAACGAGGAAGGTGTCAACCGTAGATAATGCGTGATATTGCATAGCAACGTGCATAGCAACGGTCAAGATGAGAAGTCGCATACTTTTGGTCATCACCGAGTAACCCATCAATCATCATGTTTCTCGTGATGTTGTTGCTCGCCTTGCCGTTTCTCCAGCGCCTCCTGCAGCAACGCAATCATCTGCGCATTAATCGAACGGTACTCTTTTGCCGCCAGGTGCTTGATCTGCTCGTACAACTCCTCGGGTATGCGTAAGTTTGTGCGTACATCAGCCACATCCCACCATCCTCTTCTGACACACCGCTATGCAGGAACGCCAGGACGGTATTGACAACGACACCACGATGGCAGCATAATACTGCCATAATACTACCATTAGAGTCGTTGTACACCGATACCGCATTCCAGCACGCCGGCAACGACACGAAGCGCTCTACCGGGTATCTGAAACCGCGTAGGGCGGCACGGCTCCGTGCCGCGTAGCCCGACCGCAACCATCAAAGGAGCATGCCATGGCTTCAGCGTGTCATCTTACCACGCTTGACGATACGCGCAAATTACTTGCCCGGCAACTGCTTGGGCACACGCTCATGAGTGAGGAGTGTGTCGAACTGGCACGCGAGGTCGCCGAAACAGAGGGGGTCAGTCTTGATCATGTGCTGCCCCGCATTGCCTACGAAATGGTCAACGTTTTGCTCTTCATGAGTGAATGGGATATAGCCGTCACCCTGGATCGTTTGGCACTGCTCACCACCAACACGTTTACCCCAGGGGAGTGAATGGTCTATGCCGGGTTATTGCAGGTGCATTGTGTTATTGGTTGTCGCGTTGCATAGACCATCTGCAAACAGGCATCAAAATCGTCGCCGACCCAGGTTCCTGCAACATCAAGCAGAGATGTGGCCGGCGTAGCAGTTGTCTCACAAACAACCGGCGGTGTGGCAGCCATGGCTTGCTCCAGAGCGCCAGCCAGCCCCGCAATGAGTTGCAGTCTTTCAGTGACTGAGAGATGCTGTGCGGCTGCCAGGATCTGCTCAACGGTCATCAGTGGTGCCATCTTTCGGTCTCTTCGCGTATACTTTATCATGAGACATTTTAGCACAATTGCGACACACTCCAAATTATTTCTATCAGGCTCCGGGCCATATTCTGCCTGATACAGGTGCAGCAGGCGGGTGAGTTCGGGGTACACTGCGGGTTGCTCGGACTGGTCGGCATCGCGCACAATGGTGTAAAGCATTGCCCGTGCTTCCGTGAATGACGGCTCACGTCCAAGGTTCTGCACACAGCGCGGGAGAAACTCGTGGTTAAGCTCACGGAAGAGCCGCCAGTTGGATAGTGGTTGCCCATCCAGCCGTTGCGTATAATCCGGAATGAAGACCCGCAGCAGTGACTTGATATGTTCCTGGCGGATCAAAATGCCCAGGTGCCGGCGTGCCTCTCCGAGGAGCGTCTCAATAGCCTGCCGGCGATCGCTGCTGCTGCGTACGCTGGTAACTGCGTCTACCAGGTGCTCACAGGTAGTGAGCCACTCGGTGGGTTGCGCCAGCACATAGCGTAGCAGTGCCTCTTCCTGCGCGGTTGGACAGCGGGTCATTTTGTGCGCCAGGGTTGTCCAGAAGCGCTCCGGCGCTTTGCGCAGTAAGTCATGCGTGGTCCGCATCACCCCGATACCGCCCATACCAATCTCAGAGAGCCAGATATTTCCGGCTGCCCCATCGCCAAAATCGGTATGCAGTTCTGTCCATGCCGACACATAGTTCAGGGCTTCCACGCCCGCCACTTCCTGCGCGAGTTGTTTCAGCGCCTGGGAAATGCTGTACTGAAAGCTGTCACGCAAATAGTCCTGAGCACGCTTGCCGCCGGTCTGGATCTCGCTGTAGAGTTCAACAAAGAGGGACAGATAAGTATCATCGTTCACTAATTCGATAACTGCCTTTTCCTGCCGTTGTGAGAGCCGATAAACGTTGCTCAGAAGGTTGGTAAAGCGGCGGTTAAATCACCCTGACTGACACTCCACCACGCGCGCAATCCTTCCGGTGTGCCTCCATCAGTATGGCAGCACTGGTCAGCTAAAGTGGACCCATTGTCAAGCACAACCAAATCGCCCGTTTTCGTTCGTCTCCTCGTATAATACAAGCATCGGTTCCAGGGTGGTGGTGAGGCTGTTCGTCTCCTGGCGGCATCGACCGCGAAAGAAAGATCAGTCCCCACCACCCGTGGGCAGCGCAGAGTCTGAACCGTATCGTGTGGCGCGACCACGTATCACGAGGATCGTCCCGCCCTGCCCGTGCGAGCCGTCCTTATTCGTGGATGGAATGCCTAGAAAGTTCGTATACTGATGATGTATCAGGTGTTTGTCGGCATTGATATTGCCGCTCGGTCGTTTACCGCCAGTTGGAGCGGTGATCGGCGATCCTTCACGCCCGCCCAGACCTTCCCGCAGGACCCCGATGGGTTCGCCCGCCTGGAGCGGCAGCTCACGACAACCGGCGTCGCCCCAGCGGAGACGTTGCTGGTGCTGGAAGCCACCAGTTCGTACTGGGTGGCCCTGGCCGTGCATCTGCACGAGGCAGGCTATCAGGTGGCCGTCGTCAATCCGATGCACCTGCGCAACTATGCCCGCTCCCTGCCCCGGCGTGCCAAAACCGATGCATTGGATGCCCAACTGCTGGCCCAGTTCGCTGCCGAGCGCCAGCCCGCTGCCTGGACGCCACCGCCGCAGGTCTATCACGAACTGCGGCAACGGTTGGTCACCCGTGACACGCTGGTGACGATGCGGCAGCAAACCCGCAATCAACACCACGCCATCTGCCAGTGGCCGGTCACCATTGCCAGTCCCGTGCAGCATCTGGAGGAGGTCATCGCCGACCTGGATGCCCGCATTGCCACGCTGGATAGCGAACTGGCGGCGCTGCTGCGCGACCGTGCCTGGGCGGCATCGGCCATGCTGCTGCAAACGATCCCCGGCATTGGCGTGCAATCGACCGCCTGGTTGCTGGTGGCCACGCTCAACTTCACCCTGTGTACCAGTGCCGAATCGCTGGCGGCGTATGCGGGCCTGGTGCCGCTGGACTATCAATCGGGCAGTAGTGTGCAGCGGACTGCACGGATCGGCCCAGGCGGGAACGTGCGGCTGCGGCGGGTGATCTACCTGGCGGCGGTGGTGGCCTGTCGCTTCAATCCGCCGCTGAAAGCGTATTATGAGCGGTTGCGTGCGGCAGGCAAGCCGGTGAAAGTGGCGCGCTGTGCGGTCGCCCGCAAACTGCTGCACCAGGCATGGGCGGTGGTCACGAAGCAGCAGCCCTTCGACCCGGACTATCCGCAGCCAGCACGCGCCCAGGCGGCCTAAAACGGGGTCACGGGCGGCGTAGCCGTCACCGTGCGACTGCCGCGACCAGCGGCAGCCCTTGACGCCGGTCATGCAGACGCTATCCCAGCGGGACGCAACCGATGTTGCGTCCCCTGCCCAGCGGCGAGCGTCCTGCTGCGCTGCCGTGAGCGCGTGCCTTGCTTTTCGGTTCACGACCATTCCCAGTTCGGCCATACGCTCATATGTTCCTCTTGACAATCAATACCGTATCTTTCTTGCTTGAACTGCGAAACACTTGACACCTGGGCGATGGCTGGAACTCCTGAGACCCATGCAAACGGTCAGTTATCCACATGTTGTGGTTTCCCCGTTCGCAAGCAGTACATCGCCCCGATAGACGCTGCCCGGTGTCTGGTAGCTTGCGACCGAGGACTGGCGCTCAAAGAGCGTGGGCCATTCCCGCAGCGCAATCGTTTTCCATTCGCGCACCACCGTGGGATGGATGCCATGGTCGGACGCGATCTGCGTGACGGGTTTTTCCTCCCGCAGGACTTCCTGAACCACCTGCGCTTTGAAGGTCGAACGGTAAATCTTTTTACTTGCCATGATAAATACGAAAACTCCTGGACTCATTGTGCAATTTTATGGATCCATTATAGTTAGCCCATGACGGTCAGGGGGGCATATGCAGCAAATATGTGGTACAGGAGCGGTATGAAAGACTGTATCCACAATCGGATAGCGCGGGCAAGAAACCCGCAACATTTCATGAAGAAACCCGCAGCTTTTGCTGCGGGCTATCAAATAAGTAGTGGCGACCTCGGCGCGATTCGAACGCGCGACCTCTTCCTCCGCAGGGAAGCGCTCTAATCCACTGAGCTACGAGGTCCGATTGAGTACGTCCGTTATGATACCATGCCGCAGCAGTTTTGGCAAGTCGTGGAAGAACCAAGAACCAAGAACTGAGAACCGAGAAGAGGGCAGGGAACAGAGAACACCTTTGCGACGCACGGCGGTTGTTGTTCCCTGTTCTTGCTGCGCTACGTGCTGCTTGCTCTTCTCAGGCGGCTAGAGCGAGGTTGGCGGCATGTAGCCCAGCGCAAACATGATCCCGCCCTCGCAGACCAGTTGCCCGTCTACGGTGGCTTTGCCCTGACCTTTCCCCACCCCGCGCCGGATCTTATCCAGCGTGACCTCCATGCGCAGCGTGTCACCCGGGCGCACCGGGCGGCGAAACCGCACCGTATCGATCCCGGCGAAGAAGGCCAGTTTGCCCTTGTTCTCCGGCTGGCTGAGCGTGGCGACCGCGCCGGTCTGCGCCAGTGCTTCGACAATCAGCACGCCGGGCATAATCGGCATATTCGGGAAGTGCCCCTGGAAGAAGGGCTCATTGATCGTCACCAGTTTCTCGCCCAGGGCGCGTACACCCGGCTCCAATTCCAGGATGCGATCAACCAGTAAGAAGGGATACCGATGGGGAATGATCTCCATGATCTCCTGTGTGGTCAGCATACGGCCTCCATTTCTCCAAATAGTTGTGTAAACTCTATGATAGCATAGGAATGACCCGCAGGTGTGCCGGGTTGCGCGGATAACTTGACCAGACCCCCGCCGCGTGCTATGATCTATCCGGCATACAATGCAAGAATGTACCGTGATGACGAGGACGAGTAGCCCGGCCACCGCCTCCAGGGAGGGAGCGTCAGTGACTGTGAGCGCCCCGGTATGGAGCCCGGCGAAAACCACCTCGGAGCCGTTCCCTGAACAGCGTGCTGCTTCAGTAGGGGAATGCGGGTTGCGCCCGTTATAGCGTGCATGAGCGGTTCTGGATGCTGCGGTAGTGGTCGATCAGGTGTGGACCATTATCCGCTCCAGAAGCGGAATCTGGGTGGAACCACGAAGCAACCTTCGTCCCGGTGCGGGCGGAGGCTTTTTTATTCTTTAGAGGAGTGTGTAAAGGATGAGCCGGCACTATTCTTCCCGGCGGCCGACCCGGCGGCGTTCCCGGCGCGATGGCGGCTGCCTGGGCCGGCTGCCGGCGCTGACGGCGTTTGCGGTGATTCTGGTTGCGCTCTATGTCGGGTTTGTGCGTCCCCAGATTGGTAATCTTATCGGGGGACAACTGGGGCAGAGCCTGGTGGGTGGGCCGAGCGGGGTGCAGACCCAGGTTGAGCAGCAACTGGCCGAGGGTGTGCCGGGCATTATTGCCGCCCTGCCCGCGGGCGAGTTACCCGTCTCGGAGCAGGATGCGAATGCTTATATTGCGGCCAATCCCCAGGCGCTGGAACCGCTGGAGTCAGCGACCGTGCAGTTTACGCCGGGCCAGGTCAGCGCAAATATCCAGGCGTTTGGCACGTCCAGTCGGGCCAGCGCTCAGATGACAGCGCAGGATGGGCAGCTTGTGCTTAACAATCCGCAGATCGACGGCCCGCTCAACGCGGTGATTTCCGCCAACAGCCTGGCTGACTCGCTGGAGAGTCAGATCAATGCGGAGCTTGCCGCCCAGGGCCGGGTCGTGCGCGATGTGCGTGTCGAGCAGGGCCAGTTGGTATTGCAGATCGAATAAGAAACGAACTACGGATTACGGACTACGGATTACGGATTACGGATTACGGACTATGGACTACGGAAATCAGGAGGTATCTTATGCCGGTCGATCCAAATCAAGATCCCTACTATCGCCTGCGCCACTCGGCGGCACACGTCATGGCGCAGGCGGTGCTGGAGCAGTTTCCCGAAGGCAAAGTGGCAATTGGACCGCCGATTGAGAATGGCTTCTACTACGACTTTGACCTGCCGCGCGCGCTCACCCCCGAAGATCTGGAGCAGATCGAACAGCGCATGCGCGAGATTATCGCCGGGAACCATCCCTTTCACTACCGAGTGGTCAGTGCCGACGAAGCAAAAGAACTCTTCAAGGAGCAGCCCTACAAGCTGGAGTTGATCGTGGGGTTGGAGCAAGGTCAGGATGAGTATGGTGATACCGATTCGGGCAGTACGGTGATTTCGACCTACCGGCAGGACACGTTTGAAGATCTCTGTCGGGGACCGCATGTGGAGCACACCGGGCAGATCCCGCCCGATGGTCTCAAGCTGATGAGCGTTGCCGGGGCCTACTGGCGCGGCGACGAGCATCGGCCCCAACTGCAGCGCATCTATGGCACGGCCTGGAACAGCCAGGAAGAGCTGGAGCAGTATCTCTGGCGCATTGAGGAGGCTAAACGGCGTGACCATCGGCGATTGGGCAAGGAACTTGATCTGTTCAGTGTTTCGGATGAAGTTGGCGGCGGGTTGATCCTGTGGCATCCCAAGGGCGCCATGATCCGGGGAATTGTCGAGGCATTCACCCGCGAGGCGCATCTCCAGAATGGCTACGACTGGGTCTACACGCCGCATGTGGGCCGCGCCCATCTCTGGGAGACCTCGGGGCACCTGGACTTTTACAAGGAGAATATGTTTGCCGGAATGGATATCGAGGGCGAGACTTACTATGCCAAGCCCATGAACTGTCCCTTCCATATTGAGATCTACAAGACCCATCTGCGCTCCTACCGCGATCTGCCGCTGCGCTATGCCGAGAATGGCGCGGTCTACCGCTTTGAGCGTAGTGGTGTTTTGCATGGTCTGACGCGGGTGCGCGGCTTTACCCAGGACGATGCTCATATCTTTTGTCGTCCCGACCAGATCAACACGGAGATTAGTCGGGCGCTGGACTTCTCGCTGTATGTGCTGCGGGCGTTTGGCCTGACCGATTTTAGCGCGTATCTCTCAACCATGCCGGAACACCATGTCGGTGAGCCCGATAACTGGGAACAGGCCACGGCTGCGTTGCGCCAGGCGCTTGATGCGCATGCATTATCTTACAAAGTTGACGAGGGCGGCGGAGCTTTTTATGGGCCGAAAATTGACCTGAAGGTCAGTGATGCGCTGGGGCGCGAATGGCAACTCAGTACAATTCAGTTCGATTTTAACCTGCCCGACCGCTTTGATCTGGAGTTTATCGGCGAAGATGGGCAACCGCATCGTCCCTTCATGGTCCACCGGGCGTTGCTGGGGAGTATGGAGCGCTTCTTTGGCGTCTTGATCGAGCACTTCGCCGGGGCGTTCCCGCTCTGGCTTTCACCGGTTCAAGCGGTGATTATCCCGATCACTGACCGTCATCTAGAATTTGCCACGGATGTGCGGCAGCGGCTGAAGACGGCCGGGTTACGCGTCGAGATCGACCAGAGCAAGGATCGGATGCAGAACAAGATCCGGCGGGCGCAGTTGCAAAAAGTTCCTTACATGCTTATAATCGGCAACAAAGAGCAAGAAGCTGATGCTGTTGCGGTTCGTTTGCGTTCGGGTGAGGATCTCGGCGCGATACCGATTTCTGCCTTTATCGAACGGGCGCAGGGTGAAATAGCCGCGCGCACATGATAATGATATGCCGGCGTCGTCAGATGGTAGCAGCCTGGGGTCAGAAGCCCGGTTCCGACTGCCGTCTGACGTTCGCTTTCAGGAGATTTTATGGGACGCTTCTTTCTCGGTTTTATGACCGGGGCAGCACTGAGCGCAACGGCAGTTATTCTTTACACCCCCCGATCGGGAGATGACCTGCGCCAGAGCCTGACCAGTGCCGTCGATGCGGCGGTTGCGGCGGGGCAGGCAGCGGCGGCGGCCCAGGAAGCGGAACTCTGGAGCGAGTTTCGCCGGCGTCTCAAGGAAGCGCAGGCGGCGGCTACCCGTCCACCGGCTGACGAAGATCCCTACACACCACCGCTGGAGTATTAAGCTATGGATGCAGAGATCATTGCGATCGGCTCCGAACTCCTGCTGGGGGCCACAATTGATACCAACAGCGCCTACCTGGCAAGTCAACTGGCCGCCGCCGGGGTGAATGTCTTTCGCAAGAGCGTGGTCGGCGATAATGTTGGGCGCATTACGGCCATGATCAATGAGTCCCTCAGCCGGGCGGACCTGGTGATCTGCACGGGTGGGTTGGGGCCGACCCAGGATGATGTTACGCGTGAGGCGGTTGCACAGGCGTTTGGGCAACCCCTGGAGTTTCGCCAGGAACTGCTCGATCAGGTTGCCGCCCGCTTTGCCGCGTTTCGCCGTACGATGAGTCCCAGTAATCGCCGGCAGGCCTATCTGCCGCAGGGCGCGCGCGCGATTGAGAATCCCCGGGGAACGGCCCCGGCTTTTTTGATCGAAGATGAGCGCGGTACCGTGATCGGCTTGCCCGGCGTGCCGAGTGAGATGCGCTTCCTCTACGAAACGGTGGTGCGGCCCTACCTGCGCAATGAGCGCGGCATCCGCGATGTTATTCTGACGCGGACGCTGTATGCCACCGGCCTGGGCGAGAGTGTTATCGGCGAGCGCATTGCCGACCTGATGGATCAGGCCAATCCGACCGTGGGGATTTCGGCCAAGGCTGCGCGCTATGAACTGCGCATCGGGGCCAGGGCCGAGCGTGTGGAGGCAGCCGAGGCGCTGATCGCCGGGGTTGAAGCCACGCTGCGTGAGCGCCTGGGCAGCTATCTGATTGGCGACGAGCCGCTGGAGAAGTTGGTGCCGCGCCTGCTGGCCGAACGGCAATGCTCACTGGCGATCTATGAGGGCAATGCCTTTGCCCCGGTCTATCGGGCGCTGGGCGTGCGGCCGGACGGGTTGGCCCGGTTGCGTGGCGTGACGATCCATCCCCTCGACGAGCCCGCCGATGAGACGGGTGCCGAGGCGCTGGCTCGTTCCGGTGCGACAACGGCTATGAACCGCTGGCGGAGTGATCTGGCGATTGGGGTGCAGGCGGCGACCCACCCCAACGAGTCGGGCTTTACCGCCGTGAGCGTTGCCCTGATTGCCCCGGATACAACGCGCCATGTCACACGCCATTTTGATCTGCGGCAGGTTGAGGGCTGGGGCTTCGTCGGCACCCTGGGCCTGGAGATGCTGCGCCGCTACCTGCTGGGTGAGTAGTACCCGCGCTGTTGCAGGCGCAGACAGCTTGCACGGTCCGTATTAAAAATCAAAGTGCATAAGCCGGGACTCCTGAGCGGCGATATCTGGATGAAACATTTAAATGTCATTCGCCGGTGGGATGCCTGCCGGGATCGTGGCCTCCTGCCGGGAGCGCCTGATCCGGCTGAAGCCGAGACTCCACCGCGTACCTTGTGTAACCGATAGCCGATGACAAAATCGATGCCGGCGCTACGCACAGCGCTTGCAACAATTCACCGCGATCCCCGCTGGTGGCCGAAGGTGCTGGTAGGGGGCGCGCTTATGCTCAGCCTGGTCGGGTATCCCCTGGCAGTCGGGATGGTGATGGTCAGTATGGAACATAGTCGGAACGGTTTCCCGACACCGCTGCCCCCCTGGATCGACTGGACCACGCGCTACCTGATCGGTCTCTTTACGCTGCTGATCGATTTCGTTTTCTTCGTCATGCCTCTGGCCCTGGCCGGTATGCTGTTCTTCTGCGTTGGTCTGGTTACGGTCGTCGGGCCGGCGGTTTCGCCGTCCGTGGCCGGGTCGGTCCTGCACTTGGTCAGCCTGGTCGCCGGTCTCGTGCTGCTGATGCTCTTCTTTAGCAGTGTTGCTCCGGTTGCCCGCCTGATCTTTGCGCAGGAGGGGAATATCGCGGATGCACTGGGAATACAGCCGCTACGCCGGGCGCTCAGTAGACCTGCGCGGCGCTTCTTCTGGCGGGCGCGGCTGGTTTCGCTCCCCGCCTACCTGCCTGCCGGACTGCTGGGCCTGCTGCTGGGAACGCTGTCCCGAACGGTCTTCCCCGGACAGTCTATCGTGCTCCTGCTCATTGGCTGGCTGTTCCTCAGCGCGCTGCTCTATGCCCATCTGGCAGTTGGGCAGATCTATGTGGCGGCTGAGGAAGAGATTGCGCGGGCCGAGATGGAGATGCGCATGCCCCGCTGCTGAAACATCCCGTTCTACTTCACCGTACAATGTACCGTATACATCATGGCAACCGTTTTGACGTTGAGGCAACGTCGCACTGCAACGAGAGGAGACTTCGATGGATCTGGGACGAGCATTCGGGTTTTTCTTTGAAGATGAGAACTGGCTGAACAAGGTGCTGATCGGCGGGTTGTTACAGATCATTCCGATTGTCGGTCAACTGGCGCTGCTGGGCTATCTGTTTGAGGTGGCACGCAATGTTGCCCAGGGCAATCCGCGCCCCCTGCCGGATTGGAGTGACCTTGGCACCAAGTTGGTGAAGGGCGTCTATGGCTTTGTGATCAGTCTGGTCTATAGCTTGCCGATAATCGCACTGGTGCTGGTCTGGGTTGTGCTGATTGCAGTGGTTGGGGTAGCATCCGGCGGAAACAGCGAAGCTGCCGGTGGAGTGATGGCTTTGCTGATTCTCTGTCTCTATGCGCTGCTGTTTGTTGTTGCTCTGGTGATCCAGGTGGTGGTCCTGGCGGCCTTTGCCCGCTATGTTCAGACCGACAGTTTGAGCACGGCGCTCCAGTTTGGTGAGGTGATCGGCATGGTTCGATCGGCACCGTCAACCTGGGTGGTGCTGTTCCTGGTCTACCTCCTGACCAGTCTGGTGGGGAGCCTGGGCAGTATTGCATGTGGTGTTGGCCTGCTCTTCACCTATGTCTATGGCATGGCCGTGTTTGGGCATGCGCTGGGGCAGGTTATTGCCCAGATGGGTGGTGCCGGCGGTCTGAACCAGTCGGGGCCGGAATATGCACCACCGCCGACCTATTAGGTTTGAAGCGGAAGGGATGATTGCATGAATACGCGCGCACTGTTAATCACAAGCGCGATTGCCGGTTTTGCGATGGCATTGCTCTCCAACATACCGCTGATTAACTATGGTAACTGTGTAATCTGTATGTGGCTGTGGGGTGGCGGCATCCTGGGGGCGTGGCTCTACCCCCGCTTTGACGCGGCCACCCGGGCGGTGACACCGGGCCGGGGTGCAATCATCGGGGTGGTCAGCGGTCTGATCGGAGCGCTTATCGCAATCCTGTTCAGCGCGCTTTTGAGTGGGTTTACCGCGCAAAATGTGCAGATGGCGCTGGCGGAGATGCAGATCACGGACCCCCAGGTTGAGCGAATGATCGAGTCTTTCGCCGAGCCGGCGTCACTCATCCTGATCTCATTTCTCTTCAACATTGTACTCTATCCACTCTTTGGGGCTATTGGTGGCGCGATTGGCGGGATGATTTTTGGGCGTTCTACGTCGGAGCCCGCGGTATAGGAAATGAATGTGCCAATCCATATCAGCGAAGTGTTCCACATGCGCGAACTGCGCTACCCGGCCAACTGGCTGACGCTGGTGCGCCTGTTGTTATTGCCGCCAACCATTGCCTATCTGCGTCGGCCCGATGGCAGGCTGCCGGCGCTGCTCTGTATGGGCACGGCGCTTCTGACTGATGCTATCGATGGTCCGCTGGCGCGCTACCGGGGGGAAGTGTCGCCGCTGGGCAAGGTGCTTGATCCGATTGCCGACAAACTGGTACTCAATGCCACGATGCTGACGCTGGTGCAGACACGCAACTTCCCCCGCTGGTTTGTGGCTCTGCTGCTCATCCGTGACATTGGAATCCTGCTGGCGGGGTTGCTGATCTATCGCCGCCGCGCGCAGGTTGCCACAGCCAGGCCGTCCGGGAAAGCCACAACGGTGGTACTAATGGTAGCGGTTCTGCTCTACACGGCTGATGGCCCACGGAGCGGGCGACCAGTACTTTACCTGGCGCTCGCTCCCTTTGCGCTCTCATTCTGGCAGTATGGGAAACTTTTCATCAAGCTCATGCGCCGGCGGTGAAGCGTGAAACGTGAAACGTGCGCTATTTACGCCGCACGCCGCACGTTTCGGGGTTTACTCCCCTTCGCCATTCTCGCTATTCTCGGAAGAGCCATGACCGGACTTGATCGTGCCGGGGGTTTCGATCCAGCCCCGGCGGAGCGCATAGAGCACCGCCTGTGTGCGGTCGTTCAGCGAGAGCTTGCGCAGGATCGACGAGATGTGGTTCTTGACGGTCTGGGTGCTGATTCCCAGGGCATCGGCGATCTCTTTGTTACTGCCACCGCCGGCGATACGCTCGAGTACTTCAATTTCGCGGTCACTGAGCGGGGTAAAGATCGGGAAATCGGTGTCCGGGGAAGCGGCCAGTTCCTTGGGCAGATTGCGGAACTGCGAAAGCACCCGGTGGGCCACGCGCGGCTCTTCCAGCACAACGTCGTTAATGACATACTCACCCCGCGCCACCCGGCGCAGAATCTCAACCAGATCCTGGGGTTTAATATCCTTAGAGCGGTAGGCGGCGGCGCCCGCCTGCAGTGCGTTAAAGGCCTGCTCATCATTTTCGTGAATACTGAGCATAACCACTCCCAGGTTGGGATACTGACGACGCATATGGCGCGTCAACTCCAACCCGCTCATACCGGGGAGATTCAAATCTACCAGGACGACATTTGGCTCATTATTGGGACCAACGCTGTCAAGCCACTCCAGGGCTTCTTCAGCGCTGGCAGCATCGCCAACAATTTGAACTTCATCCTCAGCTCCGAGCGCCCAGCGTACACCCTGCCGAAAGAGGGGGTGATCGTCGATAATGAGCAGCCTTACGGTAGCGTTGGGGGACATGGCAGCGGCTCCTTTCCCTGGTGATGTAACCAGTTTCGGTAGGCAGCGGTTGGATCTTCCATACCTGTAACTCCAGCCGCTGATAGCATGTGCCAGGTCGCGGGGAGTGGCAGGCCCACTACAGCGGTATAGCTGCCCTCAACCTGACGAACCAGTTGTCCGCCAAGACCCTGGATACCATAGGCTCCAGCTTTGTCTAGCGGCTCACCCGTACGCACATATGCGGCAATGGTATTGACATCCAGCGGCGCAAGTGTGACATTGCTCGCCTCAAGATGTAACTGAAGTGGCGGCACGGTTGCCACCGATGCTTCACCCCCGACTGCGTGGGGTGGTGCGTTGTAGACACAAATTCCGGTATAGACTGTGTGGGTTCGCCCGGCGAGGCGGGCCAGCATGGCCTGTGCATGCGTGGCATTGTCCGGTTTGCCAAGCACGTCCCCGTCGAGCATAACAGTCGTATCAGCGCCAAGCACAACCGGAGCCTGATCCTGCGACCAGACGGCATGCGCTTTGCGCCATGCGCGCAGGGTAGGATGCTCGCGGAGGGGGAGAGGACAGGATGGGAGCGCGGTGACAATCTCAACCGGAGCCGGATCGTCGGATTCTTCGGCATCCGTAACAATGATGGTAAAAGGGACACCCAGCCAGGATAAAAGTTCATGTCTGCGGGGAGAGGCTGAAGCCAGAACGAGTTGCATACTGCTTTCCGTTCGTCTGCTGGTTGCCGGTGTCGTAAAATTATCCGATGATATACCCATAGAATGGTACATTATATGTTGAGCTATGAGCTACTGGCGGCCGGTTCGTATGATGACAGGGTAAGATCGGTAGCATATCGCGCATAGTTAGATTGGAGATGCTGCCGATAGAAGCTTCAAACCTTATCGATCATAACACGCTGTGTCGCAAAGTGCAACATGGGATTGCACGCCGGCTCTGAATATGCTACACTCAGCCCGCAATAATACGACGTACGCGGCGAGGTTTTGGACCACGAACGCCGCGAAATGAGCGAAAAACGCGAAACGACCTGTGCTGATATACGTTACGCGATCCTGTGTTTGACAATGGATAGTGTCTCCGGCAGGGCGGAAGAAACCTATCTTTTTCACAAAAAATTTGCACTTCGGGCAAATTTTTTGTGAAAAAGATAAAAAGCGTACCATGCTGCCGCAGGCGGTCTGTGTTTCATCTGGTGAAATGCCCAGTTTGATCGCCCACCGCGTACGTCGTATCAATACCTGTTGCACGAGGTCTGGTGATGCCCACCGAGATTACGATGCCCCAGCTTGGCGAGAGCGTCCCGGAGGGAACGGTCAGGCGCTGGCTGAAGCAGCCCGGCGAGCCGGTTGCGCGGGATGAACCGCTGCTCGAGATTACCACGGACAAGATCGATACGGAGTTACCCGCGCCGGCCGCCGGTACGCTACTGGAGATTTGCGTCCAGGAGGGGGCAACGGTGCGCGTCGGTACGCTGCTGGGGCTGATCGGTGAAGCGACCGAGCCATCGTCTGCGCGCCAACCGGCGATCACTGATCAGCATGCTGCCCCGCGCAGGCCGCGCCTCTCGCCGGTCGTTGCGCGGATGGTGGCTGAGCATGGCCTGGATGTAGCCCGGATTACCGGCACTGGAGTGGGTGGTCGGGTCAGCAAGCAGGATGTGCTGCGCTTCCTGGAGCAGCGCCAGGCGCAACTCGATCCCCCGCCGGAGCAATCCCCGGCCTCGCCGTCCATCCCCGCGCCGGCTGGAACCGACACGCCGACCGAACTGCCGGACGATGCCGAACTGCTGCCGCTGACCCCGCAACGCCGCGCGATTGCCGAACATATGCTGCATGCGGTGCGGACAATTCCCCACGTCACAACGGTGATGGAGGTAGATCTGAGTCGCGTCCTGGCTCACCGGGAGCAGCAGCAGGCAGCCTTTGCGCAGCAGGGTGTACGCCTCACCCTGACCGCCTATCTGGTTCAGGCAACCGTCAGCGCGCTGGCGCTGGTGCCGTCCCTCAACAGTCGTTTTACCGCCGCCGGCATTATCCAACATCGGCGGAAGCATATCGGGATCGCCGTTGCGCTCACGGAAGGGCTGATTGTTCCGGTCATTCACGATGCCGACGAGAAGAATCTGCTGGGCCTCGCGCGGGCCGTTGGTGATCTGACGGAGCGGGCGCGCAGCCGGCGTCTGCGCCCGGATGAGACATTGGGCGGTACGTTCACCATTACCAATCATGGCGTAAGCGGCAGCCTCTTTGCCACGCCGATTATTAATCAGGCGCAGGGGGGCATCCTGGGCATCGGCGCGGTCCAGAAGCGCCCAGTAGTGATCGCGCAGGGCGGGAGCGATGCTATCGCCATCAGGCCGGTCTGCTACTGCTCGCTGACGTTTGACCATCGTCTGTGCGACGGCGCAACCGCCGATGCATTCTTGAGCGCGTGTAAGCGTTTTCTGGAAGCGTATGCGTGAGACGTAAAACGTGAGGGCTATTACTCCTGCAGGTTGTTCGGGACCCGGGTGAAGATGTAGCCCTCGGTGAAGTTGCCAAAGACGCGGCAGCGTGCCATGCCCCAGCGAAAGGCGTAGAGCGCGATATAGGCGCAAAAGAGTGCATCGACCCGGTCTTCATACTCCTTCATCCGTTTCCCGCGCAACCCGGCAACATCCTGGGCCGGCAGCTTTTCCTGACCGTGCCGGGTGCGGGAAGACTTCGATCACCTGGCGTACCGGATCGCCTGCGGCAATCGTGGGTTTGTGAATAAAGCCGCGCCGTTCCAGGGCGGCAACCAGTTGTTCACCGCACACCACACCGTCGTAGGCCAGTCGCCGGCGGTTGGCGGGATGCGCGCCCGCCTCATGCCACCGAAAGACCCGCGCAAGCGCGGCTTCGGCGGGCCGCTGCCCGGTTGTGTTCGGCACCTGGAGCGGCGCATCGACCGCCATGATTGCCGGGCCGTCGCCTGCATGTAACTCGACATAATGGGCGATAGCCGCGTCATCGTGGCGCAGCGCGACATCGGTCAACGTCCCGCCGGTTGTATCTCCGGTGAAAACCGTTCTGCCGGTTATGTTGCGTGGCGACCAGGCCAGGTCCAGGCCGATGAAAGTAAGCATATCTGCGTCTCAGAATTTGCTCCAGAGATACTGGTTTGTCACCTCATGGTGAAACTGGACTTCGGCGCGTTTGATCAGGGAGCCGAGCAGGCGCGGGCAGCGATCGGCCACGGTTGCCTTCAGAGTGGCATATTTGGTCTGAACCTCCGTGCCCAGCAGATCGGCGATAGCGGCACTGTCTCGGAAGGTCTGGAGCGCGTCGTTAATATTGTCCGGCAGGATGGTGGTGCCATACCGCATCTGCGTCGGCGGTAGTGGACCCTCCAGCCCGGTCTTCAACAGCGTGTAGATGACCAGGTAGGGGTTGGCATCGGGCGCGGTTGAGCGCACCTCGACGCGGGCCGAGCGCGCGTTCCCAATCGGGATACGGATCATCGCGCCCCGATCAACCGGTGACGCCATAACCTGGTTCGGCGCTTCAAAATTGGGGTCCAGCCGGCGGTAGGCATTGACACTCGGGTTGAGGATCAGGCAGAGATCCTGCGCGCGGTGGAGAATGCGCTCAACAAAGTTCCAGGCAAAGGACGACAGCCCCGCATCGCCGTTCGGGTCGTGAAACAGGTTGACATCATTCTTTGTCACCGACAAATTGGTGTGCATGCCATTACCGTTGACCTCGGTAACGGGTTTGGGCAGGAAGCTGGCGGTCAAATCGTGGCGGCTGGCGACCTGGCGACAGATCAGCTTGTAGAGCAGGATCTGGTCGGCGGCGATGCCGGCCTCGGTATGTTCATAGTTTAGCTCAAACTGGGATGGGGCAACCTCCGGGTGATCCTTCTCGTTGCCGAAGCCCATCGCGCGCTGCACTTCGGCCACGGTGTCGATAAAGATCCGCAACGGATCATCGGGCAGTGAGTGGTAGTAGCCGGAGGTGCTGACAAACGAAAACATGCCGGTCTCCCGAAAGCGTTGCTCGGCATTGCGTCCCTGGAAGAGAAAGCCTTCGATCTCGCCGGCGACGTTGCAGGTCAGTCCCTCCCGCTCGTAGCGTTCATTCATGTAACTTTTGAGACGGGTACGCATATCGGAGGGATAAGATGTGCCGTCGCGCCCCTGCACCTCGCCAAAGAGCAGCACCTTACCGGGACCGAAGATATCCGAGGGTAGCCAGTAAAATGCCGACCAGTCAAGGTTCAGGCGCAGATCCGACTCGGCCTGGGTCGCAAACCCCCGGATAGATGAGCCGTCGAAGGTCAGATTATCGGCGGATTTCAGGAGGAATTTCTTGTCGTAATCCAGCATGTGCAGGCGGCCCTCCAGATCGGTAAAACAGACGGTGATGGCCTTGAGTCGTTTCTCGTCGGTCAAGTAGCGCATCCGCTCCTCACGCAACTGATCGCGGGGCACGCGGGCCATCCGCTGGGCCTTGACTTCCAGGTTGAGTTCTTCCAGTTGTTCATATGGAATTTCGAGAAAATCGCGTAAAATGGTCGCCATAGGATCGGTTAACCTCTCTTCAAAAGAGTACAATTGGGATGGGGTGCTGTTTGTGCAACATTGCATTGTACCATGCCATGCTGCCGCAGATGGATGGGCAGCAGCATACTCTATCGGGGATGGGCAGCGGACGGGCAGAAGAAGTTTGAATTTTTAATTCGGACATCACTAATCTGGAGCCCTGGCTTATGAACATTGAAAAATCAATCCAGATATCGCCACTCAGGAGTCCCGGCTTCAGCCGGATCAGGGGTTGCCGGCAGTAGCCGCTACGCTGGCAGGCATCCACCGGCGAAAGCCGGGACGCCAGTACGTCACATATCCGGACTATTTGTTCAAACTTCTATAAGCCCGTCCCTACGAGGAACATTATATTTGTGCGAAAGTGAGGATATAATCTATGCTACAGGTGGAGAATAGCGCCCTGCTGGTGGTCGATGTGCAGGGCAAACTGGCGCAGATGATGCATGAGCAGGAGCAACTCTTCGGCAATCTGGAGAAGATGGTTCGGGGCGCGCAAGTGCTGGGGTTGCCGATCATTGTCACTGAACAGAATCCCAAAGGGCTGGGGCCAACCATTCCAGAACTGGCACAGTTCCTGCCCGATACGCCGTCGATCAGCAAGATGAGCTTTAGCTGCTGCGGCAACGCCGAGTTTATGCAGGCGGTCAAGGCACTGGGTCGCCGGCAACTGCTGATGACCGGCATCGAGACCCATATCTGTGTCTACCAGACCACGCGGGAACTGCTGGAGCGAGGCTACGAGGTAGAAGTTGTCACCGATGCGGTCTCCTCGCGCACGCCGGCGAACAAGGCCATCGGTTTGCAGCGAATGCAGGAAGCGGGCGCACGCATGACGAGCAGTGAGATGGCACTCTACGAGTTGCTGCATGTGGCCGAGGGACCGCAGTTCAAGGAGATTCTCAAGCTGGTGAAATAGGCGGCGGGCAGACAGCAGCACGCCGGAGTCGGGGAGCAGCCGTAAGCATCACCCCGACTCCGGCAGACCGGCGACTACATTATCACTACTTATCGTTCAACGCGGCCACACCCGGCAACTCCTGGCCCTCGAGCAGTTCCAGCGACGCGCCGCCGCCGGTGCTGATATGGCCCATCTTGTCGGCCAGGCCGGACTGCTCCACCGCCGAGACCGAGTCGCCCCCGCCGATGATCGTCATCGCACCCTTGGCCGCCGCCTCGGCCATTGCCTGCGCAATCGCAAAGGTACCTTTGGCGAAGGGCTCCATCTCAAAGACGCCCATCGGCCCATTCCAGATGATCGTTTTGGCCTCTTTAATGGTGTTGCTGAAGGTCTTAACTGTTTCGGGACCGATATCGAGGATGCGCCAGCCGCTGGGGACTTCGTTGGCCGGAACTACCTTCTGCTGGGCATCGGCCTTGAACTCGTCGGCGATGACCGCGTCGGTGGGCAACATTAAATTTACATTGGCGGCATGGGCTTTGTCGATCAGGCTGCGGGCGGTATCCACACTCTCGGTTTCAACCAGCGAGTCACCCAGATTGCAGCCCCGGGCCAGCAGGAAGGTGTTTGCCATCCCGCCGCCGATCATCAGCGCATTAACCTTGCTGAGCAGATTTTCGATCACGCCGATCTTGTCGCTGATCTTCGCGCCGCCGATAATCGTGATAAATGGCCGCTGCGGGTCGCTCAACGCGCCAAACAGCGCACTCAACTCGGCCTCCATCAGGAATCCGGCCACGGCGGGCAGGTAGCGCGCGACACCCTCGGTGCTGGCGTGGGCGCGATGCGCCGAGCCAAATGCATCATTGACATAGACATCACCCAGCTTTGCCAGTTCCTGGGCCATCTCCTGATCGTTGGCCTCCTCGCGTGGGTCAAAGCGGGTATTTTCCAGCAGCAGCACCTGACCGGGCTTGAGCGCCGAGGCCGCCGCCTCGGCTGCCGGGCCGGTGGTCACCTCGGTCTTCTTAACCTCCTGGGCTTCGGGCAGGAGTTCGAACAGCCGCTCAGCCGCCGGGCGCAGGCGCATCGACTCGACGACTTTCTTCTTGGGGCGGCCCAGGTGCGACATCAACACTACACTCGCGCCATGCTCCAGCAGGTAGCGGATCGTCGGCAGTGCGGCGCGGATGCGGGTATCATCAGTGATATTGCCGTTTGCGTCGAGCGGAACATTGAAGTCAACACGCACAAGCGCGCGCTTACCATTCCAGTCAACATCGCGGATGGTCTTCTTGTTCATCCTCAACCTCCTTATGCTCACGAAGACAGCACAATCAGGTACAGCAGTATTTGCGCTTCAGGGGTATCACGGTCATTGTAGCATATCTCAGGTAGAATCCGGTTGGGGTTTTGCGTATATTACGATTTCACGCAGGTGGAAGTTGGCCGAGTCCAGGCGGTGGCTTACACATCAGGCGCTTGCATGGACGAAAGACTGGTCGTGCCTGCGGCAGGGTGGTGCCGCCTGATGAAGGTTGAATTTTTAATTCAGATATCGATCTTCAGGAGTCCCGGCTTCAGCCGGACCAGGCTTGTCTGGTAGTATGCCGCTGCCGAGGCAGGCATCCCACCGGCGAAAGCCGGGACTCCCGGATGGCATATCCGGAGTATTTTCTCAAAGTTCATCAGTCGGGATTCCCGTACATTACACGAGTTACGCGGTGGACGATCAAACTGAGCGTTTGTGTTCAATAAGGGCCAGATTCGCCTGCGGCAGCATGGTACCTTCCTGCCGGAGGCGAATCGGGCCGTTTGTCCAGGCAGACGCCTGGTTTAGAACTGAGAGACTGTCTGAAACGGGTTGGTCATGGGGCGACGGCCCCGAAGCGGGAGTCCCGGCTTCAGCCGGTGTGTGGCCGGAACCGGCTGAAGCCGGGACTCCTGGGGCGCTGTCCGGTGGCGCGGGGCACCCGGCATGCCATGGGACCGACGCGAATCATCTTTTCAGACAGTCTCTGACTGCGTAAGTCGTGTGGATAAGATATGGAATCTTCCGCCCTGCCGGAGGCGACATGCTCTTCCGGGGCAGTGACTACATAACGCGTGTAAATTACGTATCCAGACTATTTTTTCAACTCTCATCAGGTGGTTTCAAGCCAACACAACCGCTTGAAGGCGGCACTCCGAAGTGTCATGTGTCAAGCGACCATCACGTACGTCGTATATTTGAAAGGAGTGGTCAGGTATGCAGATCGAGTTGCTCTACTTTGAGGATTGTCCCTCGCATGAGGCGGCGCTTGCGCGACTGCGGGAGGTGCTGGCCGAGGAGGGTGTGCCGGCAACGGTCACGGTGATCACGGTGGAGACCGAGGAGCAGGCCCAGCGTTTGCGTTTCACCGGCTCTCCCACTATACTGATAAATGGTTATGACATCGATCCCCCGCCATCTGATGCAATGTACGTGCTGACCTGCCGGGCCTATCATCTGCCGGATGGGCGTATTTCGCCGCTCCCCTCCGCCGAGATGATCCGTTCCGCGCTGCGGCGTGCAACCCGAACGTAAGGCGTGGCAATGCGCTGCTCGTTCCCGATTACCCACGAGATTCCCGATAAACATACCGGAGGTGTGTATGGCAAAGCTTAATCTGGGCGACAAAGCTGTGCCCTTTTCGCTGCTGGGCGTTGACGATCAGGCGTATGCGTTTGACGACTATGCCGACCTGATCCGGGTCGTTATCTTCAGTTGCAACCACTGCCCCTATGTGCGCGCCTGGGAGGATCGCATGATCCGGATCCAGGCCGACTATGCCGACCGGGGCATCCGCTTTCTGGTGATCAACGCAAATGATGCGGTAAAGTATACCAACGACAGCTTCCCGCGCATGCAGGAGCGCGCCCGCGAGAAGTCCTTTAACTTCCCCTACCTCTATGATGAGACGCAGGAGGTGGCGCGCGCCTACGGTGCCGAGCGGACCCCCGAGGTGTTCCTGTTTGATCAGCAGGGCATTCTGCGCTACCACGGGACAATTGATGACAACTACGACGATCCTGCCGCAGTCCGGCGGCACTATCTGCGTGAGGCGCTGGATGCGGTGCTGGTGGGGTCACTCCCGCCAACCGCGGAGACGCAGCCGGTTGGTTGTACAATCAAGTGGAAGTAGTACTCTTGGATCTTTCACACAAAAAATGCATAAAGTGATTTTTTTGTGTGAAAAAAAGATCAGGTTTCTTCCACTCTGCCGGAGGCGCTATCCACTTCAAGCGTGTGACTTCACACATTGGGGTCTTTGAGAGGTATTGAACCTGAATCAGGGCCGCGCTCATGAAGATGAGCGCGGCCCTGGTTGTAATCAGATGGGTTTACGAGGTACTCCGATGAACGGCGATCCTTACGGGGCGGGGTAGGGCTCCGGGTTGCCCTCGTAACGCCACTGGTAGTAGTGCTGGCCGACGTTGCCCATCTCCACCTGGAAGGCTTCCTCGTTCTCCGGGTTGTAGGTCAGGACACGGCGCTCAAAGACCTGGAACAGCACCGCCTGCTCCTCGCCGCCGACCATTGTCTTCACCCAGAAGGCTCCCGTCACCGGCAGACCAAAGACGAACAACGGATCGTACACCTGGCCCTGGACATAGTTCCCATTCTCGTAGACAACGCCCTGCTGGTTCTGGAAGTCGATGAATGCCTGGGCCACGCCCTGGTTATTCTCACCCTGTACCAGCACTGTTTTGGGATCATCGGCATACTCATTGAAGGCACTCACGCTGCCATCCGGGTTCAGCAGGCCGGTAGCGGGCCGACCCAGATCGTTCGGGTTGACCGGCGGGGCCGGATAGAACCGTTTCAGGTCCGCGTAGGTTGGGAAGTTCCCCGGGTCGCCAATGGCCGAGATGCGGGCCGGGCTGCGGAACTCGAACTGCTCATTGCCAAGCTGCAGGTTGCCGGTCATCAACTCAATCGGCAGCAGACCATTAGTCACGTACCACTGGCTGTTCTGATCCGCCGTCGGGTCGGTAATCTCCATACGGCTCTTGTCAAAGTACTGCACCACGCGCTGCCCTTCGGGACTCTCGGCGTAGGGCTCGCGCATCGAGTCGGTGTTGGCCTCAGGACCCCAGGTCCACGAACGACCGCTGATCTGCTGGGCCACGGGCAGATCCTGCCGGTTCCAGACCCGTTGGAAGGCCGGGTTGGTGATATCCTGGGCCATAACCGGCCCGGCGATCATAACGATAGCGGTGATCAATACCGCAATGACTCCCGTAACACTTACCATGCGTCGCATAGTGACATTCCTCCTTGTGTTTTGGTGGTCACGCTTATCAGGCGAATGACCAGCAAAGATTATAGGGTTGTAGCACAATTCTCGCCTCCGACTTGCGACCTATTCTTATCTGTCGCATTAGTCACGCTCGTATGAACGTTGACCGGACTGTTTTTCGTATCGTTGTTGATACCAGTATAGCGCGTCAGGCGCGCTAACTCCATCAGAGACGACTGAAGTCTGGCTGTGGGAAAACTGGCAAACACCTGTCAACCTGATATGGAGATGAGTTGCGGGGGTGGTGGGTGCGGTGGGAGGTTGTCGGGCTATGAGTGTCTGCCGGTATGGCATACGCATGAATGTTTTACTGCTCATAGAATACAACTTTTGGCGGTGGAGGTCGGCCCGGCGTGCCACAAACTAGCGCATGCCGGGCCGGGTGCATGTTACTGTTGCACGCGATAGTGCAGCCAGATGACTCCCGTGTCATAGATCTTGCTGTCAATGAGTTGCAGGGCCGTTTGCGGGATGACGTGAGAGAACAGGGGAATGCCGGTTCCCATCAGGAACGGATTGAGCTTGAGCATCACTTCGTCAACCAGTTCCGCCGCAAACAGCGTTGCCGCCAGCTCCGCGCCACCACAGAGGTAGATCTTGCCACCGGGAGCCTGCTTTAACTGCCTGACCCGCTCCTCTGGATTTTCGGCGACAACCTGCACCCGCGCATCCGGGCTGGTGCCGAGCGTGCGTGAGAAGACGTAGCTCTCCATATGTGGATAGGGATCAGTTACTCCCTGTTTGAGCCCGACTTCATAGGTTTTACGGCCCATCACGACCGCGTCAAACCATTGCAATGACTCGATATAGTCGGTCACATGCTGACCTTCGCCCAGAAAGCCATCCCACGAGCCATCCTGATGGGCGATAAAGCCGTCAATTGATGTCGCAACATAGTAGGTGAGGGTACGCATAGATTGACCTCCTCTGTTGGGATGGGCAACCCATCCCAGTGCAGCTATTTCGGTTTTCGGGAAGGGTTAGCGTCCTGGTTGGCGCGGCGGGCGACGCGAAAGGATGGGTACCTTGCGGTGCTGTTTCCCGGATGGACGCGTCGCCGGCTTGCCTGATCGGTTCACTGGTTGTTTTTTCTTCTTAGACATGGTTCAGGTTTACTTTACAGGTTTCGATCACGCTGCCAGGGGCACCGCGCATGGCGCTGGCTCTTGTCCCGTGGTGGCGGGTGCTGGGGGGTACCCCAAC
>JGI12109J20283_11036179_pt1 | contig 24378 bp, 23 predicted proteins | sample ElkSlonscriptome_12_FD_20283 | JGI IMG/M metagenome (IMG submission 20283)
GTAGCCCAGGCGCGCCGCCGCCATCGCCGTCATGCGGCCCAACTGGCCGCCGCCGAGGATGCCGATCGTCGATCCGGGCGGAATGGTGGTCATCGGGCCGGCTCGGGGTCGTCCACGGGGACCTCGGCAACCGCCGCCGTTTGCCGCGCCCGCCACGCATCCAGCGCCTGGGCCACGGCCGGATCGCTCAGCCCGACCACCGCCGCCGCCAGCAGGGCGGCATTGATGGCGCCGGCCTTGCCGATGGCCAGGGTGCCGACCGGCACGCCGGCCGGCATCTGCACGATAGACAACAGGCTGTCGAGGCCCTTCAGGGTCTTGCTCTCGATGGGCACGCCGAACACGGGCAGCGGCGTCATGGAGGCGCACATGCCCGGCAGGTGGGCTGCCCCGCCGGCGCCGGCGATCACGGCGACCAGGCCCCGGTCCCGGGCGCTGGTGGCGTAGTCGTACAGTCGCTGCGGCGTGCGGTGGGCGGAGACGATGCGGGCCTCGAACGGCACGCCCAGCGTCTCCAGCGTTTCGGCCGTGTGGCGCAGGGTGGCCCAGTCGGACTGGCTGCCCATGATCAGGCCAACCTTGGGCGAAGGAGTTGTTGTCTTCTCGGTCATGCCGGATCGTGCCAAAACCGTGGGTGATTGCGGGAAGCCGGGGACCGTAGAGGATTTTGGTCGGGAACGGAACGGGGTTTTCGAGGCCGGACCGGTGTCGTCACGGTGTCCCGAGTGGCCAGTCGTAGACCACCCAGTCGGTCTCCTGCCCCAGGCGGCGGTAGAGCGACCGCGCCGTGGCGTTGTCCGCCTTGGTGCGCCAGTAAAGCTTCGCCCAGCCGGCCTGACGGCCGATGGCCGCGCAGGCGCTCATGAGGGCCGACCCGGCGCCGCGCCGCCGCGCCGCCTCGGCCACGAACAGGTCCTCCAGGTAGCCGACCGAGGCGATCGACCACGTGCCGGGATGCTCGACCAGGGTGGCGAAGCCGACCAGGCCCCAGCCCTCGGGACCCTGGCTGTCGGCCACCAGGCACCGGATGGCCGGCGTTTTCGGGTCGAGGCAGCGGCGCCATGTCTCGGCGGTCACCGCCTCGGGGATGTCCACGCCGTAGAAGGCGCAGTAGCCGCGCCACAGCACGCGCCAGCCGGCCTCGTCGGCGGGGCGGGCGAAGCGGACGGTCAGGGTCTGGGCGTTCGGATCCGTCATGCCGTACCGACCAGCAGCGCCCCGGGCGCCACCACGCGGGCGCGGAACGCGAGGCCCACGACGCCGTCGCTTTGGTCGGTGAGCCCCTGACGCAAGCGGGAGAGGGCAAAGGTGCGGGTCATGGGCGCGACTCCCTGACGGTGGAGGGACGGACCGGTTGACGGACCAGCCCGCCGGTGTCGGCAGTCTGCGGCCTGTGGTCGATGTCACACAAGTTTCTTGCCATCGCGATGGGCGTTTCGGGTGCAATCGCGGCCCACACCGGCGATCCGGGGCGGATGACGTACGCCCGGCGCGACCCCCCGGCGAGACAAATCGGCGATCGTTCGGATCCCGAATCCCGTTGCGGGGTTTTGCCGCATCGCGAAAGCGACTATCGTCCGGCTCCACTTCAACCCGAGTCCCGAAGGATGCGAAGCCCGTCATGGACCTGAACAAAATTCCCATCGGCCAGAACCCGCCCGAGGACGTCAATGTCATCATCGAGGTCCCGCTGCGCGGCGAGCCCGTGAAGTACGAGGTCGACAAGGCGTCGGGCGCCATGTACGTGGACCGGTTTCTGCACACCGCCATGCACTACCCGGTCAACTACGGCTTCATCCCGCACACCCTGTCGGACGACGGCGATCCGGTGGACGTGATGGTCATCGGCCGCTTGGCCGTGGCCGTGGGTGCCGTCATGCGGGTGCGCCCGATCGGTGTGATGAAGATGCAGGACGAGGCCGGCATGGACGAGAAGATCCTGGCCGTGCCTCACACCAAGTTGCATCCCTACCACGATAACGTGCTGCACTACAAGGATATGCGGCCGACCGAACTGCACCGGATCGAGCACTTCTTCACCCACTACAAGGACCTGGAAGAAGACAAATGGACCAAGATCCTGGGCTGGGGCGACCCGAACGAGGCGTGCGAAATGATCAACAAGGCGATCGAGGCGGCGAAGGCCGACAAGGGGTGATCCGATCGATCATCAGGGCTGCCCCAATCTGCGGGCGCCACGCCTAATACCGCCCGACGCAAGGATGGACCAGTCTTACCGGCCGGCCATCACACCGCGGCTCCAGATCCCTCGGCTCGCTTCGCTCGCTCGGGATGACAGATGTGTTTGTTTCATATCATAAAATGTCATCCCGAACGCCCCGACAGGGGCGGAGGGATCTCGGGAAAAGGCAAGACAAGGGGCCGGCAGACGAGTCAAGCCATACGTCGCCCGGCACAAAGACCTCGGCGCACGCAGATGCATCATCGTCCGGCCGGTTGGTGGTCGTGCCGGACATGATCGTGCCCGGACATGACCTGCCGACCCTGCGGGGGGGACGGGCGGAGCCGTCAGCCGGTCTCGGAGCCTTCGCCATCGCCTTGATCGGACGGGGCCTTTTTGCACCGTTCCGGCGCCTCGATCGAGACGGCGTTGGGGAACATGCTCAGGAAGGGAATGCGCAGCCCATACCCGTTCACGACCACGGGCTCTTGCGGGCACTCGCGGGTCACCCGGTTCGCCACGGATTGAAGGTCCGCGGAGTCGAACTTGAAATAGGGCGGCAGGAAACCGGCATCCACGTTCTTGAAGATCAGTGTGTCGCTGGTGCCGGCATAGACCGTCTCGATCCGGTACTGGACTTCGCGACCGTCGCCGGTTGTGCCGGTGATCTGGACCTCCCACGACTTCGGCCCCCAGCGAACCCAGACGAAGGCCAAAGCCACCACGAGGACAACCGCTAGCCCGATCTTCAGCTTCTTCATAAAACTCATGCGAGAGTTTCCTGTCTTATGGGGTTTTCTTGCTGGGTCTTTGGCTTCCGACGGTTCGCATCGCCATGCAGGGGGGCAAGGGACTGTGCGCCCAATTGGACATCTGCGCGCCGATTGACCCCCGCTCCGCGTTCATCCTGATCCTTGAGCGGGCAGAAAACCATAAACAGGTGATTCACTCAAGCCGAATGACCCAGTGTCAAAGTAGGGTCATTGTGTCGAGGTGGGTCGCGGTTCGGGCCTCTCGCGACGAAACGCCGTCGGCGCCGACCTTCGGGACGGGACGAGCGCCAAATCCGTAGCCGTCGACATGGTCGTTTTTTCATGAGGACCGTAGGCGCGCATCCCAGTCCGGCCAGTCGATGTCCGTGCTGGACAGGATGTCCAGGTCTTGTGGGGTGACGCGGTCCGTGAAGATCACGAGATTGAGGCACGGCCAGCGGGCGCCGGGTGCCAGGATGCCGTCGAAGCCCAGGAAGTCGGCGGCATCACCGATGGCCTGGGTGGCCTCGTACAGCACATCGGCATAGCGGGCCGTGTCCACGCCGAGTGGGGCCAGGGCACTGAGATCCGCGAACCGGAGGGTGCGTGCCGTTCGCACCGACATCTCATGCAACACAAAGGTCAGGTGCGACGGGAACACGGGCTGGCGCGCCAGATGGAACCGCATTTCCGCCACGGCGCCCTCGGGTTCCAACGACGTGTACAGCACATCGAACGTGCCGGGATCCCAGCGGCCCGCCGACGGATGGCCCTGAAGCGGGTCCCGCCCCTCCCGCACCGCACGCCAGACCCGCCCCTCGAACGGCACCCATTCCAGGGCGTCCAGGGCATCCAGAAGGGCGAGATCCCGCGATGTCCGTCCGCCGACCATCGCCTAGAGATACGCCCCGGCGTCGAGCCGCTCGATCACCGCCAGCACCTCCTCGGTGCGGCCGGTGTTGATGAGATCAATGGCCCGATCATTGTTCAACAACGGATGCGCGGCATGGAGCCACAACCGGGTCTCGTCCGGCGTATAGAAGTCGGACAGCCGCTCGACCACATAGCGCAGATCGGCGATGACCGTTTGCGTGCGCAACGGCGGCGAGGCCTTGCCGCTGGACCAGCGCGAGACCGTCGGCGGCGAGGTGTTGACGATATTGGCGATGTCGGCGCCCTTCAGGCCGCCACGCGCGCGCAGGTCTTCGATGATGCGCGATACAGCCGTGCTCACGGCCAAGCCCTTCTCAATGGAATGCGTCTTTCGGAACGAGCATGTGCCCTTGGACGCGACCCGTCAAGGCAGAGATTGCATATTGATTTCACGTTGGTGCCGCCGTGAAATCCAGCCTTCCCTACAACCCCATCAGGCTGCTGGCGAACTCGTCGGCGCGGAAGGGCCGCAGGTCCTCGACCGCCTCGCCGATGCCGACGAAGTGGATGGGCAGGCCGAACTGCTCGGCCAGCGACAAAACGACACCGCCCTTGGCGGTGCCGTCCAGCTTGGTCACGGCCAGGCCGGTCACGCCGACCATCTCCTGGAACACCTTGACCTGCTGCACGGCGTTCTGGCCGACGGTGGCGTCGATGACCAGAAGAACCGTGTGCGGCGCGGTCTCGTCCAGCTTCTTGATGACGCGCACGACCTTCTTCAACTCGTCCATCAGCTCGGTGCGGTTCTGCAGGCGGCCGGCCGTGTCGATCAACAGCACGTCGTCGTTGCGCTCGCGCGCCTCCTGGATGGCGTCGAAGGCCAGTCCGGCGGCGTCGGCGCCGGTCTTGCGCGCCACCACCGGGCAGTCGGTGCGCTCGCCCCAGATCTTGAGCTGTTCGACGGCGGCGGCGCGGAAGGTGTCGCCGGCCGCCAGCGAAACCTGGATGTCCCAGTCGGTCAACTGACGGGCGATCTTGCCGATGGTCGTGGTCTTGCCGGAGCCGTTGACGCCGATCACCAGCACCACATGCGGCTTGGGCTGCTTCTGGATGGCCAGGGGGATGGCCACCGGTTCCAGCAGCGTGGCCAGTTCGCCGGCGAAGTGCTCGCGCACCTCCTGCTCGGTCGGGTTGGCGCCGAAGCGGGCGCGGGACAGGGACTGGATCAGGTCGTTCGCCGTCTTGACGCCCAGGTCGGCCTGGATGAGGACGTCTTCCAGGTACTCCAGCGCCTCGTCGTCCAGGCGGGCGGTGACCATGTGCTCGGTGATGCCGCGCGAGATTTTTGTCGATGACCGGGTCAGCCCCTCGCGCAGGCGGGCGAAGAAGCCGCCGCCGCCCTTTTTCTTGTCCTTGGGGGTCTCGCCCCATTCGATGTGGTGGATGTTGGGGTCGAGGGCCGGTTCCTCGGGCTCCGGCTCCTCCCGGCGCTTGCCCTTCTTGCGCGCCTTTTGTTCAGCCTCCTCGCGCTGGCGGCGTTCCTCTTCCTCGCGCTGGCGGCGCTCTTCTTCCTCGCGGGCGAGGCGTTCCGCTTCCTCGCGCTGACGGCGTTCCTCTTCCTCGCGGGCGAGACGGTCCGCTTCCTCGCGCTGGCGGCGCTCTTCTTCCTCGCGGGCGAGGCGTTCAGCCTCCTCGCGCTGGCGGCGCTCTTCTTCCTCGCGGGCGAGACGCGCGGCCTCTTCCTCGCGTTGGCGGCGTTCCTCTTCCTCGCGGGCCTTTTGTTCAGGCTCCTCGTCCGGACGCGGGATCATCCCGCCGAACATGGCCTCGGCGAGGGCCTGGGCTTCCGCCTCGCGCGCGGCGGCCTCGGCCTGGGCGTGGGCCTCTTCCTCCGCGCGGGCGTCGGCCTCCGCCTGGGCGCGCCGTTCCGCCTCGGCGCGAGCGCGAGCTTCGGCCTCGTCCCGGGCGCGGGCCTCGGCCTCCTCGCGCGCCCGGCGGTCTGCCTCCTCGCGGGCCTGCCGCTCCGCCTCGGCGCGGGCGCGTTCCTCGCGAGCCCGGGCGCGGGCCTCGTCTTCCTCGCGGATCCGGCGCTCTTCCTCCTCGCGCTCTTGCTGTTCCTTCTTCTTCTTGCCGAAGCCCCAGATCACGCGGACATCCTTTCGTCTGTGGTCGCGGTCAGGCGGTCGCCGTGGATGCCGGACAAGCGCACCCGAACCACGGAGCCCGGGGCGGCGTCAAGCCCGGGCGGCAGATCGACCGGCAGGTAGTCCTCGCTGTGGCCGAAGCCGGGCGTTTCCACCAGCACGTCGGCCAGGCCACCCACGCGCCGCGCCAGCCGAGCCGCCATGCGGCGCGCGCCGGCCGCCCGCAGCGCCGCCGCGCGGGCCTTGGCCACATCCCCCGGAACCGCCGGCATCCGTGCCGCTGGCGTGCCGGGTCGGGCCGAGTAGGGGAACACGTGCAGGTGGCTCAAGTCGGCCTCGTCGACCAACGCCAGCGTCCGCGCGGCCTGTTCCTCGGTCTCGGTGGGAAAGCCGGCGATCAGGTCCGCCCCCAGCGCCAGCCCTGGGCGCAGGTCCCGCAGCCGGGCGGCCAGATCCACGACATCGCGACGCAGGTGGCGCCGCTTCATGCGCTTCAGGATCAGGTCGTCGCCGGCCTGCACGGACAGGTGCAGGTGGGGCAGCAGGCGCGGTTCCTCGGCCACCAGACGCAACAGGTCGCCGTCCATCGCCGCCGGATCGAGCGACGACAGCCGCAGCCGGGGCAGGTCCGGCACCAGCGCGAGCAGCCGCCGCACCGTCTCGCCCAGGGTCGGGCGGCCCGGAAGGTCGGCCCCATACGACGTGATGTCCACGCCGCTCAGCACCACTTCCCGGGTGCCGGCCTCGACCAGCGTGCGCACCTGTTCGACCAGCCGGCCCAGCGGCACCGAGCGGTTGGGGCCGCGCGCGTAGGGGATGATGCAGAACGTGCAGCGGTGATCGCAGCCCTGTTGGATCTGGAGATAGGCCCGGGTCCGGCTCTCGAATCCGGCCAGCAGGTGGCCGGCGGTCTCGCGCGCCGCCATGATGTCGGTGACCAGCAGGTCGCCGGCCGCTTCACGGTAGCTTTCGGCCTTCAGCTTCTCGGTGTTGCCGAGCACCCGGTCGACCTCGGGCATGGCGGCGAACCGCGCGGGATCGAGCTGCGCCGCGCAGCCGGTGACAATCAGCCGCGCCGCCGGGTTCTCCCGCCGCAGTTTGCGGATGGCCTGGCGGGCCTGGCGTTCGGCCTCCTTGGTGACGGCGCAGGTGTTGACGATGATGGCCCCCTCCAGCCCGGCCGCGCGGGCGTGGTCGCGCATGACCTCGCTTTCGTAACCATTCAGCCGGCAGCCGAAGGTCACCACCTGGGGGCCTTGCCGGGGAGCTTGCTGGGGGGCTTGCTGGGGGCCTGGGGCGCTCATGACAGCAGGCTTTCGTCCAGGATGCCGGTGAAGGCGGTGGCCGCCGGGCCGGTCATCAGCACGTGGTCGTCCCCGGCGCGCCAGTCGATGAGCAGCGGGCCGCCGTCCAGCAGAACCCGAGTCGGCGCGCGCGGGATCAGGCCGCGCGTGACCGCCGCCACCACCACGGCGCAGGCGCCGGTGCCGCAGGCGCGGGTGATGCCGGCGCCACGCTCCCACACTCTCATGCGCAGGTACCCGTCCCGGCGGACCGTGACGACCTCGGCGTTCACGCGGTCGGGAAACAGGTCGTGATGCTCGATGATCGGGCCGATGCCGCGCAGGTCGATCGCCTCGGCGTCGGGCACGACGGCGACCACGTGGGGATTGCCGACCGACACCGCAACCGTGTCGGTGAAGGGCGGCTGGTGCAGGTCGACGTGATGCGTGTCCACCGGCCGGTTGAGGGCGAGGACGGCCGGGTCGGTGGTGGCCGGTCCCATGTCGGCGCGCACGTGGTGGCCGTCGGCGCGGTCGGCGCGCACCGGGCCGGCCAGGGTGCCGATGATGACGTGATCGACCCCGGCCTCGTCCATCAGCAGGCGGGCGACGCAACGGGTGGCGTTGCCGCAGGCCTCGACGACTCCGCCGTCGGCGTTGTGGATGGCCATGAAGGCGGCGCTGCCCGGGTGGTCGGGGCGCGGCGGCTCGATGGTGATGATCTGGTCGCAGCCGACGCCCTCGCGGCGGTCGGCGATGCGCCGCGCCTGTGCCGGCGTCAGGGCAAGCGGTCGCGTCCGGGCGTCAACGACCACGAAATCGTTGCCCAGGCCGTGCATCTTCCGGAACGGAACGCCCGTTGCTTCCATGCTGCGGGTTATAGGGCGGGGCAGGGAGGCGGGCAAGGGGCGGACACGGGCTCAGGGGCTCGGTGGCGGTGGCGCCTGGGGCGGCGCAAGGCTGCCAAGCACGGCCCGCGCGTCGTAGGCCTGCGGATTGTCCGGCGGCGGCGGGCCGTGGCGCAGGGCGATGATGGCGGTGGCGGTGTAGCGGCGGCTGGTGCGTGTTGGCACCCGGTCATGGAACGGGTCATGCCAGGGGCTGTACCACGGGCCATACCAGGGATGGTACCAGCCGAACCGGCCGAAGCTGTGGCGGCGGTGCCAGCCCCACCCATAGCCATAGGAGAAGGAGAAGCGCGGGCTTGCCGGGCGGACGGACGTGAACCGTTCGGTGTCGCTGTTGACGACGATGAAATGGTCGTATCCGCGGTGCACCGTGACCTCGGCGGCGCGCCGCAGCAGGCCCAGTTCGACCGTCTCGCGCGGGGTGTTCTTGTTGCCGGCGAAGGTCAGGCGCACGCGGTCGGGCGCGATCTCCTGGCCGCTGTAGCCATAATCGGAGTCGTTGGTGGCGGGCGTATAGGGGGTTGGGCCGCTGGCCGGGGAGGCACAGGCGGCGACGATCAGGAGGCCGACCACCGCCAGCCCCCGGCTGACGATGGCCACCCCGGCCTGCCTGGGTCCACGGCGGGACGGGCGGGGGCGGCGCCGGCAAGTCGTATGGTTCCGGATGCGGGGCATGACCGTGACCCCTCTGTCCCAATCGTCTCTACATAGGCCGACGCCCGCGTCCCGGCAATGGCGTCCTTGGGCGGCGGCGTCAGCCGGAACACACCTCATCCAATCGCGGCGGCGCCTTGGTGTCCATATACGCGACCTGGGCCAGGAACAGCTCGCCGGCGGCGATGGCGTCCATCATGGCGTTGTGCGCCTTGTAGCGCGGCAGGCCGTAGCGCTCGCGGGCCGCGTGCAGGCGCAGGCTGCCCTGGACCACCGCCTGCTGGCGCCGTTCGAGCGTGCGCTGTTCCAGGCGGAGCGTATCCACATAGGGCACGACCATCGGCTGCCCATACACGCGCTTGCAGGCGAAGCTGAGAAAGCGCCGCTCGACGGTGGCGAAATGGGCGAGAGGAACGCGGCCCCGCAGCGCGCGCAGCACCTCGGGCAGCACGGCCTCCAGCGGCGGCGCGGACTCCATGTGGTCGTCCAGCAGGCCGTGGATCACCGCCGTCTCCTCGGGGATCGGCCGCGTCGGGCGCACCAGCATGTGCCGGGCCTCGCCCAACAGCACCCCACCCGCACGGATGGGCGCGTAGCCGACGCTCAGGATCTCGTGTTGCGTCGGATCGAGGCCGGTGGTCTCCAGGTCAATGGCCAGGAACTCGACGTCGTGCCACGGCGTGTCGAGGGTGGCGTAATCGACGGCGTAGTAGTCCTTCATCGGACCCGGCTTGCCGCGCAGCCAAAACGTGCGACGGATCACGTCGAATCCCAAAAGATGCCTGAGCATGGTCGGGGCTGGCTCCGCCGCTGGGTGCTAAAGTCGTCCGGTCTGATAGGCCGTGGCCAGGGCGCCCTGCATGGTCTTGACCACGGAAAAGGCGTCTTTGAGTTGGGTGCGTTCGAAGTTGGACAGCAGTTCCGGCGAGACGTAGTTGTCCGCCTTCTTGCCCTCCCTGATGTGCAGGGCCTGGTGGCGCAGCCGCATGGTGCTGATGAAATCCCAGGCGTCGCGCAGGTCGGCGGCGCCGTCCTTTGACACGCTGCCCTTCTCGCGCGCCAGCTCCAGCCGGTCCAGGGTGTTGACGGCCTCCGCCCCGGCATCCAGCGCATAGACGCGCGCCAGATCGACGATGGGCACGATGCCCCGGTGCTTGAGGTCGAGCGTGTTGGCGTGCTCGCCGCCGCGAGTCAGAACCAGGTTGCGGAAGAAGCCCAGCGGGGGCTGGCGGCTGAGCGCGTTGGCGGCCAGGTAGGCCAGGAAGATCTTCTTGCCTTGCGTCTTCTTCAGGACAAAGGAGCGCAGGTTCTGGAACAGGGCGTGATTGCCGAAGATCGGCCGCATGTCGAAAAAGACCGAGGCGTGCATCAGGGCCTTCGGGTCCGGCTGGTCGATCCATTTCGAGAAGTACGACGTCCAGACCTTGAGCGGTTGGCGCCACTGGTCGGTCATGGCCATCACCTCGCCCGGGCAATACACATAGCCGCAGATGTTCAGGCCGTCGCAGACGGTCCGGGTGAAGGCGCGGAAGTACTCGCCGTGCTTGTCGGGATCGTACGAGTCGTCAAGCACCAGGCAATTGTCCTGGTCCGACCGCGCGGTCTGCTCGTGCCGGCCCTGGCTGCCGGCGGCGAGCCAGACGAACGGCACCGGCGGCGGCCCCAGGCGCTGCTCGGCCAGGGCCATCAGGCGCACCGTGGCGGCGTCGGACAGCGTCGAGATCATGTGGCCGATGGTGTGGGCCGAGGCGCCGGTCTCGACCAGTTGCAGGATCAACTCCGGCACCATCGCCAGCGAGTCGCGCATCCCCTCGGGCGTGTCGCGTTTGTACAACTCACCAACGAGGTAGACGGCGGACGTGTTCTGTGCCTGCACCAGGTTGGTGGTGGTGATCACGCCGGCCAGGGCGCCGTTCCGCAGCACCGGCAGGTGGCGGATGTTGTGGCGCGACATCATCAGCATGGCGTCGAACAGGTAGTCGTCGGCGGTCAGGTGCAGGGGATCCGGCGTCATGACCGACGAGACAGGCGTGTCATACGGCAGGGCCTTGGCCACCACGCGGTTGCGCAGATCACGGTCGGTGATGATGCCGATGGCCTTGTCGTCGCGGGTGACCAGCAGGCACGAGACGGCCTCTTTCGACATGCGCTCGCCGGCGGCCTGAATGGTGGCCTCCGGCTCGATGGTCACGGGGGCGCGGCGCAGCATGTCGCCCAGGTGGACGGCCATCAGGTCCAGGCGGCCATGTCCCCGGTTCGAGACGGCGCGGCCGGTGCGCAGCCGCTCGCCGCCCAGCGGTTGGAAGAAGTAGGCGAACTGTTTGTGGCGCTTGCGCAGATCGTGGAACGTCTCGGCTGGCAGCGCGTACAGAAGGCTGTCCTCAATGGCCAGGATGGTGTTCAGGGCCGGGCCGCCGCGCAGAAGGGTGATGGCGCCGACGGTTTCGCCTTCGCCGGTTCGGGCCAACAATTCGTTGGAGGGATCGCGTGTTTCCAGGGCGCCGGTTCGCACAATGTACACGTGCCCGACCGTGTCCCCGGGATTGATCAGGTGGCGGCCCTTGCGGACGTAGCGGGATTCGAGGTGGGTGGCGACGGTGTCGAGCGCCTCGGTCGGCAGCATGTCATACGGGTGATGGGCCGCGATGAAGTCGCGGATTTCGATCAGTTCCACGTCCATGGGGGTCTCTCGCCTAGCTTCCGGGGCACGGTGCATACGGTGCCGACCAGAATGCCCTTGGATGAGCCGAAAGAGAAGCGCGAGCCCCGATGGACTGGGGCTCGCGCAGTGCAGGGGACCGGGGCCGGGGACCGTGTGGTCCCCGGCGGTCGGACAGGTCTTATTCCGCGGCCGCAGTGGCGCGCGGGGTGCGGATGTCCTCGACCAGATGCTGGATGTGGTCGGGCGGTGCCGCCGTCATCTTCGAGACCAGGAAGGCGACGAGGAAGTTCAGCACCATGCCGACGGCGCCGATGCCCTCGGGCGAGATGCCGAACAGCCAGTTGTCCGGCGTGTTGGCGATCACGGGCTCAATGAACACGCCCTTGTAAAGGATGATGTAGCCCATGGTGAACACCAGCCCGGTCAACATGCCGGCGATGGCACCCTCGCGGTTCATCTTCTTCCAGAAGATGCCCATCAGGATCACCGGGAACAGCGACGACGCCGCCAGACCGAAGGCGAACGCCACAACCTGTGCCACGAAGCCTGGTGGGTTGTACCCCAGATAGCCGGCGACGAGGATCGCCACCGCGATGGCGATGCGGCCGGCCAACAGTTCGCTCTTCTCGGATATTCCTGGCGTTATTGTCCCCTTGAGCAGGTCATGCGAGATGCCTGAGGAGATCACCAGCAGCAGGCCGGCCGCCGTTGACAAGGCGGCGGCGATACCGCCAGCGGCCACCAGGGCGATGACCCAGTTGGGCAGGCGGGCGATCTCCGGGTTGGCCAGGACCATGATATCGCGGTCGACCTGGAGCTCGTTGCCCTCCCAGCCCCATTCCTCGGCCTGGGGCAGGAACCCTGGTTTCGTGCTCTTGTCGTTGTAGTACTGGATGCGGCCGTCGTTGTTTTTGTCCTCGAACGACAGCAGGCCGGTGGCTTCCCAACGCTCCATCCAGGCCGGCCGGTTCTCGTAGGCCAGGTTGCCGTCGGGGCTGCCGACCTCGCCGGTCTGCACGGTGGTGGTCAGGTTGTAGCGGGCCATGGCACCGACCGACGGCGCCACCGTGTACAGCAGGGCAATGAACAGCAGCGCGAAACCGGCCGAGGAACGGGCGTCGCGCACGCGCGGCACGGTGAAGAACCGCACGATCACGTGGGGCAGGCCTGCGGTTCCGACCATCAAGGCCAGCGTGATGGCGAACATGTCGATGATGCTCTTGCCACCGTCGGTATACTCGATGAACCCGAGATCGGTGACGATATCGTTCAAGGCGTGGAGCAGGTATTCCCCCTGGTGTGGCGAGTCCGCCGCCGTGATGACGGAGCCGAACGCGATCTGCGGGATCGGGTTGCCGGTCAGGTTGAAGGCGATGAACACCGCCGGCACCGTATAGGCGATGATCAGCACGACGTACTGCGCCACCTGCGTGTACGTGATGCCCTTCATGCCGCCGAGCACCGCGTAAACGAACACGATGCCCATGCCGACCACGAGGCCGGTGATCAGGTCAACCTCAAGGAATCGCGAGAACACGATGCCGACACCGCGCATCTGGCCCGCGACGTAGGTGAACGAAATGAAGATCAGGCAGACCACGGCCACCAGGCGCGCCGTCTTGGAGTAGTACCGGTCGCCGATGAATTCCGGCACCGTGAACTTGCCGTACTTCCGCAGGTACGGCGCCAGCAGCATGGCCAGCAGCACGTAGCCGCCGGTCCAGCCCATGAGATAGACCGAGCCACCATAGCCCAGAAAGGCGATCAGGCCGGCCATGGAAATGAACGAAGCCGCACTCATCCAGTCGGCCGCCGTGGCCATGCCGTTGGCCACCGGGTGGACACCCTTGCCGGCGACGTAGAATTCCCCCGTGCTGCTGGCCTTCGACCAGATGGCGATGCCAATGTACAGCGCGAAACTGAGACCCACGACAATGTAGGTCAGCGTCTGCAAATCCATCCCTCGATCCCCCCTGTCACTGCTCGTCGACGCCGTGCTTGCGATCCAGGGCATTCATGCGAATGGCATAGACCGCGATCAGGATCAGAAAGACGTAGATGGCACCTTGTTGCGCGAACCAGAAGCCAAGCCTGAAGCCGCCGAACTCGATAGCGTTCAAATCGTCATGAAGCAGGATTCCGAATCCGTAAGACACCACGAACCAAATGATAAGACTGACGGTAATGAGGGTGATGTTGGCCCTCCAGTACGCGTCCCCGTTGCTACCCGAATTGTTGGACATTGTTCCTACCTCCCACGTGAGTATGCTCCACGCCGTGTTGTGAACCCGCGCGTCCGCGCTGTTCAGGGTCGTGCGCACGTCTTGCCGGGGCTTGCTATTGCACCAGCGTCCCCCTGCAACGCCGGACGACAAACCACGTTCGCCGACGATTTGTGTCAGGTTTCAGTATCTGAGTCCGTCACCCGAGGTCGTCACTGAAACAATGTCCCGACAGGGAGGCAAGGGAAAACGGCGAGCCGTCGGGTATTTTAGGCAATTCTAAGATGGACGCGGAGAGCGCGGGTTTGGCTGGCGACGCGGTGGATTGGGTCCTGGACCGTGTGCACCGCATTCCGGCGGCGTCTGATTCGCGCCGGTGCTTCCAGGCGGGCGGCCGCGCACGAAAACGCCCGGCGGACGCGTGCGTGTCGTCCGCCGGGCTGGCACGGGGCAATGATCCGGACTCGGCCATGGCGCGCCGGTCCGGTTCTGGGCTAGTTCGCCAGGTAGTAGCCGATGGCGAAGGCATCGCCGTCGTGCTGCACGACGTACACCTTCTTGACCTCCTGCTGGTCGTTGGCCGGGTTCACCCAGGTATACTCGACCCAGCCGCCTTCGGGGTTGTCCTTGGCGCTCTGGACGATCATGCGCACCGGGAAATCACCGTTCACGTCCTGAATATCGACCAGAATATCGTTGTCGATCAGCACGGGGTTGTGGGCGTGCGTCTTGTAGATGTGGTCCAGGGTGCAGATGATGACATAGAGATCGCCGTCGACGAACTCGCCGTCGAGGTCGTTGAAGTCCGCCATCGCTTGCTCGCGGCCCACGGCGTCGTAGTGGGCGATGGCTTTTTCCATCATGGCCACGACGTCGGCCTCGGTGGCCCGGTCATAGGCGGAGGCGGGGGCGGCGGCAAGGGTGGCGCCGAACAGGATCACACCAGCGAGGGCGGCGACACGGGCGAACAGGGTCGATACAGCGTGGGTCATGGCTCTTTTCCCTCCTCAATCAGGGACAGACGTTGGGACGGGTTGGCTTCTCCGGTCGGTGGGGCGTCGCGGCCCCTCCGGCCCCAACGGCCACGCGGCGCGGTCCCGGTGCGCCTGTGGCCGGACTCCGATGCCACGGATCGCGCGGCCGGTCAGGCGCTGCGCATCCGGGCGATCAACTCCGAGACGGTGGCGTTCAGGCGGTCGAACTCCGCAACGAGGTGGCTGGCGGTCTCCTCGACCTTTTGCGAGGCTTCGCCGGTCTTCCCGGCCGCCACCTTGACGTCGTCGATATCGCGACTGACCTCGCGCGTGCCGTTGGCGGCCTGTTCGCCGCTGGAACTGATCTCTTCCGTGGCCGCGACCTGGTCCTGGACGGCGCCGACGATGCCCTGCAGGTAGTCGCTGATCTGGGCGATGATCTGGCTGATGGACTGGATCTCGGCGACGGCCTGACTGGTGACGGACTTGATGTTGTCGATTTCGGCGCCGATCTCGTCCGTGGCGCGGGCCGTCTGGCCGGCCAGGGACTTCACTTCCGAGGCGACGACGGCGAACCCCTTGCCGGCGTCGCCAGCGCGGGCCGCCTCGATGGTGGCATTGAGCGCGAGCAAGTTGGTCTGTGAGGCGATGGTGTTGATCAGGGCCACGACGTCGCCGATTTTCTCGCTGGCGGCGGACAAACCCTGCACCGTCTGGTCGGTCTTCCTGGCCTGGTCCACCGCTTTCTGGGCCACGTCGGCGCTGTCCTCGACGCGCTGATTGATGGCCTGATTCGCGGTCGCCAGGCGGTCGGCCGCTTCGGAGACCGCTTCCACGCTGTGGGAGGCCTCGAGGGAACTGGCCGCCACGGTGGTCGATTTCTGGTTGGTCTCGTCCGCCGTCTGAGCCATGGCCTCGGCGATCTCGCGCATCCCCAGGGCGGCCTTGCGGACCTCGGTGACGATGGACTGCACGTCCCGCTCCAGGGTGTCGGCCATGGAGAGCGTTTGCTGCCGCCGCTCCGCTTCCGACTTCTGGCGCGTTTCCTCCTGCTCGCGCGCCAGCTGGTCGACCTTTTCGGCGTTCTCCTTGAAGGTCACCAACGCCGTCGCCATGCCGCCCACTTCGTCCTTGCGGCCCAGGGCCGGGATGTCGATGGACCGGTTGCCGCCGGCCAGTTCGGTCATCGCCTGCGTCATGCCGCGAATCGGCCGGGCCACCAGGCTGATGACCCACAGCGTGATCAGCCCCATGAGCGCCAGGCCGCCGATGGCGATGCCGGCGACCCAGGCGAGGCTGGCGTCGATACGAGCGATGGTCGCGTTGCCGCTGTCGACGGTCTGGGCCTTGATCGCGGCTTCGCGCTGGTCGAGGATCTCCTTGATCTTCTGGTAGTCGGCCTCGGCGGTGAACATGAGGGAGACGGCGGAGCTCAGAACCACCTTGAGCATCTGGCGGAGATTGCCCTGGTAGTTGATATAATGGTCGAGCAACGCGCGAAGCTCATCCAGTTCTTCTTGGACCTCCGGGTTTCCTTCAAAGACAGCCCGGCCACGCTCGAAAGATGCGAGTGTTTTCTCGATGTCCGTATCAATTCGCGCCTCTGCAGCGTCTTTTTCATCTTGAGCAACATTGGCTGCGGCAAGTGAAATCAGTTCGTAGAGATGAAGGTGTGTTTCTGTAATATCCTCTTTAATCTCGGAGATCCAATTCAGCTCCTTAATGTTCTGGTTCACGAGCTGACTTGTGTTGCTCTTGACCTGCAGCAAGTTCGTTGCCGATATGCCGATCGTTCCCGCCAGAATGGCCAGCGCCAAGCCGGCGATCATGCCGATTTTCCAAACCACCGAAAGATTGTTGATGGCCCTCAGCATAACTTGCCCCCTCGTTAAGAAGTCTCTCTTTAGATGCGCGTGGGTTGCGCAAGGATCGCGGGATTGTTCGCTTTCGGTGATATTTTAGGCAATCACCTTAATGGCCGCATGGGAAAGTAAGCATAATTATTCAGTGCTGTGAAGCCAACCAAAAGTCAGAGAGTCATCCTGACGACGTCACATAATCGGTACTTTGCGGCGGTTTTCTTTAAAATTAGTGAATCCCGGGCGTTTGCACGTTAAGGTGATTTTTGGTCGCCCCGATTCTCGCCGATAGCTCGCACTTGTTGCGGAAAGCCGCACGGAGTGCTATTGAATTCAGCAGGGACCGCTGTAAATCGTGTGGAGAGACGGGGGCGCGGTGGCGGGGTGGCGTGCCGGGGCACGCGCCCAGTGTCCGCTGACAGCGGACGGCAACGGCCGGTCTCAAGCGTCGAACGGGGCGACCGTATGGGCGTGGTTCATCGGTCCGTGCCCCTGGCCCAGGCCGGGCGCCGTTTCCATGGCACGCCGGACATAGGCGCGGGCGCGGGCAATCGCCTTATCCATGGGATGTCCCTGGGCCAGACCGCACGCGATAGCCGAAGCCAGCGTGCACCCGGTGCCGTGGGTGGCGGTGGAGTCGATCCGGGGCGCGTCGAAGCGATGCACCGACTGCGGGGTGACCAGCAGGTCAGTGACGGTGTCGCCGGGCAGGTGGCCACCCTTCATCAACACGGCGTGGGGGCCCAGTGCCAGCAGTTCACGGCCGGCGGCCTCCATCTCGTCAACAGAGGCGATCCGCCGGCCGCTCAGCACCTCGGCCTCGGGCACGTTGGGGGTCAATAGTGTGGCCAGGGGCACCAGCGCGGTGCGCAGGGCCGCTTCGGCCGAGGGGTCGAGCAAGGGATGACCGCCCTTGGCCACCATCACCGGGTCGACGACCAAGGGAATGTCTTGTCCGGACCGTGCCAGGGTGTCGGCGACGGCCTCGATCACCTCTGGCGTGCCCATCATGCCGGTCTTCAGGGCATCGGCGCCGATGTCATCCAGGACCAGGGTGATCTGTCGGACGATGAAGTCGACGGGGACCGGATACACCCCAAACACGCCCAGCGTGTTCTGGGCGGTCAGGGCCGTGATCGCCGTCGCCGCGTATCCACCCAGCGCGGTCACGGCCTTGATGTCCGCTTGAATCCCGGCACCGCCGCCGGAATCGGATCCGGCGACGATCAGCACACGCCCGGTCATGTCAGTTCCCCGCCCTGTTGGTCCGACGCGCCGGCAGCACTGCCCGAACGCGCCCGGACCCGCAAGGGAAAACCGCGCCCGCGAGCGCCGGCGCGGCGGCCGTGATCAGGCGGCGCCGTCCGGCGCGCCCGTGGCCTGCTGGCGGGCGATTTCCTCGTGCACCGCCGCCATGTCGACGCCCTTGCCCTGGCTGACGACGCTGTCCAGGTCGCTTTCCTGCAGGGCGCCGGCCTGATTGAACAGCACCACGCGGTCGCGCAGGATGGCCACCGTCGGGATCGACCGCACGCCGAAGCTCTGGGCCAGTTCCATTTCCGCCTCGACGTCGACCTTGGCGAAGGTCACGTCGGGGTGGTCGTCGCTGACCTTCTCGAATGTGGGGCCGAAGCTCTTGCACGGCTCGCACCAGTCGGCCCAGAAGTCCAGAACGACCATGTTGTCGGGGCGGATGACGTCTTCCAGATTGTCCTTGGTCAAGGTGACGGTCGTCACGAGACCCTCCCTATTCTGTGGTGAGATGGGGGCTTGCGGATCGCTTTACCCAGCGGCTCATGAGTCCGATTGGCGAGGTCGTTGGTCGGCTCCAGCCCCGAACGGGGCATCCCTGTCCAGGTCCTTTGCGGACGGCATGTCTGGGGTGGGCCATAAGCAGGGGAGCGCTGGGGGTCAAGGACGCGTATCACGGCCGGCGCCATGGTGCGCCAACCAGTGCCTTTCCTCGAACCTGAAGACTCAGACCCGATGATGCAACCCCCCGCGGGGAAAAACACGGCACGAAGCCTCACGCGGGCCGCGCCGACGAAAATCACTTTTTCGTGCCGGCCGTCGGTTTCATAGTGGACGGACGGCCCCCACAGTCGCGGGGGGATCATCCGGGTCCCGGGGAGGATGCACCATGCCTGGCATCAAGACCATCCTGGCCATCGCGGGCAGTGCCGACAGCGCCACGCCGGCGATGGAGACCGCATTCCTGGTTGGGCAGGGGCTCGGTGCCCACGTCACCGTTCTGCACGTCCGGCCCGACCCGGCCAGCGCCGTGCCCTACGTGGGCGAGGCGATGGCCGGCGCCCTGGTCGAGGAGATGATGGCCGCCGCCGAGCGGGACGGCCAGGCACGCGCGGAGGCGATGCGGGCGGCGTTCGATGCCGTCGTGCAGGCGCGGGGCGTGTCGCTCCGCGACGGGCCGCCGCCCCTCGATGCGGTGACGGGCGAGTGGATGCTGCGTGACGGCGGCGAGGCCGAGGAAGTGGCGGCGCAGGGGCGGGTCACTGACCTGATCGTGACCGGTCGGCCGCGGGCGGACAGCGACCTGCCGTCCATGGTCACCCTGAACGCGGCGCTGATGGAGACCGGCAGGCCGGTGCTGGTGGCGCCACCGGAAACACCGTCCAGCATCGGCGGGACCGTGGCCATCGCCTGGAACGGATCGCCCGAGGCCGCGCGGGCGGTGCAGGGCGCCATGCCCTTCCTTGAGCGGGCCAAGACGGTGGCCATTCTGGCCGGGGCCGAAGCCGGCGCGGCCAGCGGGGCCGGCGATCTGGCGCGCCACCTCGCCTGGCACGGGGTGGCGGCCCAGATCTACGACGTGCGCGGCCACCATGGCGACGAGGTCGGCAAGACCCTGTTGACCCAGTGCGACCAGCGGGCCGCCGACCTGCTCGTGATGGGCGCGTATACGCACAGCCGCCTGCGCCAGCTCATCTTGGGGGGTGTGACGCGGTATATCCTCGATCATGCGACCATTCCGGTTCTGCTGTCGCATTAAAGGGTGAGGATCGGGACAAGCAAAGGAGTCGGGGGCCGATGACCGACGACGTGGCGCCGCAACGGGCCGGTGCCGGCGGGGCGCTGGAGGCGATCCGTCAGGCCATGGACTTGCTCGAGTCCGCCGAGAGCTGGCCCAAGTTCAGGGATGCGCTGGAGGCGGCGGGGCTGACCCGGCGGCTGGGCGGCGATGGGATGCAGCGCCTGGCGGAGGTGTGGCGAAGTCGGGTGGCGCGGCGCCTGGATGACGCCGCCCTGACGGCGGAGATGCGGTTCTGGTCCGAGGGCGGCGACCTGCCGGACCATCCGGAGGGATTCCGCGCACCGTTGCCGGCCGATCTGGCCGCCGAGGCGGCGGGGCGAGGGTGGCTTGTCATTGCCCTGGCCAGCGGCGGCTGGGTGGTGACTCCCCGTGTCGGTCGTCCGATTACTCTTCCCGCACGTCGATGACGACCGGCGTGCCGTCATCGGAAACCGGCACGTCACCGCCGCCCCGGCGGCGGTGGTCGGGTCCGAAATAGGTGTTTGAGCGAATGAACGCGACCGGTTCGGTCAGGGTGCGCTTGATGGCCTTCAACAGGTCGCGGGCGCTGATCGGCTTGCCGACGACGGCGTTCACGCCCGCGTTCAGGGCCAACTGCACGTCCGTCGGATTCAGGTGGCCGGAGACCATGATGATGGGAACCAGGGTGTTGGCGCTGTGCGGCGAGCGGCGGATCATGCGCGTCAGGGTGAGGCCGTCGGTGGGCCCCATCACGTAATCAAGCAAGATCAGGTCGATTTGGTCCTCGGCCCAGAACCGGTCCAGCGCATCCTCGGCGGAGACGGCCTCGACGATGTGTGTGACACCGGCGGCCGACAGCACCGTCCGCACCACCTTCCGGAAGAAGGCGTTATCGTCGATCACCAGCACCCTGAGGCGGCTCCAGTCTAGCGTGGACATGCTCTGCCTCGTTGGTCCCGCCCGTATCGGCGCCGGACGGGGTGTGGTCGCCGCAAACCACGGCCATGACCACCCGGTCCAATATACCGACACGCCGGACTGATTGTCCGGCGGCGACAAGCTCGGGACTTTAGAAATTGCACGATCAAGTTTCGCGCAATCGGACGAGCCGGTCAACACGAACCAAACGGTGCGGGCACACGGTACCGTCCCATTCGGTCCCCAGCGACCGTGGCGTTCGGATGGGCGGTCGCGAGCACATCCGCCAAAAAAGAGTCGTGCCGGGTTGACGGATCACGACGGGCTTGGCCTGTTGCCTCTCCACGCGTGTCTCGGGAGATCGCCGTCCATGGCGCCGCCGCCGCTTCTGACCCTGCAAGACATCACCCTCGGCTTCGGGGGACCGCCCCTGTTCGATGGCTTGTCCCTGACCATCGGCCGGGACGAACGCCTGTGTCTGGTGGGCCGCAACGGCTCCGGCAAGTCGACCCTGCTGAAGGTGATCGCCGGGCTGGTGGAACCGGACGCCGGCACGCGGGCGCTGCAACCCGATGTGGCGGTGGCCTATTTGCCGCAGGAACCGGACCTGAGCGGGTTCGCCTCGGCGCTGGACTGTGTGACGGCGGCGTTGCCGCCGGCCCACGCAGGCGAGGCGCACCGGGCGGAAATCCTGCTGGACGCGTTGCGTCTGCCCTATGACCGGGCGCCGGCGACCCTGTCGGGCGGCGAGACGCGGCGGCTGGCGCTGGCGCGGGCGCTGGTCGGGGAGCCGGACATCCTGCTGCTGGACGAGCCGACCAACCACCTCGACCTGCCGACCATCGCCTGGCTGGAGGACGCCGTGGCGGCGTTCCGGGGGGCGGTGGTGACCATCAGCCACGACCGCGCCTTCCTGCGGCGCCTGACCCACGCCACGCTGTGGCTCGACCGGGGCCGGCTGCGCCGACTGGAGGAGGGCTTCGCCGCCTTCGACGCCTGGGCCGACACCATCGTCGCCCAGGAAGAGGCCGAGTGGGCCAAGCAGGACAAGCTGATCGCCCAGGAGACCGTGTGGTCGCGCCAGGGCATTTCGGCGCGGCGCAAGCGCAACCAGGGCCGTCTGCGCCGCCTGTATGCGCTGCGCGAGGAGCGTGCGCAGCGACTCCAGCGCGCCGGCGGCGTCAAGCTGGAGGCGGAGGCGGGCGAGACCTCGGGCAAGCTGGTGATCGAGGCCGAGGGCATCGCCAAGGGGTTCGAGGGCCGGGCGGTGGTCAAGCCGTTCTCGATCCGCATTCTGCGCGGCGACCGCGTGGGCATCGTCGGCCCCAACGGTGCCGGCAAGACCACACTGCTCCGGCTGCTGACCGGCGCGCTGGAGCCGGATACGGGGCATGTGCGGTTGGGCACGAACCTCACGCCGACGACTCTCGACCAGCATCGGTCCCTGCTCGACGGCGACAAGACCGTGTGGGACCTGCTGGCCGACACCGGCGCCGACCGCATCAACGTGCGCGGGGAGTCCCGCCACGTGGTGAGCTATCTGCGCGACTTCCTGTTCGACGACCGGCAGGCGCGCAGTCCGTTGAACAGCCTGTCCGGCGGCGAGCGCAACCGGCTGGTGCTGGCCAAGGCGCTGGCCAAGCCGACCAACCTGCTGATCCTGGACGAGCCGACCAACGACCTGGACATGGAGACGCTCGACCTGCTGGAGGAGATGCTGGCCGACTTCGACGGCACCCTCCTGCTGGTCAGCCACGACCGCGATTTCCTGGATCGCGTGGTGACGTCGACGATCGTGCTGCCGGGGGACGGTCGGGCGGTGGAGTACGCCGGCGGCTTCTCCGACGCGCTGGCCCAGGCGGGCGGCGCGATGGCGGCGTTGTTTCCGGGGATGCTGGGGGCGGCGCCGGCGGCGGGCGGGAACACGGGGCCGCCAAAGCCCAAGGCGACGCCGACGCCCTCCGAGAAGCCGAAACCGCGCTCGGCCAAACTCTCCTACAAGCAGCAACGCGCCCTGGAGCAGTTGCCGGGCCGGATCGACTCCTTGCACGCCGAGGTCGCCCGTCTGGAAAACGACCTGGCCGATTCGGGGCTGTTCAGCCGCGACCCGGACGGGTTCCAGGCCCGCACCGACCGTCTGGAGGCCGCGCGGGCCGAGCTGTCGGCGGCCGAGGATGAGTACCTGGACCTGGAGATCCTGCGGGAAAGCCTGGAAGGGTAGGGCCGCTTTCTGTCTCTCTCTCACCGCCCCGATCGTCCGACTCCTCCCCCATTTATGGGGGAGGTGGGGGAGGGGGTTCAGGCGGAAAACAGCGGCCTTGGATGTGTCTGACTCAGATCGCTCACCGCCCCAGGAAGCGGCGGCGGCGCGACGGCGCGGCGTCGTTAGCCGACGCCGACTCGCCGTCGGCGAGGGCGGGCGCCGGTGTCTCGGCCGGGCGCGCGGCGAACGCCGAGGTGCCGGGCGGCACGTCGGTGTCCGGCGTGGCGGGCCGGGAGGCCGTCAGGACCTCGCCCGGTGTGATGCGCTGGCCCGATGGGTTGGTGTAGGCATCGTTCAAGCGCTGCACCAGTTCCATGCCGGTCTCACGCAGGCGGTCCAGGCGGCGCATGGTGCCGCCGCCGCTGCCGACCGGATGGCGCCGGTAGACCCGTGTCCAGAGCCCGGTGTTGCGGCGGAAGGCGTCGCGCACGCGGAGGTTCATGGTGCCGGCGGTTTCCGGCACCGTCGGCGTGATGCGCGCGGCCATGCTCGCCCGGGCCATCTGGTGCCCGACCTGGAACACCGCCCAAAGGCCGACGGCGGCGGCGATGATCCGGGCTGCGACCGCGCCGGCATCCTGACCCGTCCCGTTCAGCGTCGCGCCGAGCCATGCCAGCGCGCCCTCGAACCAACCCGGAGCGTTCGGGGCGGTTTCGGCGGCGGCGTCCGCCGGCGTGCCGGTCACCCAACTCAGCGCCCCGGCCGGCCCGCCCTGGACCAGGAGAACGATGCCGGCACCGAACGCCGCCAGGACCAACGCGCCCCAGGCGATATCCACGGCCAGAACCCGCTTGCGCCAGCGCGACAGGTGGCGGGCCAGTTCGGGCAGGACCTCGCCGTCCAGTTCGTTGATGACCGTTTCCAGCATCGCCACCACCCGGTACGAGCGGCCGACGCCGACCTCGGCAATGCGGCCGTGGATTTCGCGCAGGTCGTGGTCCCGCTTGGCTTCGTAGCGGGCCTTGAGAGCCGGATTGTCGATCTCCACGGCGGCGTCGGGGTTGTAGATGGCGTAGAAGCGTCCGGTGACCAGGCCGGCCTGGGCGATGGCGCGCTGCCAGGCGCCGACCACATCGGCGGCGTTGTCTTCCCGCGCTGTCGTGTCGATCTGGTTGAGGATATAGAGAAACTTGGTCGGATCGGCGCGCCGCACCGTCTTCGACACTAGGTGCTGCAGCGTGTCCTGCATGGCCCCCGGCTCCGGGTGGCGGGCGTCGAAGAAGATCAGCACCAAGTCCGACAAGTCGATGATGTGGTCGGTGATGCGCAGGGTGGAGCGGCGCTGGTCGTCGGAGTCGAACCCGGGGCTGTCGATCATGATCACGCCCCACGAGCGCGGACTGGAGACCGTTTTCAGTTGCAGGTAGGCGTCGATCCGCTTGCCCTCGCCGGGGGCCACCTTCTCGATCTCGTCGCTCATGCGGAAGAACGGAAAGCGCGGGTCAGCGTTTAGTGCCGTGCCCGGCAGGGTGCGCGGCTGCGCCGACTTGCCGTGGCAGATGACGGTGAACTTGTCGTCGACGGCTTGGTTCCCGGTGTTCTGAAGAGGCACGCCGAGATAGCTGTTGATGAACGAGGATTTCCCGGCGGAGAAGGTGCCGAGCACGCTGATCATCGGCCACCAGGCGATGCGCGTGGCCAGGGAGTCCGATCGGTCCAGCAATCCCATCC
>JGI12109J20283_10346129_pt1 | contig 24364 bp, 23 predicted proteins | sample ElkSlonscriptome_12_FD_20283 | JGI IMG/M metagenome (IMG submission 20283)
GATGGCGGCGTTATTCCAGCTCCATCAAATTTCTCCACAGAAGGACCCACGCACAACCATGGCCAAGACGAACCGCAATTTTTGGTTGATGAAATCAGAGCCCTTCAAATACAGCTGGGATGATCTTGTGGCCGAGAAAGAAGGCACATGGGATGGCGTGCGCAACCATTTGGCCAAGAACAACCTTCAAGCGATGGAGGTGGGCGATCACGCGTTTTTCTATCACTCACGCGAAGGGCTCGAAATCGTTGGGATCGTTGAAATCAGCGTCGATGGCATTCTCGATCCCACTGATGAAACCGGCAAGTGGGCGGCGGTGAAAATCAAGCCGGTGCGGCGCTTGGATAACCCCGTTACCTTGAAGGAAATCAAGGCGACACCTGAACTTGCTGAATGCGAATTGGTTCGTCTCTCCCGTCTATCGGTGGCAAAGATTACCCCGCAAGAATGGGATATTATCTGCAAGATGGCAGAGGGTTAACCCAGATTTCCGCTGCGGCTAACTGTCCCGTCTTGTGACAGTGGACAGGCGGCAGTGTTGTTGAAAGTTAAGAAAGTGTTAACGCTGTTCCGGTCAACAAAAGAGGTCCGGGAGAGTGCTGGAGATGCCGCAGCCAACTGCTTTTGCGCAATTTCGCAAAACAACACGTAGAAGTCTTGTTCTTACTGATGAAAGTGCGCGGCACCCTTTCAGAGCCACTCTTCCTCGTCGCGTTAAAAGCGAACTTCTCGACATTCCTGCCGAGAGCTTGTGGCGGCTGACCATGGATGACGTGCGCGGCTTTGCGAGCGTTTACCTCGCGGCGACGGCCGCAATCCTCGCCTTTATCATTTGAACTGATTGATATCAGCGCCAGCGGCGTTCTTTGCTGCACCTGACAGCTTCGCTTCTCGTTCGGCAGAATAAAGTTTCCAGCCAAGCCAAGCGGAGATCAACGTCATCGGCGCTGCAAGCAGCAATTGCTCGGCAGTGGGAATTCCCACAACCGTCAGCGCGACAGCGATCACCGATCCCACCACCATCGCAAGCGAATTCACGATATTGTTCGCCGCTATGGTGCGACTGGCTGCGTCATGCTCGCACCGCGTGGTGAGAAACGCATAGAGCGGCACCACGAAAAAACCGCCAGCCGTCGCGATGCCCAGCAGCATGAACGATAACGGGATAGCCAGTGGTTCGAGGATCCATGCCTCAATACCCAGAAGCTGTCCTGATGGATCAGATGGCCACGCCCGGCAGACAAGGTAAAAGCCGATCACAAACCCACCCATCACAATTACCGACACAGGCGAGAAGCGAGCAGAAACTTCGCCCTTTAGCAGCGCGTTTATCCCGACAGAGCCGATCGCAATGCCGATCGAAAAAATCACCAGGAATAGGCTCGCCACCTCTTTGGAAGCCATAAGCTGGTTTTTGGCGAGGGGCGGAAACTGGATGAAAAGCACAGCTCCGATTGTCCAGAAAAAGCTGATTGCCAAAATGGCATACCAGATTTCCCGGTTCGCCTTGGTGTTAAACACCAGTCGCCAGCTCATCACCAATTGGTCCGCCAGAGCGACAGGGGCATAGCCAAGCCAGCGCAATGGCGCGCTTTTTGTTTTCTGTGCGAAAGGTTCGAGAAGGGGATAGTGCATCTCGTGCGTCCCCTGTGGCGGCGCGTCTGGCACCGAGCGGCTGACAAAATAACCGATAAACGCGGTGAGCACGATGCCCACCATGGCCATTTCAACGGAGATAAAGCCGGCAAGGATGGTGCCTGAAAGAATTGCGATATAGGTCCCTGCCTCGATCAATCCGGTGCCGGGCAAGACTTCTTCGGATTTGAGGTGCTGCGGCAGGATCGAATATTTGATGGGCGCGAGGAATGTCGATTGGGCGGCAGCCAGGAAGACTACAAACAACAGCAGCGGGATCGCGACTGTGTGCACCATGATCTCCTGCCAAGCCATGAACAGCCCCAGCGCCCCCAGCGAAGCCCAGAAAATTTCGAACAGCTTTACTCGCCGGATAATAAGCGCCTTGTCGTTAGTATCAGCTAATTGCCCCGCCAGAGCTGACAAAAGCACGAAGGGCAAAATGAAAATCCCGGTCGAAAGCGCGCTGAACACCGTTTCCTTCTGCTCGTCGTTATAAACCGAGTAGACAACGAACAGGACCAGCGCGGTCTTGAACAGATTATCGTTGAAGGCGTTGAAAAACTGCGTGACCATCAGGGGCAAAAAGCGCTTCTGGCGCATGAGGTTTGTGGAAGTGGTCATCTACGTTTCTCGCAAAGGGGGCGCGTGCAGCGCTCCTTTGCCAATCGCTCCAATAGCGACAAGTGGCCTTGGCACAAGAGCCGACTTGGGAAGATTGCCCCGTTTGATCACTGCTTTAACGCCTCCCTGCTTCAAAAGCCTTAGCGCCAAGACCTGTGCATCAATGAACCTGCGCGGGCTGCGCCCTCTTTTGCAGCGCTTCGCGGCGCGCTAGAGGAAGCGGGCAATGCTTACCGTGCCAAATATCCTTACGCTGAGCCGGATTCTGGCCCTGCCGCTGCTTGGGTTTTTCCTATGGTGGCCGCATTGGGCGATGGGCTATGCCATTGGTCTCGTGCTGTATGGCCTTATTGCGATCACCGATTTCTTCGACGGATATCTTGCCCGCGCGCAAGGTACTGTCTCGAAACTTGGTATCTTTCTTGATCCGATTGCAGACAAGATCATGGTTGCCACGATCATTCTTGTGTTGACCGCCCAAGGATATCTCAGAGGCCCGTATGTCGGTGACTTTCACGTAATCGCTGGGCTTATCATCCTGATGCGTGAAATTGCCGTTTCAGGACTGCGCGAATTTCTCGGCGGTATTCAAGTGTCTGTGCCGGTGTCCAAACTGGCTAAATGGAAGACGACATTTCAGCTGATCGCGCTCGGAGCATTGATTGCCGGTGGTGCGCTGCATGGCCAGCCGTGTCAGACACTGGGCGATGCCTGCAAGACAGTGGCTCAAAGCTGGATGCATGTTGTCGGCCTCACCACGTTATGGCTTGCAGCCATTCTCACCTGCATCACGGGATGGGACTATTTGCGCGTTGGCCTGAAGCACATGGACTAAGGCGAGGTAGCGCAATCATCTGTCGACTGGGCGCGGTTCAAGCCCGATGCGTCTCAATCTGCGGGATTTCCTGGCCGACCATTGCCGGTGTTAATCGCGATGACAGGATTTTTGTAGATTAGCGACTTCAAACGGTGCAATCGCGCGCTGCCCGGAGCAGTCGCACATGATGACAATCAAGGAGACTACCCATGCAAGCCTATTCGAAAGCTCAGGCATTCGGTTCAACTCAGGCAACACGTTCGATAGCAGGTGCAGCTCTTGGCGCCTTGGCGCTCATGTCTGCGCAGCCCGCATTCGCGCAGGCACAGGATTCAGAACAGGAGCAGAATGCACAGACCTATAACGAGAACGGTGTAATCGTTACGGGCTCTGCCCCTACCGACCTATCAGGTTTTCCCGAAGGTCCTGACCTTGAAGGCTTCGTATCTGCCCGCAGCGGCAACCGCCTCGAGGTGACCATGCCGGATGGGTCAAGCTCTGTCGTGACAATCAGCCCGGGCACCGAAATCAAGGCCAGCGGAGGGTTTCTGGGCCTGGCGCGCGATCAGCTTGGCGTTGGTCAATTGCTCAACGGAGTGCCTGTGAAAGTTGAAACGGTACAGTGGGCCCGCGGCCTTGTTGCCAGCGAGGTAAAGCTGAAGGCGCGCGATCTAAAAACCGCCCGGATGATCCAGAACGGCACCAGCCAGCGCTTTGCCAAGAACGAAGCAGGTATTGAAAATAACAAAGCCGCCGTGATCGAAAACAAGGCCGCCACACAGGCACTTCGCGGTCGCTTTGGCGATATTGACAATTACGCGGTTACCGGCGTCACTAACGTCTATTTTGACACCGGCAAAGCCAGCCTTTCTCCCCGTGCCCGCGCTGAGCTTTGCGAGGTCGCCGCAGAGGCCGAGACTACCGATAACGCGCTGCTGTTGGTCGTGGGCTACACGGATTCAACCGGCAGCCAGGAAGTGAACCAGCGTCTGAGTGAAAAGCGCGCTTCTGGTGTCGTCAACTTCCTCCAGCAGCAATGCGACTGGAAGCCTTGGCGCATGCTTTCGCCCACTGGAATGGCGGAAGCTGATCCGGCCGCAGACAACAGCACCGCATACGGCAAAGCGCAGAACCGCCGAGTGGCCGTGAATATTCTGGTGAGCAGAAGCACGTTGGATGACGATGCGAGCGGCGAATTTGACGATGGCCGCCAAGCCATGCGTTGATCTGACGGTCTCAGCTGAGAAACAGGGGGCGGGCCAGCGATGGCTCGCCCCTTGTTCTTAATGGCGAGACTGGCTTTCGCGTGCGATGTGTCCCGGCTGATTTTGTTCAGCTTCGAGACCGAGCGCTGAAGCGAGGCGGCAACGCCGCACTTGGTGCGAACAAAATCAACCCGCTCTCAATTCCTCAGCAAGAAGCCTGAAATCCGCCTCTCGGGGAGAATTAGTGCGCCAGGCGAGCACAATTTCCCGCTTTGCCGTATCGCCCTTCACGGGCCGGGCGACAACTTGCGTGCCATTGAGGATCCCTGCCTCCACCGCCATCTCTGGCAGCATGGTGAGGCCAAGATCGTTGTCGACCATCTGCACCAGAGTGTGCAGGCTGGTGCCGATCATACTGGCGCTGGCGCGCAATTCGCTGCGATTGCAGGCCGCCAGCGCGTGATCGCGCAGACAATGCCCGTCTTCCAGCAGCAACAGCCTGCCTTGATCGATCATGTCTGGCGGGATGCTTGCGGGCGGATCGCGCGGATCATCCTTTGGAAAGGCTACGTAAAGGCGATCATTGGCGATATGCTCTATCTCAACGTCGCCAGTGTCAAAAGGGAGGGCCAGCAGCACACAATCGCTGCGCCCGTGCTGCAGGCTCTCGATCGCATCCGCGCTGGTTTCCTCGCGCAGCATGAGCTTGAGATCGGGCCGTTCGTTTTTGAGACGCGGCAACAGGCGCGGAAGCACAAATGGCGCAATTGTGGGGATCACGCTCATCCGCAATTGGCCCGAGAGCGGCTTTCCCGCCGCTTGTACCAGGTCGGAAAGCTCTTCGGCCTCTCGCAACAAGCGGTTGGCTTTGGCCACTACCTGTTCGCCCAACGAAGTAAAGCGCACCACCCGACGCGAGCGTTCAACCAGCACCACGCCAAGAAGCGATTCAAGCTCGCGGATCCCGGCGCTGAGCGTTGATTGCGAGACGAAACTTGCCTCAGCAGCGCGCCCGAAATGCTTATGCTCGTGCAGCGCAACCAGATATTGCAATTGCTTGATTGTGGGCAGGTAAGTGCTCAAAGTCCTGCCCTCTTACTCGGCTGCCAACGCGTCTTCCATGCTCGCTTGCATGTCATCTATATGTGTCATGGTCAGCTTGCCGTCTTTGACCGCAAAGGCGAGCTTGCCCTCGACCAGTTCCAGCGCGTCTTTACCGAACACTTCGTAGCGCCAGCCTTGAAGCACTTTCAGATCGCGCACACCCGCTGCGAGCGCTTCCATCTCGTCTGCGCGCGTGAGCAGGCGAGCTGCTACATCGATTTCGCGCGCGCGGATTTTCAAGAGAAGTTTCAATAGATCAGCAACGAGCGCGCCCTCTTTACCTAGCGGTGCGCCGCGTTTCATCTTTTCGGGCATTTCCGATTTTGGAAGAGGGTCTGCTTCAGCGGCAACTTTCATCATGCGTTTGCCGATATCATTATCCTTCCATGCCGCCGAAAGCCCGCGCACCTTGGCAAGATCAGCCTGCCTTTTGGGTGGATGACTGGCAATGTCGGCAAGCGTCTCGTCGCGCATGATCCGGCCGCGCGGGATGTTTTTGTGCTGCGCTTCGCCTTCGCGCCACGCGGCGAGTGCCTTCAGGCGTCCGAGCACCTGCGGATTGCGCCCCGAAGAGCGGATGCGCTTCCAGGAGGTATCAGGGTCGACCAGATAATTTGAGGGGTCTGCGAGTTTTTCCATCTCGGCGTCCAGCCATGCGCCGCGCCCTGTCTTGATCAGCTTTTTCAGAATCTTCGGGAAGATATTCGAAAGATGCGTAACGTCACCAATGGCGTATTCGATCTGCCGCTCGGTTAGCGGGCGTCGGCTCCAATCGGTGAAACGTGCGCCTTTGTCGATGGTGATGTTCATCCATGTTTCGACAAGATTGGCATAGCCGATCTGTTCCGACTGGCTGATTGCCATCATCGCGATCTGGGTATCGAACACCGGGTGCGGGGTCTTGCCCGTCATGTTGACGATGATTTCCACATCCTGCCCGCCAGCGTGGAAGATTTTCAGCACGTCTTCGTTGTCAGTCAGAAGCTCCAGCAGCGGGGTCATGTCGAGCCCTTCTGCTAGCGGATCAATCGCAGCTGCTTCCTCGGTATTGGCGATCTGCACCAGGCATAATTCCGGCCAATAGGTGTTTTCGCGCATGAATTCGGTATCGACAGCAACGAATTCCGACTTGGCAAGCCGTGTACACAGATCAGCGAGCGCGTCGGTGGTGGTGATTAGGTTGTGTATCTTCATGTCACCCATCTGTATTGATTGAGCGGAGTGCCGCTCTCGGGGTTGGTCCCGGCACCGCCTGCCTGCCTGTCCCGGTATGCCAGAACTTGACAAATGGCAGGCCATGCCCTGTTAGCGCGCCCATATTGCTAAAGGTCGCGGATCGCCTCTCCCAAAGCTGGCGCGCCCTTAGCGCCTTACCCTCGAACAGGACAAGAGTTTAGATGCACCTCTATCGTAGTCACACTTGTGCCCAGCTTTCCGCTGAAAACGTCGGCGAAACCGTCCGTCTGTCGGGCTGGATGCACCGCAAGCGCGATCATGGCGGCGTGTTGTTTATCGATCTGCGCGATCATTACGGCATCACACAGATCGTGGCTGATGAAGATTCGCCCGCTCTTTCAGTGCTTGAAAAGCTGCGCCCTGAAAGCGTTGTCACCATTGATGGCGATGTGAAGGCGCGCACACCCGAAACGGTCAACACCGAACTTCCGACAGGCGAGATCGAGGTTTTTGCCCGCACGATTACAGTGCAAAGCGCCGCAGAAGAGCTGCCCATGCCCGTTGCCGGCGAGCAAGAATATCCCGAGGACATTCGTCTGAAGTACCGGTTTCTCGATCTTCGCCGCGAGACGCTACACGCCAATCTGATGACCCGTACGCAAATCGTGGCCGATATTCGCGCACGCATGAATGCGAGCGGATTCAACGAGTTTTCAACGCCCATTCTTACCGCTTCCAGCCCGGAGGGCGCGCGCGACTTTCTGGTGCCGAGCCGTCTGCATGCCGGCCAATTTTATGCGCTTCCCCAGGCCCCGCAGCAATACAAGCAGCTTTTGATGGTTGCCGGATTTGACCGCTATTTCCAGATTGCTCCGTGCTTTCGCGATGAAGACCCGCGCGCAGATCGCCTGCCGGGCGAATTCTACCAGCTTGATCTGGAGATGAGCTTTGTGACGCAGGAAGAGGTTTGGGAGACCATGGAGCCGGTGATGGCGGGCGTGTTTGAAGCGTTTGCCAAAGGCAAGCCGGTCACCCCGTCAGGCAGCTTCCCGCGCATTCCCTATGCCGAGGCAATGCTCAAATATGGCAGCGACAAACCCGACTTGCGCAATCCGTTGATCATAAGCGATGTCACCAGCCATTTTGAAAAGTCAGGCTTTGGCCTGTTTGAAAAAATCGTCGGCGGTGGTGGTGTCGTGCGCGTGATCCCTGCGCCCGGAACTCACGAAAAAAGCCGCAAATTCTTTGACGACATGAATGATTGGGCGCGCAAGGAAGGCTATGCAGGCCTTGGCTATGTGACCCGCAAGGGCGGCGAATTTGGCGGGCCGATTGCGAAAAATCACGGGCCGGAGCGGATGGCGCAATTGTATGCCGAACTAGGCCTTGGCGAAAACGATGGCCTGTTCTTTGCCGCAGGCAAAAAAGCCGATGCGGCGAGGCTTGCAGGTGCAGCGCGGATCGAAATCGGGGAAAAGCTCGATTTGATCGATACCGAGCGGTTCGAACTCGCCTGGATCATCGACTTCCCGTTTTATGAATATGACGAGGACGCGAAAAAAGTCGATTTCTCGCACAATCCCTTTTCTATGCCGCAGGGCGAACTTGAGGCGCTGGAAAACAAGGATCCGCTTACGATCAACGCTTATCAATATGATCTGGTGTGCAACGGCTTTGAAATCGCATCTGGTTCAATCCGTAATCACAAACCCGATACGATGGTGAAGGCCTTCGAAATCGTGGGGCTGAGCCAGGCCGACGTTGAAGAGCAGTTTGGCGGGCTCTACCGAGCCTTTCAATACGGTGCACCCCCGCATGGCGGGATGGCTGCGGGTGTAGATCGGATTGTGATGCTGCTTTGCGGGGCGAAGAATCTGCGCGAAGTGACGCTGTTTCCGATGAACCAGAAAGCGGAAGACCTGCTTATGGGCGCGCCCTCTCGGCCCGAGTCTGCACAACTGCGTGATCTTCATCTGCGTGTGGTTGAGCCGCCCAAAAAGCCCAAGACGCCCGATAGTAAAGAGGCCTGAAACAAAAAAGCGCGCCACGGCGAAGTGGCGCGCTGATTTATAAGGACTTTATTGGCGATCAATGTAGAGCGGAGCGCACTGCGCAATGAATGTTTCGGCATTAGCCCAATTTTTAAGCGTGGCGCTCAACGTCTGCAGCGATTGTCCTTCGCCGCCGATCGCGAGCAATCAAGCGTATTGCTGCTCCAGCATTTCGCTGAACCGCTTGCCTTCGCGTACGTCGCGATAGGCTTCTTGAAGCGTGAGGCGAGTCGAGGCATCGATCCCGCTGTCTTTTTCAAGGGCGTTTTCAAACTTGGCGCTTAAATACTCTTCCCCTTCTTCGACGCGGGAAATCACGGCGTCATCTCCATTAGCGATTGTATCGCTCAATGTCAGGAAAAGTTGGTGGGTTTCACCCGAGAGGCTTGGACTTGTAACCGGCGATTGGCCCTTTGCCTGAAGAGCGCTGTTCAGATGATCAAGCGTCTTCATACGAGTATCGCGGCGGCGCTCGAACGATTTGATGAAAACCGATTTCTCAGCCTGTTCAGCGGCCTTGCGGTAGCCTTCGACCGAGTCATAAGTGGTTTGGGCAATGTCTTTCAGAACTTCAATGTTGTTCATAAATCTCCTTGAAAAGGGGTTTCGCATGTGCGCAGCAACTCGAGAATGAGTGCTTTTTTATCGCGCTTTCAATGATTTAACGGGCGGGCTTGTGCGTTCGTTCCGATGGATCGCCGAGGCGTGTCTTGCGTGCGATGGCTCGCGCATGGCGGGCTACAGGGCCAGCCCGCTCAAGAATGCTTGCACGTTCCGGCCCAGCTCATCGATCTGATAGCCGCCTTCCATGACGCAAAGCGTGGGGAGGGCAAGTCCTGCAATAGCGACACCGACCCGGTGCATGTCATCCGTTGTCAGTGCGAAATGCGAAATGGGATCGTCGACGAAAGTGTCGGCGCCGTAGCTGACAATCAGTGTCCTCGCGCCGAACGCACTGATTTTTTCCAACGCACTGCCGAGTGCACGCTGATAGTTAGACCACCGCGTTCCCCGGGGGAGCGGTTGATTAAACGTTGCGCCTTCGCCCGCTCCCTCTCCCAGTTCATCGGCGTGACCCCAAAAATAAGGATAGTCGGTTCTGGGATCGCAATGGATGGAGGCAAAGAACACGTCCGCGCGTTCGTAGAAGATGTCCTGCGTGCCGTTTCCGTGATGATAATCCACATCCAGGATCGCCACCGGTCCAAGTCCAGCGTCAATGGCTCGCTGTGCTGCAATGGCCGCGTTGTTCAGATAACAATAGCCACCATAATAATCGCGCCCCGAATGGTGACCGGGCGGGCGGCAAAGGGCAAAAGCGCGTCGATGTTCGCCGCTTGTGATCGCTTCGAGAGCGCTCAGCGCTGATTGCGCCCCCCAGTACGCCGCCTGCCATGTTCCTGATGCGATTGGCGTCGCGGCATCGAAACCGAATTGGCCCAGCCGTGCGTCAATCCGATCATGCTCAAGCCTGCGGCGACGACGAACAGGGAAGGCATATCCCAGAGCATCGCCCTCGCGCCCCTGCGCCAGCCATTCGTCATGCGCGTTGCGTAGAAACTGCAGATACGCGGCATCGTGAACCGCCGAGATAGGTTGCAAACCGTGATCGCGCGGCGTGGTGCTATTGCTCAGCACATCCAGGATCGAGTTAAGCCGTTCAGGGCATTCGGCATAATCCATCCATTCGCCATTGTTGAGTTCGCGCACAGGCGCATGAGCGCTTTGCCGGTCGCAGTAGAATGTCAGCATGTTCGATCACTCATCGGTTTCGGTCTGTTTGAAGGGGCGGGCCATCCCACTTGGCAAGTGCGTGAAAAAGATGGATTTGGCAAACCAGATGCGCGGCAATCCCCAGACCCGTTTTGCGCGATCCGCTATCTTGACTTGCGCTGAAGGAAACCGACCTTTAGGGGCAGGGCTGACTTTCAACACCCGTTAGATATACGAGGGAACACATGAGCGATACTGCCGACCGCGTGCAGAAGATTGTTGTAGAGCACCTTGGCGTCGAAGCCGAAAAGGTCACTCAAGAAGCAAGCTTCATCGATGATCTTGGCGCAGACAGCCTGGACATCGTCGAATTGGTGATGGCGTTTGAAGAGGAATTCGGCGTCGAAATTCCCGATGATGCGGCTGAGAAAATCAGCACTGTCGGCGATGCCACCAAGTTCATCGAAGATACGAAGGGCTGAGCGCAAAGCCAGCTTTCAGCCTCCCGCGACCCAGCGTTGCGGCCAGCTGACCGACAGGCCCGAACCCTTCGCTATAGAAGGGCGCTCGGGCCTTAGTCGTTTTACCTATCCATCTTGGCTGTCGTTCTGGAGAGAGAGATGCGCCGTGTAGTTATAACCGGCCTAGGCCTTGTCACCCCGCTCGGCGGTGATGTCGAGACCTCGTGGCGAAACCTCATCGCAGGTGAAAACGCGGCAGGGCCTATCACCCGTTTCGACCCTGCCGATCAAAAGTGCAAGATCGCCTGCGAGGTGAAGCCCAAGGATCACCCGTGGGGGTTTGATGCGGATAAGCGGGTGGATCACAAGGTTCAGCGTCAGGTCGATCCCTTCATTGTATTCGGCATCGACGCGGCCGGACAGGCGCTGGAAGATGCAGGCCTTACCGACATGACCGAGGCCGAAAAGGAGCGCACCGGCTGCTCCATCGGCGCAGGAATTGGCGGGCTGCCGGGTATCGAACTCGAAAGCGTCAACCTGCACGAGCGCGGGCCGGGCAGGGTTTCGCCGCACTTCGTGCATGGGCGCCTGATCAATCTTATAACCGGGCAGGTGCAGATCAAATACGGCTTTATGGGCCCCAATCACGCGGTTGTCACAGCTTGTTCTACCGGCGCACATTCGATCGGTGATGCTGCGCGTATGATTGCGATGGACGATGCCGATGTGATGCTTGCGGGTGGTGCAGAAAGCACGATCAACCCGCTTGGAATTGCAGGCTTTGCGCAGGCGCGCGCGCTGAATACCAGCTTCAATGATCGGCCTACCGAGGCAAGCCGCCCGTATGACAAAGCGCGCGAGGGCTTCGTGATGGGCGAGGGTGCGGGCGTTCTCGTTCTGGAAGAATACGAGCGTGCGAAGGCGCGCGGGGCGCACATTTACGCCGAAGTGACAGGCTATGGCCTTTCAGGCGATGCCTACCACGTCACCGCCCCGCACCCCGAAGGCCGCGGTGCTGAACTTGCCATGCGCATGGCGTTGAAAAAAGCGGGTCTCGGAGCGGGCGATATCGATTATGTTAACGCTCACGGCACCAGCACCATGGCCGATACGATCGAGCTTGCTGCGGTAAAACGTGTGCTCGGAGATGATCTTGGCGGTGCGTCAATGAGTTCGACCAAGAGCGCGATCGGCCACCTTTTGGGCGGTGCGGGCGCCGTTGAGGCGGTGTTTTGCGTCCTCGCCATGCGTGATGGTGTGGTTCCGCCGACGCTCAATCTGAACAATCCCGACGATGGCACCGAAGGGATCGATCTGGTGCCGCTCAAGGCGAAACAGCGCGAGGTAAACGCGGTGCTGAACAACAGTTTTGGCTTTGGCGGTACAAATGCTTCGCTGATTATGCAGAGGGTTGGCTAAGGTGCGCCGGATCGGGCTGCTTCTGGGTTGCCTGATCGCAATTACCGGAGCGCTTTTGCTTTTTACCGAGAGCTATCTGGGTTCGGCCAGCATAGACGAAGAAACTCCGTTTATCATTCCCGCCGGCTCGTCACTCAGCGCGGTGGCGCGCAAGCTGGAGGGCGAGGGGCTGATCACCAGTGCAGACGGCTTTTTGCTGCGTGCGCGACTATTTGGCTCTTCAGATCCGATCCAGGCCGGGGAGTTCGCGCTTAGGTCCGGCATGTCGCAGAGCGAGATATTGGCGGCCTTCCAATCGGGTGATGTGATCCGCCGGTTTGTAACCATTCCGGAAGGCATGCCGTCGATTATGGTGCACGAGCGGCTAATGGCGCAGGAATTACTTAAAGGTGAAATCGCGGTGCCCGCAGAAGGATCAATTCTGCCTCAAACCTACGATTTTGAACGCGGGATGACCCGCGCTGACCTTGTCGAACGGATGCAGAGCGCTATGGATCAGGCGCTGGCAGAAGAATGGGCAAATCGCTCTGCTGATATTGCCGTTGAAACTATGCGCGATGCCTTAATCCTTGCCTCCATTGTCGAGAAGGAGACTGGCAAGGCCGAGGAGCGGCGCATGGTGGCCGGGCTCTATTCCAACCGGGTGAAGGCGGGCATGCTACTTCAAGCGGACCCGACGATCATCTACCCGATTACCAGAGGCAAGCCTCTGGGAAGGCGCATCCGTCAATCGGAGATTGCGGCGGTAAACGACTACAACACCTATACGCGCGTCGGGCTGCCCAAAGGCCCGATTACCAATCCGGGGCGCGCCAGCATTGCTGCTGTCTTGAACCCTGCCCCAACGTCGGCCCTCTTCATGGTGGCGGATGGCACCGGCGGACACAAATTTGCCGAGACACTTGATGAGCACAATGCAAATGTCGAGGAATGGTATCGCCTGCGCCGGGAGCGTGGCGAGATGTGAGGTGCCTTCATGGCCAATCCGTTTATTCTAACAGCTGCTCTCCCGTCATCGATCCAGTCTTGGGCTGATGGCCTGCGCCGTGCGCATTACCCGCCCGAGCGCAATTATTTGCACGCGCACGTGACGCTGTTTCATTCGTTTGCCCCATCGTTGCTTGATGAGCTCAAAACTCTATTGCCGCGTCTGGCAAGTGAATACGCTGCCCCCTCGGGACGGGTTACGGGGCTGATGGATATGGGCACGGGCACCGCGATCGCGCTGGAAAGTGAGGAGTTGCTGAACCTGCGCGCAATTATTGCAGATCATTTCCACGGCAGCCTGACCGAGCAGGATCTCCACGAACCGCGCTTGCACATAACTGTCCAGAACAAGGTGACAAAGCGTGAAGCGCGCGAACTGCAGGCCTCGCTCTCAGATGAAATCACGCTGAGATCACAGGCCGGCCCCTTCGTGTTTCCGGCGCTGGAGCTTCACCGTTATCTTGGCGGGCCGTGGGATGCGGTGAAGCGTTGCGCTTTTCGTGGTAAAGCCCAAGCCTGACCGGACGGGCACAGGCCCAACCAGAGTTTCTGAAAAGCGTTCGCGCGCTGCGTACAAGTGGTTGACCAATTCAGAAACCCGCCCTAAACGCGCCGCTCGTTTGAGGCAAAACGCCTCGCGAGCAGCCTATATCGACGCGTTATTCAATGGCGCATTCGGGGCGGAGTAGCTCAGGTGGTTAGAGCAGTGGAATCATAATCCATGTGTCGGGGGTTCGAGTCCCTCCTCCGCTACCAGTCATTGCGGGCATGCCAGGCTCGGCACCAATCGCATATGCCGGCTTCGGTGCTTCGCCTATGCTGGCGGCCAGTGCCACACGAGCGCTGAAAGAGCCAACCACGTTGTGAACATGATCAGGTAAGGCCATCGCCGGGGGAGCAGGCGGGCTACCATCAATGTGGCAGCGGCTGTTCCAGCCAGCGCGATCAGCGCAGAGGAAGCAGTCAGAATGCCACGGCCAGCGAATGCGGCTTCAATGGCCATGTTTGTCCATTGGGCCGGCAGCAGCACCAACAGCCAGCGCGGCAAGACATCGGGTTGAGCCAGCGCCGTGATCAAGATTGCGGCTTCACCGCTTACAACAAACAACGCGACCCACCAGCCTCTTGCCCCGGCAGAGCGAGCAAATAAAGCGCCTCGGGCAGCAAAGCTGATACTGGCAATCACATATGCAAGTGCGATTGATCCTGCGAATGCCGGGTCCGGTGTTTCAATCGATACGGCTATCAAAAGAAGAATTGTGCCCGCTATGAGCGCAATACCGACCCCCATTGTAAAGCGTCCGGAAATGGCCGCGCCGATCATTCCTGCACCCATCAGTCCTATTGCGAGCAGTGGCGCTGCTTCCGGAGCAACCGGCGAACCAGCCGGCTCGTTTGCCAACACCAACATCGCAGTTGCTGGCAAAATCAAACCCGCAAGGGCTGCACAAAGCCAAGCCCAGATAGGTGACCATGGAGGCTGTTTTTCCAACGTTGACATCATCACGCTGTGTCTGACCAAACCATCGCCCAAAGTCGAGCCAAGAACGAGGTCTGGCGTTTGTTCATACTTCGATCATGGCTACGCAAATCGCGCCGCGTCGTCTCCAGACGTATTGAAAAGGCTTAAACGCTCGCGGGCGATCACCCCTTGCAAACGCGGGTGATCTGCGTGCTTGGCAGTTGGTCATCGGGGAGAATGACGATCACGGGCTACTCGGTGCGGCTCGGAGCGCATTCCTGTCCCCCGTGTTTTTCACAAAAGACCCGCGAAGTGCGAGCAAATGCGAACCAGGTGCCCTTCATTCCAATATCGGCGTGTTTCACAAAGCATCATTGCGCAGGATCGACGCATCCCGCAAAAGGCCAAAATCGCAATTGGTCTCGCCGATGTTGTCAGAGAGATGCGTGCCCAGAGCCAACGTCCTCGTGGGGCAAACTGTAATCGGCTTCAGACTGGCAACAATCTGAAGAACTCGCCCGCTTGGTTATCTTTACGACGTCGGCTTAGATCGAATTGGGGAGGGCATTTTCAGCAGAAAAGCCGCGCGCCGCGTGCGCCCATTGCCCGGGCAGAGCATTTGGCGGCGGGCCTGTGATAGACTTAAGAGCAATGCCTGGTCTGGTTGTAATCAATCGACCATACAATGCCCTGTGTTTTGCTCGACCTCGATATACGGGCAAATTGCACTCGACCGTATCATTTCTGGAGGTAGGTTCGCTTGATCGCCAGAGTTCGCACGACTTCCCTTACATAAATTCTGAATTCGGCTGCTTCCTCGCGCCATGTCTCCATCTGCGCCTCTTCCGGGATCCGCGACATGTCGCGATTTGATTTGAGCCAGAACAGCCAGGCAAGGCGAGCCGTCTTTTCCCACCAAGGCTTGTCGCTTCTTAGAAGGGCAGTGTCTTCGTGCGGCTTGAATACAATGCCTTCCGCTTCGGCTGATCGTAACACGTCTGCGGCCCATTGCGCCCACTCGTCGTGCACATCTGCCCATGCGAGGCCTTCATACTTGGCGAAATGAGGTACTTGGCTGCGCATCGGTGCCGACCAGAAAGTGTGGGCGATCAATTGCTCTCTGGAAGGACTTTTCCCAGACTCAGGGTCAATCTGCGCAGCTTCGGCTGTCCGGGAAAGCGCGTCAGCATCGGGTCTCGAAGTAGAAATCGGGTAGGGCCTTGCCTCACAATATTGAGCAATGATCTGTTCGAATTCAGCGACATTATTTCGCGGCACGCAAACCAGATCAGTCTGAATCATTTTGTGCTTGTATCTGACAAGATCAAATTCACGGCGGTAATCTGGCCATTCTTGGCGGCGATAACCAAACCATACCGGCGCACCCGTAGTCAGCTTGGTTTTTGTATCGCAGATGTAGAAGTCTTGAGCCGCAAGTTCGTGCGGATCGCCTTCAAACATATATTGGGTGTCGAATATCGCGAACCCATTGCTGTGAAAAAAGTCCAGCAGACCTGGNTGATTGGAATATTCAATCCACATCACCCTCGCTTGGCCAAGAATGCGCTTCATGCCCTTGAGGGCATCCAGTTCGCCCCCTTGAAGATCCAGTTTTACGAAATCGATTGCACAATCAGAAGGGATTACCTCATCGGCAGCGACGCATTGGACAGTGGATGCATCGCCAACGTCATCCTTTTCGACAAGCCGACCAAGTGAGGAATAGCCAGCCATACCGCGCCGCCCAAGTTCCGATGTTTCGTCAACAACTGCGGAAACTTCAAATCGCGCTTGCTTTGAGCATTCGGCGAGAGCCTGTTTGTGCAGGACAACAGTGTCCGCAACCGCGTCGAAAAATCTGTGGTTGCCGGCGAAGGGCTCAAATGCGTGACATATCGCCCCATCTGCGGTGTTTTGGAGCATCTGGCGCGCCGTAACCCCCATACCCGCACCGCCGTCCAAACTGTTTTTGAGCGGGCTTCCGCTAGCCTGATACGCCTTGAGAATGATCTCGAAGCTGGAAATGCCATGCTCGGACAACAAAGGTTTCATGTCAGATGCCGTCCCGTTCGCTGGGTTCTCAAAAGTCTTCTGAAAGACCGATGGGGTCGAGCTCATGTTCGCTATCCTTACGTTCCCGGCCTTCCTTTGCCGCGATTTGCAAAGTCCTGCGTAGACTAGGCGAAAGCCACTTCGCGTTTTGCAAGCGAGCTATGCAGGTGTGCTCTGAGCTCTTCGACATGGTTTGTGGGCGTAAGCCACGCCTCGAAAAAGCCGAACCAGTTTTCCTTGGTGAGCGTTTCGCCCACAAAATTCATTCCGACATAGCCAAGGTCTGCAAAGTATTCGATCATCTCATCGATCGTGAACCCGTGCACTTTCGGGGAGTGAAGTGAATTTTCAAAGGCAACAACGGGCCGGTGTTTCGCAAGCGTGGCCGCAGCGCCTTTCAGGGCAATCAGATCAGCGCCTTCAAGATCGGTCTTGATAAAGGGAACCGGCAATTGCTCGTTTTCGAGTATCTGGTCGATCGTGGTGGCGGGCACCGTCATTGCATCGCGGTACTCCATATCGGGGTTGTCCCCCCAAATCGTATCCCGCTCCGCATTGGCAGAGACTATGGAGGAGCGCCCGACGTGGCTTGGTGAGGATTTCCAGGCGATCCGCTTGGTTTTCGGATCATCTTGTAACGCCGCCTGATGAAAAGCGAGCCGGCCTTTAATTTTCTCGGAATGCGGGGCGATAGCCTTGCCAAAGGTTTCCGCCATGAACGGATCCGCTTCCACCGCATGCACTTTTTCGCAGCCGGGCAAATCAAGCATTCGCAAAGTGTGATAGGCTTTGTGAGCCCCGCCATCGAACATGGCAAAACCAGTTTGACCGGCTGTGATCCCTGAATAAACTTCGGACAAAATCTGTTCAACCTGCATCATATTTTGCAGCGCGAAGTTTCTAAAATTTTCAATGCCCAACACGAACGCTCCCAGCCATGCCGCCTACGTCAGGAATGCCATTGCCTCATGACCTTTACAATGAGTATTTGCCGCCAATTCGGAATGAAACGCATGCTAATTCGACAGATGCGTTACATTTTGGCTGATAATTCTTCAGTTTTGTATCGCTTATTGCCGCCAGACTCGAGACTGCAGAAACGTCAGATCATTCGCCAGACATTGTCGTTGCGCTCGCGCAGCATCCCTGCCTGTCGCAAAACATCGGTTTTGAGGTCTGTGTGAAGCGATCGATTGCTGCGCTTGGCCAGTACCCGCGCGATGCGCGAGATGAGTGCAGCGGGGTCAAAGGGCTTGCGGATATAGTCTTGTGCGCCAGCATACAGCGCGCGCGCTTCATCTTCATTCCCGCTCATCGCAGTGAACATCACCACCGGTAAATCATAAAATTGCGGGCTTCCACGAAACTTGCGGAGTAGGTTGACGCCCGAGATGCCGGGCAATCCGTGATCCAGCAAAAGAAGATCGGGGCGTCGCCTATGAGCGATCTCCCATGCTTCTTCTCCGCTTGTAACCCATCCGCAGGCATGGCCGGCATCAATCAGGATGTCAGAGGCGAGTTCGGCAATCAGTTCGTCGTCGTCGGCTATCAGTATGCGGGCCATGGCGGTGCGGCTCTTCGTTTGGGAAACAATGAAAACGGACATTGTGCCTAACAGCGCGCTTACCAATCTAGTGTTGGCGCCATTCCCGTTGCGACTACCTAATTGGACGTTGCTGTCAGTGCTGATGGCTGCGACAGATGCGCGATCATGATTCGAGACAACGCCAAGCCTGCCGCTCAGCTGCAATTCGTGCCAACCGATGGTATTCACAATCTTCGCGATTACGGCGGCTGGGCTGCGTCAGGTGGCGGGCGGGTCAAAACCGGCCTGCTATGGCGATCTGGGCAGCATATGGAAGCGTCAGACGCCGATCTTGAAACGTTTCAGGCGCTTGATATTCGCACAGTGATTGATCTTCGCGGTGCTACCGAACGTGCGAAGTTTCCTTGCCGTCGCCATCAAGATTTTGATGCTTCGATCATCGCGCATGACGGGGAAACCAGCAATTCCCCCCCGCATGAAGGAGGGGGCGGGGCTGTTACCATGACGGCACGCCTCGCTTTTGACCGGATGATCGCGGTCTATACCCGAATGCCGGTGAACCCGGCGATGATCTCAATGTTTTCGCGATACTTCAAAGCGCTGGCTACGCGTGATGGAGGCAGCCTTGTTCATTGTTTCGCCGGCAAGGATCGCACCGGGATTGCGGCAAGCCTGCTTTTGCACGTGCTTGGAGTCCACCGTGACGATGTGATTGCGGAATATCTGCGGACCAACGATGCGCCCACCAAGCACATCCTTGAGCGCCAGTCACTTCCGCGCATGCGCGAAGTGTATGCAGGGATCGAGGATGAGGCCCTTCAGAACCTGATGAATGTGCGACCCGAATATATCGAGACCTATTTTACGACGGTAGAGGCCGAGCACGGATCGCTCGATAGCTATCTTGCAGATAGATTAGGTGTGGATGAGGCAAGGAAAGCTCGCCTGCGCGATGCGCTGGTGGGCTGACAAATCCCGGCTTATTCCCCATATTGGCGCCAGCAAACAAATCGAACTTCAAGAGAACACATATGGCGACCCATCGCACCAAGATGCTCATTATCGGTTCTGGCCCCGCTGGCTATTCGGCAGCGATCTACGCCGCGCGCGCCATGCTTGAGCCGATTGTGGTTCAGGGCCTGCAGCCCGGCGGCCAGCTCACCATCACCACCGATGTCGAGAATTATCCCGGTTACCGCGAAGTGGTGCAAGGCCCCTGGCTGATGGAAGAGATGAAGGCGCAGGCTGAGCACGTGGGCACTCGCATGTTGTATGACATCATCACCACCGTTGATCTCGACAATGGATCGCCCTTCCGCGCCGTGGGCGATAGTGGTGATGAATATATCGCTGACACAATCGTTATCGCCACTGGCGCACAGGCCAAGTGGCTTGGCGCACCGGGCGAGCAGGAGCTTGGCGGCAAAGGCGTTTCAGCCTGCGCTACGTGTGACGGGTTTTTCTACCGTGGCAAGAAAGTCGCTGTGATCGGTGGCGGCAACACGGCTGTCGAAGAGGCCCTGTATCTCACCAATCACTCCGATGACGTGACCCTCATCCACCGGCGCGATGAATTGCGGGCCGAGAAGATCCTTCAGGATCGTCTTTTCAAAAGCCCCAAGACCAGCATCTTGTGGAACAAGACGGTCGAAAGTTTCGAGGCGGGTGAAAACGGTGCGCTGTCGCACCTGGTGCTAAAGGACACCCAGACGGGCGAAACCTCCACTCTCGAAGTGGACGGTGCGTTTGTTGCGATTGGCCACGCGCCGGCGACCGAGTTGTTCAAAGGCAAGCTATCGATGGATGCGGCAGGCTATCTTGATGTCGAACCCGGTACCCCCAAGACAGCGATCCCCGGCGTGTTTGCCGCTGGCGATGTGACCGATCATGTCTACCGCCAGGCAGTTACCGCAGCGGGTATGGGGTGCATGGCAGCGCTTGATGGCGAACGCTTTCTCGCCGAACTTGAAGCCCGCGACGAGGTAGAGGCAGAGGCCGCTGAATAAGCGGGTGGCGGCGCCGTGCGTCGCCAGTGGCTGGCTCAACCGGCCTGCACGATCCCTTCGCCTTGAAGAACGCTGCCTGCGCCGAACACGACCAGCGCCGCGTTGGCGATCAGGACGATCAGGATCACGCTCGATAGAGCGAAGAGGACAAAGCGAACGATCACCTTGTTCGCTGTCACCTGCACCAGGCTGTGCGCCACTCTTATGAGCACATAGAGCCACGCGAACAGAGCATTCATGCCATCGCCATGGCCTATGATCGCAAGCACGATCGCAACCGCATAAAACACTGTAGGCTGTTCATGCAAGTGATTGTAATTGTGTGACTTCCATTGAACACTTTGCGGCAGCTTCTGTTCAAGCACGCCCGCGATCCTCGCATCGTCCGGATCGATTTGTGCCTTCTGCATCGCCGGTATGCGAGTCACGTACATCCACGCCCAGATTATCATCGTCCAGATCATCAGCGCGATGGCTGGCTGCAGGGTATCCATGCCCATAAGAATGATGCTCGCTTTGTCAGTCATGATCGTTTCAGGAAATTCAACCCGTCGCTGCGTTCAGCCTGGCACGGCTGAAGGGTCGGCCAGAACGGTTGCCAGAACGGCTTTCACCGCCAGCCCTACAAGAGCAAGCGAGCTTAGCAGGAACAGAGCAGACCGCACCGGTATTTTGTTCACGAGGATCTGCCACAAAGAATGCAGGATGCGCAGACCGGTATAGACCCAGGCGAGAAACAGATCGGCTGCATCCGGCCCAACAATCGCCAATATGACAACAAGCGCAAAGAACACCGTCGGCTGTTCGTGCAGGTTGGCGTAATTGTGCGCCGGCCACGACGCTTTGGGCGGAAGATGCGGATCAAGATCGCCGCCGCGCACGCCATCGCCCATGGGCAGGGCCGTTTTGTCCGCAAGCTTGGCAATCGCGCCAAAGCGCGCCAGAATGAGCCAGAACATTACGAACAGCGTCCACGCCGCCAGAACGGCGGCCGGAGCCAGCATTTGTGCCTGCATTTTCTTGACTACCCCTGTCTCTCTTCACTTCGGGTGTTGCGAGAGGCGGGGCCGCTTGTCAAATGGATACCGCTAGGGCCAGCCGCGCGTGAGTGTGTGCAGTTGGAAATAATCCAGCTTTCCGTTCATCGTCTCAAGTCCCAGCGCCTGCTGGCGGCAGATATCGGCTGCAACTTGCGGCAGATCGCGCCGCGCCTCGACATGAAATTTTGCAAGCCAGCGGTGCAGGAGCGATTGGACCGGCCGGGGCAGGCCTTCCAGACTGCCGAAATCGACCACCATGAGCCTGCCGCCCGGTGCCACTTGTGCGGCGGCATGGGAAAGCGCTTTTCCCCAATCGGGGATCATCGACAGGGAATAGGACAGCACGACAATGTCAAAACCCTGCTCGCGAAGGCCGGGTTCATCAAAGACCTCGGCCGGATCGAACGTGCAGGCATCGCCAAGGCCAAGCCGGGCATGATCGCCCACTGCATCACGGGCGCTTTTCAGCATTTCCGACGAGATATCGAGGCCGTACAATTGAGCCTCGGGCCATCTCTTGCCGATCTTTGCAAGATTGCGCCCGGTGCCGCACGCGATTTCCAGCACGCGCATCCCCGGGCGCCGCGCATCGAGATGCTCGATCAAGGTGTCGCGGCCAAACAGGTAATATTTGCGCGTGAAATCATAAATGTGCCGCTGGCCTTTATAGACGCTGTCCATCAGCGCAGCATGCCCGCCTTGGTGGTCTGTGTCCGTGTTCACGAAGCAAGCTCGTAAACGTGCACTCCGCCATAGATCGATGAACGATCGCGCGCCGTGAGATCAGCCGATTGCTCTTCGAGATAGCGCCACTTGGACAGGATTGCATCGTCAAGCCGTCCGGGCAGCATGGTCGGCTCGGCAGCGGTGCGAAACAGCACGCGTGCGCCTGTACGGCTGGCTCTGGTGATGCGGCCCCACAGATCATCCAGCTGGGAATTGTTCATCCAGTCCTGCGCATCCAGCAGCACAAAGCGGTCCATGCTTGCCTCATCGCGCTCGCCGATCCAGTGCACCATATTGGCGCGCACCACATCCAGCCGGTCAATCCGCTCGCGCATGATCTCCCAGTTTGCGCGCTGCAGATAAGGGGGCAGTGGCGCGCTTTCAGCCCGGTCATAGCCGCGCCCGAAAGCCTGCCAGGCAAAATAATTGTCCTTGATCTCGAAATCGCAGGCCAGCTTTTCGAGCCGCCGGCGCAGAACCTCGGCCATGCGTTCATCGCCGGCGAGTTCGGCATATTGCGCAGGCGGGATGCCCAGGCCGAACAGCGAGGCGGGCTGATCGGTCAGCCAACGGATAAATTTCTTCTCAAACACCGGCGCCAGTTCGCGTTCGAACACCGCGCGCTGTTCTTCCATCGTCTGCGCTTCGAGCAATTTGCCAAGATCGATCTTGTACAGTTTGGCAAACACGTGGGCGAGGCCGATGAAATTGCCCAGCAGCCCGCGGCGATACAGCCCCTTGGTGAAATAGCTGATCCGGCGGCGGCCTTTCAGATCGCGCTTTTCCCAGTATTTGCGGCTTTCATCATCCAGATGCGGGGCGATCATGTCCTTATAGACCGCCTTGTTCTCCTTGTGATCGGCATGGCCGAAAAAGCGGTGAAAGCGCTCGTAATTGGGAAGATGGCGGATCGCGGTGATCTTGAGCTGGCCCAGCGCCACATGCGCACGGTTCAGGTCCACCGCTGTCACCTGCGCGGGGTTTGCGGTGAGGTAGGAAAGCGCGTTGCAGCTTCCGCTGGCGATGCACATCACACGGCTGTCCGGCTCTATTGCGAGGCCGTCCATATCGACCACCGGATCTTCCCAGATCTGCGCATAGACAAGCCCGTTGAATGCAAGGGCAAAGGCCTTGTCCAGAAACTTGTCCTTCGCGCTACCATTGGCGCGCACAACGGCATCGGAAATGATGCGTTTGGGTTTGGTTGCATTGGGTAGGGTCATGGAGAAGGGTGCCTTTGCCACCAGTGTTAGGGGATTGTCATATTCGCCAACCGTGTCGGATGTGTGACGCTTTCCACAGCCGGTTTCATGCAGCGCGTTGATCTGTGATCGTGGCTGCATAGGCGGCAGGATCGGCATTTCCGCCGGTCAGCATTATAACACTGCGCTCATCCAGCGCCACAGCGCCTGAAAGCGCCGCTGCCAATGCTGCCGCGCCGCCCGGCTCGAGCACCATGGCAAGATTGCGAAACGCCCAGCGCTGGGCATTGCGCACCTCATCATCGCTGATGGTGATGGCTGCGCTGGCTCTTTCACGCAGCACATCGAGGTTTACCGGCTTGGTCGCCGTGGGTTGAAGCGCATCGCAAATCGTGCGCGGAGCATCATCGCCCGCCTGCACGATGCGTCCGCTAGCGATCGCCTGTCCTACCATATCCCAGCCTTCCGGCTCGACAATGTGGATAGCGGCATCAGGGCAGGCGAGGGCAAGCCCCGCAGCAAGCCCGCCGCCTCCGCAACACACGATGATCTGTGAGGGTGCTGCGCGCAATTGCGCTGCGATTTCGATCCCTGCGCTGCCCTGGCCCTCGATCACCCAGGGATCTCCGAAAGCGTGCACCAGAGTGCCACCCTGCCTCGCAATGATTGCAGCTGCCACTTCGTCGCGGTCCTCTCCGGGGCGGTCATACAGAACCACATTGGCGCCCATGGCGCGCGTTGCTTCCAGTTTCACGTCCGGCGCATCGCGCGGCATCACGATCGTGGCATCGATGCCAAGCCGTCGCGCCGCCCACGCAATGCCTTGCGCGTGATTGCCGGAAGAAACCGCGACAACGCCTGCCGCGCGCTCTTCCTCGTTCAGGTTTACCAGCCGCCACCACGCGCCTCTGATCTTGAATGATCCGATGGGTTGCAAATTCTCCGCTTTGACGAAGCAGCTTTGCCCGTTGATCTCGATCGGCAGAAGCGGGGTTGCTGGCAGGATCGAGGCGAGCGAGTTGGCTGCATCAAGAATGCCTGTCTGAAGGGGGGATTTCGGTGCGCTCATAGTGATACCGTGATGGCTGTGTGTGGCCTGATGGTAGGCCCGCCCTGGCGGCCAGGCCAGCGATGTTTT
>JGI12109J20283_10138758_pt1 | contig 24349 bp, 21 predicted proteins | sample ElkSlonscriptome_12_FD_20283 | JGI IMG/M metagenome (IMG submission 20283)
AAAATGTTGTGTGAGAAAAGATACAAGAGTACCATGCTGCCGCAGGCGGAACCGTTCTGTAGCGGAGCAAACGTCCGGTTTACACCGCTACTGCGCAGGTTCTGCTATTTGAACGGTATTGGGTCATGGGGCGACGGCCCCGGAGCGGGAGTCCCGGCTTCAGCCGGTTCCGGCCACACACCGGCTGAAGCCGGGACTCCGGAGGCGCTTGTCCGGTGTCGCAGGGCACCCGGCATGCCGTGGGACCGACGCGCATCATCTTTTCAGACAGTCTCTGAAAACTCAAAACTCAAAACTCAAAGCACTACAGATGCGGCGCTTTGATCTTCTTGATCCAGCGCAGGCCGGGCGGGTTGGGTTTGGGGTTGGGGTTGAATTTGAACCAGCCCAGCTCGGCGCGAACAGCCTGCTCTTTCAACTCGGTGGCACCCCAGATAAACGAGCCGCCGGTAATGCCCAGCAGGGCCGACCAGCCCGCGTTGCCCGTGAAGAGCGAGAGCACCACCAGCAGAATACCCAGCGTCATTGGGTAGGGCCACCAGAGATAGCCCAGGTGGTACTCCATGCGAATGACCCAGAAAAAACCAAAGCCGATAATGCCGAAACTAAACAGCCCCAGCGCAATGCCTTCCCACATCATGCTTCCACCTCCCGGTACTGCTTATAAGCGGGTGCCCCCTGCGCCCGTGCTGCCGTCGGTTGCTCCACCGGACTGCCCTGTGGCTCACGATCCAGTAGATCTTCGGTAATGGCCTTCCCGGCGGCCAGGTATGCCGCGTGACGCGGATTATTTGGGTTGGCCGGCGCATGGCCCTTCAGAACACGCCCCTGCTGGCGGTACATCTCCAGCGCATCCCACATCAGCGTAATGCCGATGATGCTGCTAACGCCGGAGAGCGTCAGGTTGGGGGCGAACAGGGCGTACACATTCAGCGTAATGCCGCTGACCAGCAGAATGATGATTGGGGGCCGGATATTGGGACTGTGGGCCTCCAGCCAGCGTACGCCGACATGACCACACCAGATGCTTAAAAAGGTGACGAGTGCCATCCATAAACCCGTAAACTCCAGCATGTCTGCTCCGTTCGGTCGCGTGACCACTTAAATCTTATGAAACCTACGCAAATCTGTGTATCTATTACATATTGTACAATTTTGAGTGCTGTATGTCAACTGCTGCGGCAGCGGATATGCTATAATTCTGCTCCGTCCTGGGATAGATGCTGCCGACGCTGCTGCCCCAAACCAGGCTGGTTTTGTTCCCTCCTTCTTAGTATACCGAAAAATTGATGGTGACATATAGTATGAACGCACATAGAACGCGATATTTTCAGTGGCGGCGCGTGCTGCCGGTACTATTGTTGCTGCTCCTGCCGGTGCCACTGCTGCCGGGCGGACGACCCGCGCAGGCGGCGCAGCCCCCGCTGCCGCCGGATCTCTTTGGCCTGAACATGTATATTACCGGGCGTGAGCGTAGCGAGGACGAGGCGCGTGAACTGGTCCGGCTGGCCCGCCAGATCGGGGTGGGCTGGACGCGTGAGGAGATAAGCTGGGCCGCCTGGGGCAATGGTCGTCGCAATGATTTTTATGATCGGCGGCTCGGTATGATTGCCGACGCCGACATCAGCATTATCGGGATGCTGTTGACAACCCCGGAGCGCTACCGTGACCCGGGCTGCGTGGCGCATGCCGCCGCAACCGATCAGCCGGCCTACTGGTGTGCGCCAACCGATCCCCAGGCGTATGCCGACTGGGCCGCGAAGGTGGTTGAGCGCTACGATGCCGATGGTATCGACGATGCGCCGGGATCACCCCGGGTGGCGGCCTGGGAGATCTGGAATGAGCCGGATCAGGCCGGCACCTGGTTACCTCAGGCCGATCCGGCGGCCTATGCCGCGCTGTTGCGGGCCGCCTACGATGCAATCAAGGCCGCCGATCCGACGGCGCTGGTGCTCAACGGTGGGGTGATGACCTTTGATGCAATCGGGGTGGGCGGTTTTATGGACCGCGTGGTGGCGCTTGCCGGATGGGATAGCTTTGATGTGCTCTCGCTGCATCCCTGGCTGATCGATCATGCGCCCGATGCACCCTACCTGATCAACCCGCGTGAGCGCTTCGATGTGACCATCCCCGGGCGGCTGGCGTTGGCGCGGAACTGGGTTGAGCGCAACGGTGGGGGCAAGCCGGTCTGGATTACCGAGGTCGGCTGGAGTACCTGCGGGGAGCGCTGCGAGCCGCAGTTTGCCAAGAGCGAGGCGCAACAGGCCAATTATATGGTGCGGACGTTTGTGCTGGCGGCGGCAGCCGGGGTGCAGCATGTCAGCTATTTCCAACTGGAAGATAAATTCCAGGGGAAGCAGTTGCCCTGGAGTCAGGCGGCGATCCTGCGGGATGATCTCCAACCCAAGCCCGCCTATGCCGCGCTGGGTACGCTGGTGGCGCAGTTGCAGACGGCGCGGTTTAGCGGCACCGGGCGCATCCACACGCCGGGCCTACTGGCGCACTATCAATTCACCCATCCCAATGGCGATACGGTGGATGTACTCTGGCGATTGAGTGATACTCAGACGGTGAGTGTGCCGCTGGAGCCGGGACGCACGGCCCTGTTGATCGGCCGGGATGGCGCGGTGGAGATGCTGTCGGGTGGAAGTGTGCAGATCAACCTCGACCAGCAGCCGGTCTATCTGCGCCAGACGCGTGAGCGGGTACGCTTCTTCGCCGAAACCGGGCAGATCGTCCAGGGGCGCTTGCTGGATTACTGGGAGCAAAACGGCGCGGTCGGCATTCTCGGTCTGCCACTCAGTCCGGAGCGGGCCGCCTACGATGAGCAGGGTAATCGCTACACGCTCCAGTGGTTTGAGCGCGCTCGCCTGGAGTTGCATCCGCAGAACGCACCACCCTACGATGTGCTGGTTGGTCGGCTGGGGGTGGAAACGCTGGCGGCACGCGGGGTGGACTGGCGCACCCTCCCAACCGTTGCCGCCGCGCCGTCCACGGAGTGTCGCTATTTCCCGGAGACGGGACACAGCCTCTGTCCGCCCTTCCGCGATTATTGGGAGCGCAACGGTGGACTGGCGGTCTTTGGCCTGCCGATCAGCGAGCCGCTGCCGGAGCGTAGCGCCGATGATGGGCAGGTCTACCGGGTGCAATATTTTGAGCGCAACCGCTTTGAGCATCACCCGGAGAATCCGCCGCCGACGGAGGTGCTGCTGGGACGCCTGGGGGCCGAGTTGATAATAAATTAACCTTGGATTAACTTGTGTGAAATGTTTTGTCATATGACCCGCGTCATGCGGTGAGTGATCGAACTGGGCGTTTCACCCGGTGAAACGCCGCCATCGCCTGTGGCAGCATAGTACTTCCGGCTTCTTCCATCCTGGCGGAGGCACTATTCATTGTCAAACGCAGCCCACTGGCCCGATCGCCGCAGCTTGCGATCAGGCCAGTGCTGTCGGGTGGACCAGTGGATAGGGCGCGGGAAGTTGTGGTGTATAGTGTAGAACGGTTGTGGCGCAGGCCCCTGTGCTGGAGGCGCGCCTCAGTGTGACATCAGCGTCCCGGCGAGATGCCGCGTCCCGGCGAGATGCCGCGTCCCGGCGAGATGCCGCGTCCCGGCGAGATGTCATGCTGCACGTTGTGGGCAGGTGTGCCAAACCACGTCATGGTAGTTTTTCCCTTTCGCTTAAACTAGTGCCGTATCTCTTCCCGTTATCTTCGTCCGATGGAACTATATCGATTGCAACTACTATCACATTATTGAATGAATCTTGTATGACAGCCTACTCCTACTATGTCATATAGTTCTTATATGCGGTTTTCATCTCCTGGATTGCAATATCTACACCTGATAGCAATATAAGTGCCGTATCTACTTTTGCAATGCCGAAATATCCAAACCGGTTTGATGAGTCGCCTGCCCCCGAAGGTGAATCACGCGAGTTGCCCGATGAATTTTTGCTATGATGTGTGACGTGCTGACGCGTTCATCCGGTCACCTGTAACCTGTGACCTTCTCAAAGACTGTCTGAAAAGGTGGTTTGCGTCGGTCACACGGCATGCTGGTTGCCCTGATACACCGGACAGTGCCCCAGGAGTCCCGGCTTCAGCCGGTTCCGACCACACCCCGGCTAAAGCCGGGACTCCCGCGCCGGGGCCGTATCCCTATGACAAACCCTTTTCAGACAGTTTCTCAAAGGAGAACCAGTTCTATGACACGCCGAGTCGCTACTCTGATGATGCTCCTGCTGCTCTTCCTGGGAGCTTGCAGCAGCCCGACCGTGCGCCCCGCCCGCCTGACGGCGACTGCCGAGCTTGCCGGCGCTCCACCTGCCGTGGTGACAGGGCCGTCCGGCACAACCGGAACACTTACTACCGCGGAAACGCCCACACCCCAGGCATTGCCGGAGGCCGCGGTCTTCTTCGCCGCCTCCGACGGTGTCGTCTACCGGACTGATACCGATGGGCAGGCGCCAACCCGGATCACCACACTGCCCGACGATAGTCTGCTGCCGGCGCTGTCGCCCGATGGGAGCGCGCTGGCATTCCGTCAGGGTGATCTGCTGCTGGTGCGCCGGCTTGACACAGGGCAGGATATTGATATCACGCCGCCGCTGGGTGTGCCGGTCCCGCTGCTGCCGGGTATGGGTGAGGAGGTTGTCCGCTGGGCTCCCGATAGCCGTAGCCTGCTCTATGTTGCCGCGCTGAGCCCGATTGATCCGCTGGAGCCGTCCGGGATGCAGCTTTACCATGCCAGGCTTGACGGGCAACCGGTGCAACCACTGGCGGCCGGTTTTGCCCCGGTCTGGTCGCCCACCGGGGAACGGATTGCCTACTTCGGCCCGCCCTTTGCCGGATCAACCCTGCATGGGGGTGGGCCGGGTGGTGTGGTGACGCTGGCGGCGGTGGATGGGAGCGATGTTCAGGAGCTAACGGACCTGGGAACACTGCATCCCTACTGGCAGCCGCTGCTCTGGTCCGCCGATGGTACACGCCTGGCGGTGGGCGACTATCTTCTCAATGCCGCTGACGGCACGATAAGCGCCGAAGCGCCGGAAGGCTACTTCAGCGGCATTCAGCATCTGGCCGCCGACGGGCGCTCCTTCAGCCAGTGGCGGAATGTGCGGATGGATCAGCGCGAACAGGAGGAGGATGGCATGTTTGTTGAACGGGATGAGCTGATCCAGATCAATGTTGATGGGCAGTCGCGCATGCTTATCCAGACTGAGCCGAACGCGTGCCCCTGTCTGCCGCTGGCCGGAACGCTGCTGCGCCCCTACTGGTCGCCGGATGGCGCGCGCTTTTTCATTGCCGATCCGGGGCTCCTGCGCAGCCCGGAGATCCCGGTCTACAGCGCCGCTGGGCAGTCAATAATGACGCTTCCGGCTCCGGAGTGGGCCAGGTTTGTGCTTGCGCCGCCGCCGGTATGGCTGGCCGCTGGCGAGCAGATCCTGGTAACGCTGCAGTATGACGACGAGCGGCGGGAGGTCTGGCGCTGGCCGCTCGATGGGAGCAACCCGCAGCGCCTGGATGATGGTACGCTGCTTGGTTTGCGGGAGTGAGCCGTCAGTCGGGGAACATGTTTACACCACGAAGCTCACGAAGACACGAAGCATGGGGACGTGCATGGGCTGGGTAGGGATGCGCTGCTGCATGTCCGCCTGCGCTCAGACGCGCATGGGCTGAGGAGGGACGCGCTGCTGCGCGTCCGCTTGCGCTCAGACGCGCATGGGCTGAGGAGGGACGCGCTGCTGCGCGTCCGCAGCCTGTCCGTTAGAGAGTTCTTAGTTCTCAGTTCTCAGTTCTTCTACTCTCAGTTCTTCTACCTCCGCCACCACCACGATGCTACCCAGATCGACCTCGTTGTTGGTCAGCGGTGTGCTATCGACAAAGGCGGCAAAGCGGGTCTGCTCTACGCCATCGTACAGCCCCAGCACCAGTTGATACTCGCCGGGTGGCAGATCCTCCGGCAACTGCAGATCCAGGCTCTCGACCACCAGTGCTCCCGGCGGCCAGGTGGCGGGCGGAAACAGCTTCTGCCAGACCGGCGTGTCGCGCTGGACAACGTTCTGTCCCGCCGCGTTCCGCAGATGCACAAAGGTCATATAGTCGGCCGGCGGCACCGGATAGCCGGCGGTCCAGAAGGCGGTGATACCCAGCGTTTCGCCGGGCGCGATCCGGCGTGTCGGCAGCAGTTCCGGCCCGGTCTCCGGTCTGATCAGATGGCCCACGCGCACATCCCGCAGCCGCAGCGGTCCCAGCATGATATCCGGCAGGGAGGTGGGCAGTGTCCTGGTGGTCAGGCCGGTGGCGATAATGTCGATGCGCGGCCCCCGGTACGCGCTCTGCTCGCCGCCAAAGGTCGCGCTGACCTCTCCCGCCGCCAGGAGCGGCGCATAATCCGGCGTCCAGTGCCAGCGGTGACGTTTGTCCGAGCTTGCCAGCAGCAGCGCGTAGCCCTGCTGCCGGTACCAGGCCGGCGAGTGCAGTGGCAGGTAGTGCGCGTAGGCCGACTGCGTAACGCCATTCCAGCGCAGCGGGTGGGACAACTCGCTGGCAACCCGCGCCCCCGGCCACTCGCGGCGAATCCACTCCTGCGCCGCAACCCGGCTGTCTGGTGCGGCAAACGTGGCACTGTGCCGGATGGCCGGTGGCAGCAGCGGCCCGAGCAGCAGCGCCAGTCCGACTGCTGCCGCCGGGTAGACCAGTCGCGCCGGCAGGTAGCGCCGCACCTCCTCCCAGAGTGCTACCGCCCCTACGCCGGCAAGCAAGAGCAGCGCCGGTTGCGCCGGTAGGTAGTTACGAAAGAAGTGCGTCTCCAGCCGCAGCAGCGTGATCAGCAGCACCAGCGGAAAGGCCGGCAGCACCGCCAGCGTCGCCGGATCGCGCCGCGCCAGTGCGCCAATGCCCACCAGCAGCAGCAGGAAGGGCAGCGGACGCAGACCCGTTTCCCAGAGGAACTTGGCATAATCTTGTATCGGCCAGAGCCCGGTGATATCGCCATGCTCACCGCCATACGAGCTGATCAGCGTACGAAAGTCGCGGCTAAAGGCGGCAAAATCCAGCACGATGTAGGGCGAGGTCAGCAGAAACAGCCCAATCGACAGCAGCCCCGCACCGGCCAGTCGGACAAAGGAGCGTGGCGTGAGGCCGATATGCCGTCCCTGCGACGCGCGCCACCAGTAGAGCCCGTGCGCCAGCATGACCGGGACGGCGACCAGTGCATTCTGGTACTTCGTCCCGGCGGCCAGTCCGACCAGCGCCCCGGCCAGCAGATAGTTCCGCCAGGAGCCGTTGTGCAGCAGTTGCAGCGCGGCCAGCAGCGCCAGGGTGCCGGTTGTTGCAGCGGGAATATCGACCGCGATAAAGTGGGAGTGATCAATCGCCCAGGGCGAGAGTGCCAGCAGCGTCGCGCCGATCAGGGCGGCCCGCCGGCCAACGAAGCGCGCGGCCCAGGTTGCCAGGGCCACGACCGCCCCGGTACCCAGCGCAGCCGTGAGCAACCGCCCCCAGGTGTAGGCGGCCGGCAACGTGGTGAAGAAGTCGGTCGTCCGGGGCAGATCCAGCGGTGCCGCGTAGAGCCCGGTAGCGCTGCCCCACCAGAAATGGATCTGGAAAAGTAGCGCCAGCAGGTACTTCATCAGGGTCGGGTAGAAAAATGTCTTGGGGCTGAGATCACCCTCGACCATGCGCAGCACCTGGTTGACCACGGCAGGTTCGTCCGGGTGATCCACATAGGGCAGCGACCAGTCCGCGCCCCAGGCGCGTAAGAACAGCGCCACCAGGCTGACCAGCAGCGCACCGCCGAGCCAGACCCGGCGCACAAATATGGAGGTAGGCGTGTGCATTCCGCTCTATTCTTTCTTCCGGCAGTGTTCGACGGGGATTGTACCATGGCCGGCGCGCTGCACGGTAGCCGCACGCGCTCCGCCTGGTCGTGCTATACTGCGCGAGAGCGTACGCGGTTGCCAACGGCATTTACATTAACCCGCGTTACGCGTTCAAACCGTCCGGTTTAATCGCTGACTGCGTAAGTCGCGTACCTGGAGTGCCTGCTACGTTCGTGTGGCTGATGAAGTTTGCAAACAAGCCCGGATATGAAATGACCGGGAGTCCCGGCGCATGAACATCGAAAAAGTAACCCGGATATGAAATGACCGGGAGTCCCGGCTTGAGCCGGTGGAATGCCTGCCGGGACAGCGATATACGGCCGGGAACGTCAGATCCGGCTGAAGCCGGGACTCCTGAGCGGCGAGATCGGGATGCAACAGGCACCATGCATTCGCCGGTGGAATGCCTGCCGGGACAGCGATATACGGTTGGGAACGTCTGGTCCGGCTGAAGCCGGGACTCCTGAGCGGCGAGATCGGGATGCAACAGGCACCATGCATTCGCCGGTGGAATGCCTGCCGGGACAGCGATAGACGGTTGGGAACGTCTGGTCCGGCTGAAGCCGGGACTCCTGAGCGGCGAGATCGGGATGCAACAGGCACCATGCATTCGCCGGTGGAATGCCTGCCGGGACAGCGATAGACGGCCGGGAACGCCTGATCCGGCTGAAGCCGGGACTCCTGAGCGGCGAGATCGGGATGCAACAGGCACCATGCATTCGCCGGTGGAATGCCTGCCGGGACAGCGACAGACGGCCGGGAACGCCTGATCCGGCTGATGAACTTTGAGAAAATACTCCGGATATGCCATCCGGGAGTCCCGGCTTTAGCCGGTGGAATGCTTGCCGGGAACGCCTGATCCGGCTGAAGCCGGGACTCCTGAGTGGCGAGATCGGGATGCAACAGGCACCATGCATTCGCCGGTGGAATGCCTGCCGGGACAGCGACAGACGGCCGGGAACGTCAGATCCGGCTGAAGCCGGGACTCCTGAGCGGCGAGACCGGGATGCAACAGGCACCATGCATTCGCCGGTGGAATACCTGCCGGGACAGCGACATACGGCTGGGAACGTCAGATCCGGCTGATGAACTTTGAGAAAATACTCCGGATATGCCATCCGGGAGTCCCGGCTTTAGCCGGTGGGATGCCTGCCGGGACAGCGATATACGGTTGGGAACGCCTGATCCGGCTGAAGCCGGGACTCCTGAGCGGCGAGATCGGGATGCAACAGGCACCATGCATTCGCCGGTGGAATGCCTGCCGGGACAGCGACAGACGGCCGGGAACGCCTGATCCGGCTGAAGCCGGGACTCCTGAGTGGCGAGACCGGGATGCAACAGGCACCATGCATTCGCCGGTGGAATGCCTGCTGGGACAGCGACAGACGGCCGGGAACGCCTGATCCGGCTGATGAACTTTGAGAAAATACTCCGGATATGCCATCCGGGAGTCCCGGCTTTAGCCGGTGGAATGCTTGCCGGGAACGCCTGATCCGGCTGAAGCCGGGACGCCGATTTTGTGATATCTGGATGTAATGTTCAAAGTTCTGAAGCCGGGACGCCGACTCGGCGATGTCCGGATTAAAATCTCAAAATTCATCAAGCCACACCTACTTGAAACAACCGATAAACATCAAATGAAGCAACGTCTTCTTATGCTGTATCTTTTCCTGCCGGCCTTGCTCGCGGCCTGGCTGACGGTCGAGCTGGCTCCGCCCCCGGCCTGCGATATCGGCGCAAGTAGCGACCTGGCCTGCGCACGCGGCTTCGAGACGCGTGAGCGCGCGGGTGATGCAACCTTTCGCTGGAGTGACGGCTATGCCGAAGTGCATCTGGCGGGACTGGGCTATGGTGCTCCGTCCGCCGTGACGCTGACGCTGCGTAGCGGCCGCCCGGCGGGAAGCGCGCCCATCCCGGCCCGCCTCGGGCTGAATGGTCAAACCCTGCTGGCGACGAATGTGCCGCCCGAAACGCGGCGCTACCGGCTACTGCTGCCCCCGGACCCCCGCGCCGGCGATCTGGCGCGGTTGCAACTTGCCGCCGCTACCTGGCGGCCCGATGTCCGCAACCTGGGCCTGGTTGTGCTTGACGTTGAGACCTATGTTGTGCCCGGTATACGCTGGCCGGGTCCGCGGTTGCTGCTGGCGTGGGCCGGGCTCTTCCTGGCGGCGCATCTGGCAACCGGCGGACGCCCACGCTGGGGCGGGTTGCTGCCGCTGTTGCTGCTGCCCCTGGCGGCCTTCACCCCGCTGGTTGCCTACCTGCCCGGTCTGAGTCTGCTGGCAGGATCGTCCGTTCTGGCGTGGCGTTTCGGGATGCGGCAAGTGCCGGCGCGGCAACCGGGCCACCCCCTGATCGGTAAACCCCAGTTGCTGCTCATCCTGATCGCCATGCTCTACCTGCTGTTGATCACCGGGGTTGCGCCAGATTGGGCCACGCTGCCATTGCTGGTGGCCTGCGCCGGGTTGGCCTGGGCGGGGGCGGTAGGGGCGAAACATGTTTCGCCCCTACCGCCCGCCGCGACCCTCCTCGTCGGGGCGGCGGTGCTGCGGTTGCTCTTGCTGGCGGGGCGCTTGTTGAGCGGGCAGACCGCACTCGACAGCGATATTGAACTCTTCTACGCCTATGGAATGGCGCTGCGCGAGATTGGCCTGCCGGAAGTCGAGTATCCCAGCGGGGCGCTGCTGCCCTGGGCCTTCCTGAGCTGGTTAAGCGGTGACAGCCGCGAGGCGTTTGCGCTGCTGCTGCCCCTGTTCAGCATCGGCTGCGATGTTCTGATTGTTGCCGCGCTGCTGCGTCTCAGCCGGGTAGGTTCGCCCACAGCAGTGGCGATCATGCCTGCCGTCTTCTATGCCTTCTCGCCGCTGCTGGAGCCGTTTGTTTTTGCCAAGTATGACGCGCTACCGGCGGCGCTGGCAATCGGCGGGCTGGCGCTCTTTGCGGCACGCCGTCCGGGGTGGGCCGGGCTGGCGTTGGGGATCGGGGCAACGGTGAAGTGGACGCCAGTCCTCGCAGTGCCGTTCCTGGGGCTCTACCTGCTGCGTCGGCGCTCCTGGCGCGATCTGGGCTGGTTCAGTGGCGGGCACCTGATCGGGCTGGCGCTACCCTCGCTCCCGTTTGCGCTGACCCGCCCGGAGAACTTCTTGCTGCCCTACACGCTCCAGGGTGGGCGCGGGGCCATCGCTGAGAGCGTCTGGCTGCTGGTAGCGCTGCCGTTTGATCCCGGTCTGCCGGGGCGGATCGGTGCGCCCTGGGGTGAATTTGAGAGTACCGCGCTGTCAATCCCGCTGATGGTCGGGGTGCAACTGGCGGTCCTGGGGCTGCTGGGGCTGATTGCGCTGCTGCGCCCGCCCGATCTGCGGCGAACGCTGGCGCTGGCGGCGCTCGCACCGGTCATGTTTCTGCTGCTCAACCGGGTTTTCAGCCCGCAATATCTGCTGCCGATCAGCGTGGGGCTGCTGGCGGCACTGACGCTGGTTGCGCCCGCTCCCGGCATGCTGCGCGCGGCGCTGGCGCTGGCGGCGTTGGCCCAGGTTGCCAACTTCCTGATCTGGCCGGCCTTCAGTTCCTACTGGATAATCGACAGTGCGGTGCTGTTTGCCGCGCTGCTCCTGCTCAGCGCCTGGCTGATCCAGCGGACGGCGCGCCCGCACTCCGTCCCGGCGCGCGCACCCGTGTCGGCACGGATGAACATGCTACAATAGGCACAAGCATGACCGGGTGAGGCAATCATTGCATGGCTGCGCAGTATGACATCTACACCTGTCCTCGCATCCGCGCCTCATCGCCTCATCTGAAGAAAGGAGCGACCGATGAGTAGTGTCGCCGAGACGCCCCGCCATGCCTTTTTTCTGGCGGGGGAGTGGCAGACGGGAGCGGAGCAGTATGAAGTGCGCAGCCCCTACGACCAGACGGTGGTCGGGGTGGTCAGCCGGGCCGGGCCGGCCGAACTGGAGCAGGCGATTCAGGCGGCGGTAACGGCGTTTGCGACGACGCGCAGTCTGCCCGCGCACCAGCGCGCCGCCATCCTGCACGCCATCTCCGAGACAATCCGCGCACGGCAGGAAGAGCTGGCGCGCAGTATTGCGCAGGAGGCGGGCAAGCCGATCAAGCAGGCACGGGCCGAGGTGCAGCGCAGCATCTTTACCTTTGCCTATGCCGCAGAGGAGGCCGGCCGGCTGCCGGGCGAACTGCTGAACCTGGATGCTACCGCAATTGGGGAGAACCGGCAGGGGCTGGTGCGGCGCTTCCCCATCGGCCCGATTGCCGCCATCACGCCGTTTAACTTTCCGCTGAATCTGGTGGCGCATAAGTTTGCCCCGGCGATTGCCGCCAGCTGCCCCATCGTTCACAAACCGGCCTCGCAGACGCCGATCACCGCGCTCAAACTGGCCGAGATCGTCGCCGCAGCGGGTTGGCCGGCGGGGGCGCTGAGTGTTCTGCCCATGCGCAGCCAGGATGCCGCGCCGCTGGTTGAGGATGCCCGCCTGAAGTTGATAACCTTCACCGGCAGTCCGGCGGTGGGCTGGGCGATCAAAGATCGGGCGGGGCAGAAGCGGGTCTCGCTGGAGTTGGGCGGCAACGCCGGGGTGATTATCCACCAGGATGCCGATCTGCAGTTGGCAACGCAGCGGGTGGTTGTCGGTGGCTTCTCCTACGCCGGGCAGTCCTGCATCAGCGTGCAGCGCGTGTTTGTGCATACCGCCGTCTACGAAGAGTTTATGGACCAGTTTGTGCCCGCCGTGCGTGGCCTCACGGTTGGCGCGCCGCTGGACGAAGCGAGCGATCTCTCGGCGCTGATTACCACCGACGATGGGGCGCGGGTGGCGGAGTGGCTGGCAGAGGCGCGTGCAGCCGGGGCGGAAACGCTGGTCGGTGGCAGCGTCGAGGGCGGAGTGGTGCAGCCGACGGTGCTGGTCAAGGCCGGGCCGGAGTTGCGGGTCAACTGCCAGGAGATCTTCGCCCCGGTTGTCACCGTGCAGACCTACAACGCGTTTGATGAGGCTCTCCACGCGGTAAACACTAGCGACTATGGCCTGCAGGCGGGCGTCTTCACCAATGACCTGAAGCTGGTCTGGCGAGCCTACGCCGAACTGGAGGTGGGCGGGGTGATTATCAACGATGTCCCGACCTGGCGCGTGGATCATATGCCCTACGGCGGGGTCAAGCAGAGCGGCTTCGGGCGCGAAGGTTTGAGGTATGCCATCGAAGAGATGACCGAGCCGCGCCTGCTGGTGCTCAATCTGGGATAAGATCAGGATGCTATGACCAGCACAGAGCCATCTGTTTGCATTATCACGCTGAACTGGAATCGCTGCCAGGATACGCTGGAATTCCTGGAGTCCTGCCGGCAGTTGACCTACCTGCGGCACACGCTGATCGTGGTTGATAACGCCTCCAGCGATGGCTCGGTCGCCGCAATTGCCGCGCAGTTTCCCCAGGTGACGCAACTGGTCAACCCGCAGAACCTGGGGTTTGCCGCCGGGATGAATGTCGGTCTGCGCTATGCGCTGGCGCAGGGGGCCGATTATCTGTTTGTTGCCAATAATGATACGCTGTTGGCCCCGGATATGCTCACGCAACTGCTGGCAACCGCCCGTACGCATGCCGCCGATATCGTTTCGCCCGCGATCTACTATGCCGACAGCCCGCAGCGTCCCTGGTCCCTCGGCGGGTGGCGGAACCCGCTCACGCTGGAGGTTGCCAAAGCGCGGGCGTTGCGCCGGGCCAACGGCGCTCCGACCCCCTTCGCGGTCGATTTTGTCCCGGCCTGTGGACTGCTGATCCGGCGGGAGTGCCTGGAGCGGGTCGGCCTGTTTGACGAGCGCTTTTTTATGTACTACGAAGATATGGATTTTTGTCTGCGCGTGCGCCGCGCGGGCTGTCGCATCATGGTTGCGCCCGGTGCGCGGATGTGGCATAAAATTGCCGTCAGTTCGGGGGGCAGCGACTCACCGGGCGAGCGGTATCATATGGCGCGCGCCAGTGTTCAGTTTTTTCGGAAGCATGTGCGTGGCCCGCGCCGGCTGCTGGTTGTTCCCTACCGGGCCGGTAGCGCCATCAAAACAACTATCCGCCTGCTGTGGCAGGGCCGGCGCGAAGCCGCCCGGGCCTACCTGCGCGGCCTGGGACATGGAGTTATCCAATGAAACAATCCCCACAGATCCAACCTGTCAAGACACTTCCGCCCGACTATCACCTGCATGGCACGCTGGATCTGTCGAAAAACAAAGCCGCGCTGATCGGCCTGAATATCGCCGCCCTCATCCCGCTGGTGCTGTTTGGCTGGCTGGCGTTGCGGTTACTGCCGCTCCTGCGCCCCGCCGATGCGTCACAGGTGCTGCGCTTTGGCGTGGTCGGCATGCTGCAACTCCTGGCAATCCTGCTGGGCCTGTATGTCCTGATGATCATCCTGCATGAGGCCATCCATGGGCTCTTCTTCTGGATCTTTACGCGGGAGCGCCCGCGCTACGGGTTTAAGGGCTGGTATGCCTATGCCGCCGCGCCCGACTGGTACCTGCCCCACCGGCAGCATATGGTGGTCGGGCTGGCACCGCTGGTGCTGATCACGCTGGTGGGATTTGCGCTGGTGCCGGTGGTGCCGCTCCCGCTGGTGCCCATGCTGCTCTACATCGTCGTCATGAATGCCGCCGGCGCGGTCGGTGATATGGCGATGGTGGCATGGCTGGCAGTGCAACCCCGTGGCACGCTGGTGCAGGACACCGGCGATGCGATTGCGTTGTTTCGTAGTGGGTAGTTCGTAATCGGTAGTGCTTTCAGCAGTGGTGCCGACATGCCACGGAACACCACCGTGTCTGCTGCGTTTCAATAATGAAAAGCCCTGTGCCAGGGAACACCGGGCCATAGCAGCATCCGTCCTTGTCCCTTTCGCCCCTTACGCGCCGTTCGTGGTCCTGATCTCATCACTCATCACTACCCGGCAGCGGGGAATGACTGGCAAGCCGTAGGCCGTGGCTGAAGTTGCGGAAGCGCGGGTTGTTGTCGCTGCGGTTCGCCCCGCGGACGAACTTTTGTTCACTGAACCACGACCCACCGCGTAGCATTCGCGCGCTATTTCCCGCCAGATACTCCACGGTCCACTCGTCCTCAACGGCGTATGGATAATCTTTCCGCCACTGCGTCGCGATCCACTCCCAGACATTACCGGCCATATCCAGCGTGCCGTAGGGACTCGCCCCTTCGGGGTAACTGCCCACTGGGGTGGTTGTGCCAATGCCGGCTTCCGCGGTGTTGGCACGTCCCTCCTTCCACGCGTCGCCCCAGGGATAAATCAATCCATCCGGGCCGCGCGCGGCCTTCTCCCACTCGGCCTCGGTGGGTAGCCGCAGCGCCTGCCCGGTCTGCGCGCTGAGCCAGCGGGCATAGGCCACCGCCTCGTACCAACTGATGCCAACCACCGGCTGCTGGTCGCCGTTCCTGTCGGCGTTGTCCCAAAATGCCGGTTGCGTAATCTCTTCCTCCTCCCGCCAGCGCCAGCCTGCGTCGGTCCAGTAGTCCCGGTTGGTGTAGCCGTCGCCTTCCACAAAGGGGCGGAATTGGGCATTGGTCACTTCGGTTTTGCCAATCCAGTAGGTATCCAGGGTCAACTCATGCTGTGGTTTTTCATCATCATCGGCCAGTTCATCATCGTCGTTACTGCCCATCAGGAAGGGACCGGCGGGCACCTCCACAAACTCCATGGTCGCGCCGTTCGGCAGTTCGATCACTGCCACGCCCCCAAAAGGCCATTCCCGCACCGCGAAGAAGAGCAGCGCAACCAGCAGTGCGAGGAGCACCCCCACCGGCAACAACCGGCGATCACGGCGCGGGCGGCTGGGAGTGTCGGCAGCGGACCTGCGCTCAGGCGGCGGTTCGGCTTGCCGCGGCCGCTCCCGTGCCGGTTGCGCCGGTGGGGACTGTGTGGCGAGAGCGGGCGGTTGCGTCGCATCGCGTCCGTTTGCCTGTGACGGTGGGTCACCGCTCTTCCCATTTTCGGGAGCAGACCCGGCGGGCGGTGGCGGCGGCGCTGCATCGGCGGGCGTAGCGCTGGTGGCCGGTGGCGGCGGCGCTGCATCGGCGGGTGTAGTGCTGGTGGCCGGTGGAGGCGACGTTTCATCGGCAGAAACAGACCCGACAGGTGGTGCCGGCGGTGGGGGTGGTGCTGTTTCCGGCGGGGCGTCCAGTGCGGGCACCTGCTCCAGCGCCGTGGCGATCTGTTCGGCCATCTGGGCCAGCATGCGCCGCACCCGGGGCGAGTCGAAGCGCTCGAAGCGCAACTTGCGCCAGTCCATGCGCTGGCGGGCGGCGATGGTCTGCGCCAGCGGATCTTTCGCCCGCAGTGCCGGTTTTTCCAGGGCGGGCACGTTGATGTAGTAGACCGGCAAGATCAGGTCGCCGCGTCCCAGGCGAGCCTCACGCGCCAGGAACTTCTCCAACTCAGACCGGCAGAAGGGACTGGTGAAAAAACTTGGCGTCAGGATGGGCAGAAAGAAGTTGATGCTTGCCAGGGCCGCATCAATGCGCTGCTTAAAGGGCTGGCCCCAGGCGATATCTTTGATATCCTGAAAGATATGGAAGGGCTGCCCGGTATGGAGATACACCTCGCCGCTGAGTTTTTCACAGAAGGTCGTCAGATACCCGTCGGTGTTCTGATCATCAACGCGCGTGTAGCTCATCAGCGCGTCTGGCGGCGGCCCGGTCATACGCTGTTACTCTCCGGCTATGGGTTCGCTCGTCCGGCGTAAGCCTATGGCTGGCAGTATACCATATGCGCTCAACAGATAAGAACGTAGATGGATTGGGGATTGGGGGACAGATTGGTGACTGGGGCGACGTGTCTCGCGGCGCGGGGGTGGTAGCGTATGATACTATGCGTTTCGATGGTTTCTTTGGTAGCGTCGGAGTGTACTGTTTCCTTCATCCCCGGACGAAACCCATTTCAACCGTGGTCAGGAATATTCTGAGAAAGGTGAGTATGATCAGGCGATTGCAGAGTTTACGGCTGTGATTGAGCTAAAGCCGGACTATGCTGAAGCGTATACGGGGCGTGGGCGCGCATATGACCGCAAGAAAAACTACGCCTTGACCCAAATAATACCGAAGCACGCAGAGGTCTAAAGTGGTCCAACCGGCGTAAACAGGTCAAGCCGCGATGGTGGCCGTTTTAGGTAGCGCATTCTGTGCTCGTTTTCCTGCTTCAATCGCATCTGATCAAACAATGTTATACTGTTTCGTGGTAGGAATGATGCACGTTAGAGTGAGAACATCATGGCGACATTGACCCGGCAAGACATGATCAGCGCACTTGAACGCCTGGGACAATTGGCTGTAGCGGATGGCTATACCTTGCAGTTCATTGTCGTTGGCGGTGCAGCTATGGTACTGGGATACAATGCGCGGTTGTCTACGCGCGATATTGATGCGCTATTCCTGCCACCTCCAGCCGCGCGGGTTGTGCGTGCATGGGCGCAGATCATTGCCCGTGAGTATGGCTGGACGGATGACTGGCTCAACGATGCAGCCAAAGGCTACCTGATAGGGGTCAGCACTGGTCCGGTTGTGTTGTCAGCACCGGGTATCGAGGTATATCAACCGGCAACCGAACAACTGTTGGCAATGAAACTGTGTGCGTGGCGTGATGATGTGGACATAGCCGATGCCGAACGTTTACTCACCGACCTTGCACCGGGAAGCAATCGTTTGGAAGTGTGGCAGCGTGTGGTACCCTATCTGCTACCCGGACGAGAATTGAAGGCTCAATACGCCTTTGAAGATTTATGGGAGAGTGTATATGGTGACGCTTGAGGCATTGACCGAGGCGGCATTACGGCGCGAGAGCCTGCATCTGCGCAGTCTGGTTCAGGATTTTTTGCGGGAACATCCCCAACTCGCAACGATCCCCTGCCCTGCCGGCGATAATCAGCAGTTTCTGGGAACGGCGGCCGCCCTCCTGGAGTTACTCGCCCAACGAACCGGTCAGACTGCTCCTACCTGGACCGCAGCGATCGGCGCTGTACCGGAACCAATGTTTTTGCTTGAGGCGGCAACACGGATGCGGCATCTCCGTGAACTCTGCGAAACTGAGGCTCCCGAACCGTTACGCAAACGGGGGCTATTCGCGCCCCCGGACTTTCTTACGTTTGCGTAACGGTTCGGGGCACAGCATTGACCGGGTATTCCGAATGATGAGCACTATGTTCCTCCTCAATGCTGTGCCCCGCCTTAGCTCACATCTGAACCTCGCCGGTTGTCGGCACCTCCCTCTTCTGTTCCCCATTCGGGTCAGCCCGGCGCAGTGCAAAGATAAGCCACAGCCCCAGCAGGCCCGCCAGTGTCACCACAACTTCGCCCCAGAGGATGTTCAGGCCAAACAGCGGGGTGATGCCGGCACCGACAAAATTCACAACAGCATGCAACGCAATTGCCAGCCAGAGCCAGCGCCACTGCTCCCGCCAGAAGACTTGCAAGACCAGCAGCGACAACCCGACATGGAACGCCAGCGCCCAGATTCGCTCCCAGGCCGCGATGAGTGAAAACCACCAGGGCTGTTCCGCAACCGTCTGGAGTTGCCCGGCGATCTGCTGCTGCTGCTCCGCGCTCAGGCCGAGCGTGGCAAGATCCAGTTGGGTTAAAACAATCACATTGATCAGGCCGAAGATGCCCAAAAGGCCGACAAAGACGGACGCCTCAAAGCCGCCTTGACCCACGCCGTAGAGTACCCCCTGCCGCCAGTTACGCGCATCGTTGCGCATCAGCCGGCGATAGCCAACATAGCGCCCGACCTCCTCAAACAGCCCCGCCGTGAGCGCCAACCCGCCGATCCAGAGCCATTGCAGCGTGGCCGACTGCCGGATCGTTGCGCCGAACTGTTGCCCCAGCAGCGTAACCAGCGGGACGCGCGTCAGCAATTGAAAGACCAGAAAGATCAGCGCGCCATACAGAACAAACTTGAACTTCTCCCCCAGCCGCCGGGTCAGCCAGATTGCCAGGACGATTGGGAAGATAATGTTAAACAGCGTGGCGATCACTGATGTCACCAGCCACGCTGTAGAGATTTCCGGTAGTGTTTGCATGCACAATTCCTTTAGAGACTGTCTGAAAAGATGATTCGCGTCGGTCACACGGCATGCTGGGTTCCCTGAGACACCGGACAGCGCCCCAGGAGTCCCGGCTTCAGCCGGTGTGTGGCCGGAACCGGCTGAAGCCGGGACTCCCGCTCCGGGGCCGTAGCCCCATGACCAACCCTTTTCAGACAGGCTCTTAGAACATCCAGTATAATGCCCAACATCCAGAGAGGACGATAGGCAGCGCACAAAGGTTACAGTGGGCAGGTGCCTCCCTGCGTCCGCACATCGTCCCCCTTTCGTCCTCCGGCCTCCGTCGTTCGTCATTGTATAGAGGTAGCATATGAAAACCCACGAAATCATTCTGCTGTACGACTACAACTACTGGGCCAACCAGCGCATTCTGCAGACGACGGAGCGGGTCAGCCCGGAGCAGTTTGTTGCACCAACCAGTCACACCTACGGCAGTTTGCGCGGTACGCTGGTGCATATCCTGAGTGCCGAGTGGATCTGGCGTTCGCGCTGGCAGGGTGACTCGCCCACCGCAATGCTTGCCCCGGCGGACTTTCCGACGCCGGCAGCGCTACGCGCGCGCTGGGATAGTGAGGAGCAGCAGATGCGCGCCTTGCTCGCCGCCCTGCGCGATGAAAATCTGGCGGGGACGGTGCAGTATGCCACCACCAGTGGTCGCCCCTCGTCGCAGGTGCTCTGGCAGTTGATGTGGCATGTGGTGCTGCACGGCATGCAGCACCGCAGCGAGGCCGCCGCAATGCTGACCGACTACGGCCAGTCACCCGGCGATATTGACCTGATTGTCTTCTTGCGGGAGCAGGGATGATGTGAGGTGCGGGGATGCGGTGATCCGATGATCCAGGGGTGCGTTACGCACTGCGCAAGTACCTGGGTAGGGGTTCAGTCGGGACGCGCTTTTGTGCGTCCGCCGCCCGTTCTGATCAGGGGTTCCGGTCGGGACGCGCTGCTGCGCGTCCGCCGCGCATCCTGCTGCGGAACCCCCGTACGTTACCTGATCGGATTAATCCTCTTCCGGCGGTATGCCTGTCTGCTCATACTCACGGAGCGCGGCAATTGCCTGCTCGAAGCTATAAAAATAGGCATGCGTCGCCCATGCCCCGGTGTCTGGATCAAACCGGCAGGCAACCTCAATCTCGGCCGCGCCATCCTCGTACACGCTTGACACCGCCATCCAGAGATCACCGCAACGCATCGCGTGGGCTCCCAGCAGTTCGCTGCGGAACTGGTCAGCGCCGGCCTGGGTCGCAATCGTTCCCGGTTCCATCGGCGTGGTTTGTCTTCGGGCCATGTTTACCTCTCCTGTTCAGCCCCGGACTATTATTTGCCAGAGCATACCATTCTCCCGGGGAGTTGTCCAGCAGCGCCGTCGGGGCGTTGACCGTTAGCATATTCTTAACCAGCGCTTAAACTCCGGATAACACACACGAATTATCGTTCTCGCAAGCAGTAGCGTGCTGTCACCGGGTGAAACCAGGACGTTGCCGGATAGACGGTTTCGTGGCGTCAAAACCCTGGTCCGCAAAATGCTATTGTAGGTCAACTATTCCGTATTGATGCCCAGTCGCCGGCTCTGTCACGACTGGGGTTACTGGAGTATACGAAATGCGTGTCGCTCTGATCTCCGAGACGTTTCTACCTGATATTAATGGTGTCACGACAACCCTCTGCCGGCTGCTGGAGCATCTGCAGGCCGAAGGTCATCCGGCGCTGCTGTTTGCACCCCAGGGCGCACCCGTCAGCTATGCGGGGGCTGAGGTTGTGCCACTCACCGGGATGCCGCTGCCGCTCTACCCGGAAGTCCGGCTGACCCCGCCGCAGTTTGGCATAACGGCACATCTGCGCCGTTTTCAGCCCGATCTGCTGCATCTGGTGAGCCCGGTTGTGCTGGGAATGCTCGGTCCCTACGTGGCGCGCACGCTCAGCGTGCCGCTGCTCTCCTCCTATCACACCAACCTGGGTGACTACAGCCGGCACTACGGGTTCGGCTTTCTCAAAGATCTTATGACTTTCCATCTCCGCCGGATTCATAACCGCTGTCGCCTCACCCTCTGCCCGTCTACGGCAACGCTGCGCGCACTGCGTCGTTCCGGGTTTCGTCGCCTCAAACTCTGGGGGCGCGGGGTGGATACCCGGCATTTTCATCCGGCGCATCGTAGTGCTGCCTGGCGTGAGTCTATCGGTGGGCAGCCGGGCGAGATGGTGTTGCTGTACGTCGGCCGGCTGGCCCGCGAGAAGCGCGTCGATCTGCTGGCCGATGCCATCCGCGATCTGGAGGGCGTACGGCTGGTTCTGGTGGGTGACGGCCCGGCGCGGATGGAGCTGGAGCAGCGCATGCAGGGGCTGCCGGTCCACTTTACCGGCTACCTCAAGGGGGCGGATCTGGCAACTGCCTATGCCGGCGCGGATGTGTTTGTCTTCCCTTCAGATACCGAGACGTTCGGGCAGGTGGTGCAGGAGGCGATGGCGTCCGGCCTGGCAGTTGTGGGCGCGCGTAGCGGCGGCACCCTGGATCTGGTCCGCGAGGGGGTGACGGGATATCTGTTTGAACCGCATGTTGCCGGCGATCTGCGGGCGCAACTGCGGCGACTGCTCGCCAACCCTGACCTGCGGGTGGCTATGGGCCAGGCCGGTCGTGCCGTCGCCGAAGAGCGCTCCTGGCCCAGCGTGATGGACGAGTTGATGGGTTACTACCGTCACATCCTGTGCTCCAGCCCCCGCCGCCGGCTGATCCGGCGGGTGGCATAGCCCATTCGGGGAGTAGGGACGCGCTTCTGTGTGTCCGTCACCCGGAGCAGATATCAAACTCCAAAATATCCACCCGCGAACGGCTGACCTCGATCCAGTCGCCGGGGTTGATCTGCGCTGCACCGATAACATCCGCCAGATTGCCGGCGGTAGCACTGCTGCGTACGCCAACCGTCCCGCAGCCGGTATCGAGCAGCAGTTCCGCAAAAAGCTGTTCGTACGGCAGATTGGCGCGCTCAACCTCCCAGGTGGGCACGGCTGTCACTTGCCCCAGCAGCGTAGGCACCGTGCCGGCCCGATGGTCAGGCAGGGCCGGTTCGGGTGCAAAGCCCTGGCGATAGGGCGGCGCTTGCAGCCGGATTGTTCCCAGGAGAAACAGCAACTGGGCCACGCCGGACTGCCCCACATGCATCTGATCAACCCGGTGATGCCGATCAACCACACCCAGCCGCAGACCTGGCGGCGTTATGCCGGCTGCCGCGCTATGCGGATGGTGCGGTGCATTCAGGCGCAGCAGAATAAGCGGCAGATAGCGCTGCCCATCGGGATGCAGTTGTCCAGGCACTACCGCTTCAAAAATAACCGGCAGGTAGAGCGACTCAAGCAGGGGAAAACGCATGCCTTACTCTCCCGGTTGCAAACTTTGCTCTGCGGCTGCCTCACGTTGCGCCATCGCTTTGAGCGCACTCTGCCCGCGCTGTTCTTCCAACTTTTCGATAAAAGCGCGTGGACGAATCGGGCTGATGATAAGCGGAACGGCGGCCTGCCGCGCAATGGCAACCAGGCGCTCGCGGTTCGTTGCCAGGAAAAACGCCTCACCATAGGGCGCAAGATGGAACGGCCCCTGGTAGCCAAACACGCCGGGATTGAAGGCAAAGCGCAACCCCACGCGCGGCACATCGGCCAGCGAGGAACCCGGCGATACCCCCATGATCGTGCTGAAAGGTACTTTTAATGCGCGCAACCAGCGTCGTTTTACCACAAGCTGATCTTCCTCGATAATATAGGCCGTCGGTTGTGCGGCATAGGTCAGCAGCAGAAACAGAGCAATCGGGACGGCCAGGGCAATCGGGATCAGCAGACCCGCCCAGCGCGTATTGCTGAGATAGGCAAAGAAGAGGGGCAGAGTCAGCAGCCCGCCCAGGTAGGCCACGCCCATCGTAATTCGTTGCGCATAGCTATCAAGTGGCGCAGGTTCAAACTTCATAGGATCAGGCTCACATATTGACGCTCAGTATCTACCCCATTATAATCTACAATAACGGCCATTCGCAATACATCATGTTCCTGTTCCCGGGCTGGATCTGCTCCGATGATTGCAGATTGTTAAATTGTTGTGGGTATCCGGACCTGTTCGCTATGAAGACCCTAGAGAGAGTCAATGTCTGTGTTTAATCCCCTGCCCGTTGAGCCGATCTTCTTTTCCTGGCGTGGACACCACATTGCCGGCTACCGTGATGGTGCCGGCCCCAAACTGCTGCTGGTGCATAGCATCAACGCGGCGGCATCAGCGTTCGAGATGCGCGGCCCGTTTACCGGCCTGCGCGACAGCTTCCATGTTCAGGCGCTCGATCTGCTGGGGTATGGTCGCTCGGATCGTCCCGCCCGGTCCTATATGGCGAATGACTATATCGAGTTGATCGGGCATATGTTGCAGTTGATGGGTGCGGGTACCGCGGTTGTTGCCGGCAGCCTCAGCGCTGCGTTTGCCGTCAAAGTTGCAGTTCGCTGGCCCTCCCTGGTGCGGGCACTGGTATTGATCTGCCCAACCGGGATTGCGCAACTGGCTCAACCTCCCGGCCCGCCCAACTGGGCCGCCTATCGCCTGCTGCAAGGCAGTCTGGGCGAGGGCTTATTTCGGGCCTTGACCACGCGCGCCGGCACCCGCTTTTTCCTGGAACGCCAGGCTTATGCGCAGCCGGAGAGTATCACCCCGGAAACGCTCGATGGCTTTTATCTGACAACCCGCCCGGCCGGTGCCCGGTATGCGCCGCTCTGTTTTGTAACCGGTCTGCTCAACTGTAACATTGCTGCCGACTTTGCCGAACTTACCCAGCCAGTATTGCTGGTCTGGGGGCGCGAGGCAACCACCACGCCGTTGCCCCAGGCCGATGCGTTTCTAGCGCGTAACGCGCGGGCGCAACTGAAGTCCGTCGCTGATACATCAATGCTGGTTCAGGATGAACGTCCGGCTGAATTTAATGCAATCGTCCGTGATTTTTTGCTATAATTACCAACAGTATGGATGGAATGTATGCCGGAATAGCGTGTTCGTAACCCGTGTAGTACTACAGCAAGAACAAATAGACAACGAACAGAGAATAGACATGGTATCCGTACTGCCACGGGTGTAGATAGCTTTTCGGCTTGACATCAGGCTGGAATAGATCGTATTACGTACGTGGAACTGCGTTTCATCGGGTGAAACACCTGGTTTGAATGAACACCACGTAAGTCGTGTTAGTTAACAGGAGTTACGCGGTCCCTTCTCTGGAAGTTAGGGTTCATAAAAGAATAACTTCCCCCACCCCCTAACAACTCTGCTCAATGTTCACGTGGGTGAAGCGTGTAATTCCATTGAGGACAAACGTCATGATACGTGATATTGAGTGTCGTCATCTG
>JGI12109J20283_10235880_pt1 | contig 24343 bp, 26 predicted proteins | sample ElkSlonscriptome_12_FD_20283 | JGI IMG/M metagenome (IMG submission 20283)
CATCCTGACCCGCTACTCGTGGGGGATGCCGCGAGACGCCCGCGAGGCGATGGAGCAGGCCGCCGGCGGGCGCTATTGATGCCTCGCCGGCAGCAACCGCGATGCGCCACCGGTTGCAGCTTCCGGTCTGCGGTCACCGCTTTCGATCTGCTCGCTAACGATCATGGGGCGAGCCGAGCCACCCTGGACGATGAAATGTCGTCTCGCCCCTGATCCTTCCCTCACCCCAACCCGCTCCCGGAGGGCGAGGGAGCGAACGCGCTGCGCGAATTTCATCGTAAGAACGACCTGCGCCAACTTTTAAGAAATAAGGAGAAGGGCTCTGATGAAGAAGACCTTACCACTGTTGCTCGCCATCTTCGTGCTGACGCCGCCGACCACTGCGGCCGAGGAGGTCGGCGCCGTCAGCACCAAGTTCAAGATGTTGGGGCCGAACGATCAGATCGTCGTGGAGGTGTTCGACGACGAAGAGGTGCCGGGCGTGGCCTGCTACTTGAGCCGCGCCAAGACCGGCGGCATCTCGGGGGCCGTGGGCGTCGCCGAGGATACGTCCGACGCCTCCATCGCCTGCCGACAGGTCGGGCCAATCAAACTGTCGGATGATGTGCGCGAAGCCGCGCGTGACGGGGAGGAAGTGTTCAAGAAACGCACCTCGCTTCTGTTCAAGACGATGCAGGTCGTGCGTTTCTACGACGCGGCGCGTAACGTCCTTGTGTACCTCACCTACAGCGACCGCATCATCGAGGGCTCGCCGAAAAACAGCATTTCGGTCGTACCGATCCGGCCGTGGAAGGCTGACGGGTGATGCGCGGTGTTGTCGGGCAACGCGGTGATCGTCAGTCCCCGGCGCGCCCGTGGCGCGGCGAAGATGGGTCGCCGTCGCGCAGGATCATGCGCTCGACGTCTGCGAGTCGGATCCTCTGCCCGTCGACGGTGACAAAGGTGCGGCCCTGGATATCGCCTCGCTCCGCGCGAAACTCCGAGACGAGCCCGGTGTTCGCGTTGACGACCTCGACGGTGACGACCTCGCGACCGCGCTGCCACTGGTCGATCATGTAGAGAAGGCTGCCGAGCAGCATGAAGGCGAGCAATCCGTTTGCGAGCACTTTCGCCAGTTGTGGCGAAAGGCGCCGGCGAGCGGATTGGGGCGGTTGTCGTGTGGGAGACGGGACCCGACGCGAGCGCAGGACCAGGTAGGCGATCGCGATGACGGCAAGGGTGAGGAGGATCTGCCCGAGCATGGCCGGTAACCTTAGCACGCGATGGGCAATCGCGCCACGCCGTCGCGCAGTGGGCGGATCCCAGGCTGGGCCCCGCTAGCCGCTCGCAGCCTCGTCGGTCGCGCGCTGCCGCGTCTGTCGCGTCTTGCGGGCGGCCATTCGAGCCCTTACCATCCGGAAGTAGCTAGAGTTGTCCGCGCCGCTGTCCGTCGCTGTAGCGGCCTCGTCTCTCGGACCCATTTCACGCCCAGCGACCTGGAGTAGATCGGGCGTCGCCACGATGTATCTTCTCGGCCTCCCAAGCCTGGTGATCTTTGCGCTCTTCGGTCTGGTCGCATGCAGCGAGCCACCGGAGCCGACGGTCAATCTCTACCGCGCCGTCGAGGTTGGGGACCTGGACCAGGTGAAGCGTCACCTGTTTTGGGACACCGACATCGACCAGCCAGACGACCGCGGCGATCTGCCGCTCCATATCGCCGCGCGCCTTGGCCGTCTGACGATTGCGCGCGAGCTCGTCGAGCACGGCGCGAACATCGAGGCCACCGACGCAACCGGGCGCACGCCCCTCGAGACCGCCTTGGTCGCAGGCCGCACCCAACTCGCCGAGATGCTGATTGCGCAGGGTGCGACCTTCGATGTCCAAGCGATGCTCTTCACGCTCGTGAGGCAGGGCGTCTCGGACCGCGATGTCATCGAGTTCCTCGCCGAGCGAGGCGCAGACCTCAACGCCCGTGACGAGGCGGGTTTGACGCCGCTGCACCGTGCCGTTGCCGCAGGCCGACTCGAGCTCGCGACGCGTTTGATCCGCGCCGGGGTCGACGTCAACCGCCGCGACGCGCAAGGCCGCGCGCCCCTCAGCATTGCGCTCGAGACCCGCAATCGAAACATCATCGAGCTGCTACGCCAGAACGGCGCCTTGGCGAACGGGGCGGGTCGATCGGGTTCGCGGTCGCCGACGAGCCCAACGGACGAGGATGCGGGATGACCGACAAGGTCGACGAGCTGACCGTGTCCTACTCGGACGGCGGCATAGAGACGGTCAAGGAGCTCGACAAGCGCATCCTGTCCAAGGGGAGCTGGACGACCATCTTGTTTCGCTATCAGGACTGGGATCGGGGCAAGGGCGCTTACGGGCCGGAAAAGTATACGATTCGTCGCTACCAGAAGCGCGGCGGCGAATACCGCCAGCAATCGAAGTTCAATATCTCGAGTCGTGCTCAGGCCGAGGCGCTGATCCGGGCGCTGCAGGGCTGGCTCGAAGAAGGGCAGGGCGGCGAGGCATATCAATCGTCCCGAAAGTAATAGGAGGCGGGTCGCGGCGACCGTCGGCGGGAGGGATCCCGCCGTCGAGCTGACACGGACGTCCTTGCAGCGAGCCGCCTCCGATTACTTCTGTAAGCCTCGATAGCGGCGAGTGCCTCCGACCCGAGGCCCCGGCTAATCGCCCGTATCCATTACGTATTCGGCCCAGGCTTCGAGCTCGTCGAGCACGGCAAGCTTATCCGGTGCCCCAGTATGCGCTTCGCGGAGCTCGGCGAGGCGTTGCTCGAATCCATCCAGGGTGATACCGCCACCGGCCTCTGGTTCGGTCAGGCGCGCCAGGCGGAAGGCGTCCCAGTCGGCGCGCTCCTCCTCGCTCAGACTCTCGGGCCAATTCCGGGCGCGATAGCGCCAGAGCATGTCCGGGAGCCGTGGGTCTTTCAGCCTCGATCGCTCCCCGGCGAGCGCCTCGGGGGCAAGGTGGCGGAGCCGCTCCAGCTCGTTGCGGTCCGCATCGCAGATGAACCCTCCCGAATAGAGCATCAGGTCTGGATCCTTCGGCGAGCTCTGCTGCCCCAGCCTGTGCGCCTCGACGAGTCGCGCGCGCAGGTCGGCCGCCTGTTGCAGCTTCGCTGCATGTCGCCTCACCTGCGCGGCGTCGATCGCCCAGCGCGCCGCCGCATCGCCGGTCAGCGTACTCAGCGGCGCCAATACCGGGGCGCGATTGACGTGCAGGGTCTTGACCGGGAAGCGCCGGGCCTCGTCTGAACTGGCGGGATTGGGCGTAAAGAGGCGCTCGTGGATCTGCTCGCTGCTCAGGTCGAGGATGTTGGCTGGGTCCTGGCGCAGGTCGAAAACGAGCACGCCGTTGGCGTTGCGGGGGTGCGGCGCGACCGGCAGTACTGGGGCGACGCAACCCAGCGTGGCCGGGTAACGGGCCGAGACATGGAGCAGCGGCGTCGCCTTCTCGAGCAACGCCTGCACTCGCCGTTTGTCGCGCAGGGACAGGGCGTAGCCGAAGAGCCGCGGTTGCTTGTCCTTGAGGAGTCGCGCCAGCTCGACCGTGGCGCGCACGTCGGCCAGTGCATCGTGAGCGGCCGCGCCGTGGCGGATGCCGTTCGCCGCCGTCAGGGCCTCGAGCCGGAACGAGGTGGACCCGTCGTCGGACTCGGGCCAGGTGACGCCTTCCGGGCGCAGCGCGTGGGCCAGTCGCAGGGCGTCGATCAGGTCCCAACGAGAGTTGCCATTGCGCCACTCGCGGCCGTAGGGATCGATCAGATTGCGGTAGAAGAGGTGACGGCTGACCTCGTCATCGAAACGCAGGCTGTTGTAGCCAACACCGCAGGTACCGGGATGCGCCAGTTCGCGGTGGATCGCGGCGGCGAAGGCGGCCTCGTTCAGGCCCTCTCGTTGCGCTCGCAGCGGCGTGATGCCGGTGATCAAGCAGGCGTCTGGCTGCGGCAGCAGATCGGTCGAGGGCCGACAGAAGAGGACCAGCTCATCACTGACGGCATTGAGCTCGAGGTCCGTGCGCAGCCCGGCGAACTGGGCGGGCCGATCGCGTCGCGGATCGGTCCCCCAAGTCTCGTAGTCGTGCCAATAGAAGGTCTCAGGCAAGGCTCAAGGTCTGTGCGGTGCCGATCCGCTCTCTAGCCCGGAGGGCGGACAAGCGTAGCAGAGCGACCACCGAGCGAGTCAGACCTTCTCTTTGATGCGGGCCGCCTTGCCGCTGAGCTCGCGCAGGTAATAGAGCTTGGCGCGACGCACATCGCCCTTGCGTTTGACGCGGATGTCGGCAATCGTCGGGCTGTAGGTCTGGAAGACGCGCTCGACGCCCTCTCCGTGCGAGACCTTGCGCACCGTGAACGCCGAGTTCAGCCCGCGGGTGCGCTTGGCGATCACGACCCCTTCGAAGGCCTGCAGACGCTCGCGGTTGCCCTCCTTGACCTTGACGTTGACGACCACGGTGTCGCCCGGACTGAAATCCGGGATCTCGCGACCCATCTGCTCACGGTTGAGCTCCTCAACGATGTTGCTCATCTTCTCGTTCGCTCCTGTTCTGATTCGACGCCTGCGCTCGACGAGCGCGAATATATTCGTCGAGCAGTGCGCGCTCCGTTTCACTGAGGCCGCGTCGCTCGAGCAGGTCGGGGCGCCGCAGCCAGGTTCGGGCCAGGGCCTGCTGCAGCCGCCAGCGGCGGATCGCCGCGTGATCGCCGCTCAGCAGCACCTTCGGGACACCCAAGGTATCGACGACCTCCGGCCGCGTATAGTGGGGGCAATCGAGCAGCCCGTCCATATACGAGTCCTGCCGGGCCGAGTCTTCGTGGCCCAGGGTGCCCGGGAGCAAGCGGACCACGGCATCCATGACGACCATCGCGGCCAGCTCCCCGCCGCTCAACACGTAATCGCCGATCGACCATTCCTCGTCGACGTGGCGCTCGACGAGCCGCTCGTCGACCCCCTCGTAGCGCCCAGCGATCAGGATCCAGGTCTCCCCATTCTCGGCGATTTCGCGAATCCTGGCCTGATCGACCCGTTGTCCCTGCGGCGAAAGGTAGGCGACGCGTGCCGCCCCGGCGCTTCTACGGGCGTCCAAGATGGCCGCCCGCCAGGGTGCCACTGTCATGACCATGCCCGGGCCGCCGCCATAGGGTCGGTCGTCGACGGTACGGTGCACGTCCTGCGCGTACTCGCGCGGATTCCAGAGCTCGAGACCGACGAGACCCCGTTCGAAGGCGCGCCCGGTGACACCGTGTTGCGCCCAGACACGAAATAGCTCCGGAAACAGGGTGACGACGTCGAAGCGCATCCTCAGAAGTCCGGGTCCCAATCCACGGTGACCAGACCGCGCTCGAAGTCGACGTCTTTGACGACCTCGCCCCAGAGGAAGGGTACCAGTCTTTCCCGGCCGCCCTGGGTGACCATCACATCGTTAGCCCCGGTCGAGAACAGGTAGGCGACGACCCCTAAGGGGGTCCCCTCGGCCGTGCAGACGCTCAGGCCTTCGAGGTCGACCCAGTAGAACTCGTCGGCCTCGGCTGGCGGCAACTGATCGCGTCGTACCGAGATCGCCAGGCCAACGAGTTTCGCCGCCTGGTCGCGATCCGTATAGCCTTCGAGACGGGCGACCAGCCCCTTGCCTTGGCGTTGCCCCTCGGCGACCGCGCCCCGCTCAGCGTTCGGACCAAGATACCAGGGCCGATAGCCGAGTATGTTCTCGCGTGGCTGCGTCTCAGAGAAGACCCGTACCCAGCCCCGGACGCCGAAGAGGCCGGCAATATGCCCGAGCTGAACCAGGCGCGATCCGGCGTTCGGTCCCACTGTCGCGAGCGGCGGCGTTGGCGATGATCCAGGCTCTACGACCGGTCTCAGCAGCCCAGGATGGACAAGGTTAACGCACCGGCGATGGCGCCGTTGCGGTCGCCACGCGATCCGCCTAGGCCGCTGCCGGTGCTGCCGCCTCGGCTTCCTTCTTCGCGCGCTTCAGTAGCTGCACGACCCGCTCCGTTGGCTGCGCACCGCGAGCAATCCAGTGCTCGGCGCGCGCCCAGTCAAACCGCAACTCGGTCTCACCGCCGACTGCGCAGGGATTGAAGAAGCCGAGCCGCTCGATGGAGCGGCCATCGCGCTTGGCGCGGATGTCCGCCACGACGATGTGATAGAAGGGCTGCCGTTTGGCACCACGGCGAGACAAACGAATGGTAATCATATTTCGTCTTCTGTCCTGATCTCGACGCGCAACAGTGGACTGTTCCGAAGCTAAACGCGCCAATATACATGATCTGATTGAAAATGGAAGCCCGCGCGATGGCTTCGGATCAACCCGCCGCGATACGCTTGGACCGGCCGGGCCGTTCCGGATAGGTTTGCCGCGCGCGCGGCTGGGCTTTCACCCCCTGGTGTTTCGCCCTGGCCGGACTCGTGCGGCGAGCGTCTTGCCCCCGCGGACGCCGGCCCGGGTCGCGCGGCTGCAGTCGCAAGGCCTTGCCGCAGACGACGATGCGTTGCAGCTGCTTGGCGACGCCGGCCGCCATGCCCGCCGGCAGATCGACGAACGTGTGGTCATCGCGGATCGCGATACGGCCGATCTGTGCAGCGGGGATCCCCCCTTCGTTGGTCAGGGCGCCGACGATCTCACGCGGACTGACGCCGTCCTGGCGCCCGACGTCGATCCGATATGCGACGAGATCCGCACCTTTGGCGCCCGGTCTCCGACTCTCGCCGGAGGCGGCACCGTCATGCGAGCGGTGCCGCAAGCGCGTCTTCGACTGATCCGCCTTCAGCCGTTCGCCGGGGTGCGTACCCCGTTGTCGTCGGTCACCCGAATCGCGCTCGCCCCGAGGCGCGGGGACGTCGTCGACCACGAGCGGCCGGCCCTTTTGAGCGAGATAGGCGAGCGCCGCGGCGATATCGAGTACCGCCAACTCCTGTTCCCGTTCGATGCGGGCGATGAGCTGGTAGAAGAAGTCCAGATCCTGTGCGGCGCGGGCCTCGTGCAATGCCTCGGTGAGGCGACCGATGCGTGACTCGCTGACGTCGCGCGCTGTCGGCAGGGCCATTGCGGGGATCGCCTGGCGGGTCGTGCGCTCGATGGCGCGAAGGAGTCCGCGCTCGCGCGGCTCGACCAGGAGCAAGGCCCGGCCACTGCGGCCGGCCCGCCCGGTGCGGCCGATGCGGTGCACATAGGCGGATGGGTCGTTCGGGATGTCGTAATTGACGACCAGATTGATCCGCTCGACGTCGAGCCCCCGCGCCGCCACATCGGTCGCGACCAGGATGTCGAGCCGGCCGTCACGGAAGCGCTCGACGGTGCGTTCGCGCATTGGTTGGTTCATATCGCCGTTGAGCGCCTCGGCAGCGAAGCCATGGCCGCAGAGGCGCTCGGCCAGTTCCACGGTGGCCGTCTTGGTGCGGACGAAGATCAAGATTGCTTCGAATGGCTCGACTTCGAGCAGGCGCGTCAGCAGGTCGAGCTTGTGGTGGCGCGAGACCAGGCAGTGTCGTTGCTCGATCGTGTCCACGGTTTCGGCACGTGCCGCCACCCGGATCTCCACCGCCTCGCGCAGGTGGGTTTGGGCGACGCGGCGGATCGCGGCCGGCATGGTCGCCGAAAACAGCGCGACCTGCCGCTCGGCCGGGGCCCGGGCGAAGATCCATTCGATGTCTTCGGCGAAGCCCATGTTGAGCATCTCGTCGGCCTCATCGAGGACGAGCGTCTGGATCCCGGCCAGCGACAGCGTCCCCCGGCGGAGGTGGTCCATGATGCGACCGGGTGTGCCGACGATGACCTGCGGGCGCCGCGCGAGCTGGCGGATCTGCAGTCCATAGCTTTGACCGCCGTAGAGGGGTAGGACGTGAAAGCCGGGTAGATATTGTGCGTAGCGTTGCAAGGCCTCCGCGACTTGCAGTGCGAGCTCTCGCGTCGGGGTCAGCACGAGGACCTGGGGGTCGGCCTCGTCGCAATGGATGCGGCTCAACAAAGGCAGGGCAAAGGCGGCCGTCTTGCCGGTTCCTGTCTGTGCCTGTCCGAGGAGGTCGCGGCCCTCCAATAACGGGGGGACGCATTCGGCCTGGATGGGCGTCGGGGTCTCATAGCCTAGCGCGCGGACGGACTGAAGCACGGGGTGCGCGAGCCCAAGCCGCTCGAAACCGGCGGGTCGATCGGGGGAATCCATGTAGGGCAACCTTGGCGTGGCAGAGGCCTCGGCGAGGGGCGCGGACATCGCGTACGACCGAGGCAAGCGGATCGCACATCAGTATACGCTCCCGATCCAGTCAAGCCCAGCGCCGTCTCACCGACAGGCGAGCCGCATGCGATGACTTTCAAAGCCATTGATACAATGGTGCACTTGAGGATCTCTCGATCACTTGCGGGACGATTGATCGCCTGGAGGAGCGCCGATGCCGGCCTGGTACGTTGTGCAGACCAAGCCTCGTCAGGAGCAGGTGGCCCTGACCAATCTGCTACGCCAACACTATCAAGGCTTTTTGCCGCGGATCGGTGTGCCCAAGCGCCGCCGCGGGCGGTGGCAGGAGGTCATCGAGCCCCTTTTCCCCGGTTATCTGTTCGCGAGCCTCGATCTCCGCCACGAGGATGCTGCGCCGATTCGCTCGACCCGCGGTGTAGTCGGCCTCGTCAGATTTGGTGGCGGGCCCCGGCCGGTGCCGGCTCAGGTCGTCGAGCGGCTGCAGCTGGCGGAGGGGGGTGACGGCGTGATCCGCCGCGAGCAGGCGTTCAATGAAGGGGATAGGATCGAGATCGTAGCCGGTCCCCTGGCCGGGCTGCGCGGTATCTTCCTGGCCGCGAGCGGCGCGGAGCGTGTGCACGTGCTGCTGGATCTGCTCGGGCGGGGCAACCGGGCGACCGTCTCCCGCCGAGAGATTGCGGTAGCCACCTCATGACCACTTTGGCGTGCGCTATTCTTCACCCCGATAGTAGTTGGCCAGCTCGGTCTCGCTGAGGCGGGTGAGCGCGTCGCGCGGAAAGGTCGACATCAGCTCCCAAGCCAGGTTGAGGGTCGCCTCGATGCTGCGGTTCTCGGACTCGCCCTGGCCGACGAAGCGGTTGTCGAAGGCATCGGCGAAGTCGAGGTAGCGGCGGTCGCGCTCGGAGAGCTCGTCGGCGCCGATGATCGAGGCGAGGTTCCGGGTCTCCTGAGCGCGGGCATAGAGGGCGTAGAGCTGGGCGGCGACGCGCGGGTGGTCGGCGCGGGTGTCGTCGGCGCCGATGCCGTCCTTCATCAGGCGTGAAAGGGACGGCGAGACGTGGACCGGCGGGTAGATGCTGCGGTTGTGCAGGTCGCGCGAGAGGACGATCTGGCCCTCGGTGATATAGCCGGTCAGGTCCGGAATCGGGTGGGTGATGTCGTCGGAGGGCATGCTGACGACCGGCATCATCGTGATCGAGCCGTGGCGCTCGTGGATGCGCCCGCAACGCTCGTAGATCTCCGCCAGGTCCGAATAGAGGTAGCCCGGGTAGCCTTTGCGGGCCGGTACGTCGCCTTTGGCCGTGGCGACCTCGCGCAGGGCCTCGGCATAGTAGGTCATGTCGGTCATGACGACCAGGACGTGGTGATCCAGGTCATAGGCCAGATACTCGGCGGCTGTGAGGGCGGTGCGCGGCAGCAGCAGGCGCTCGACGGGCGGGTCGTCGGCCAGGTTGATATACATGACGACGTTGCGCAGCACGCCCGAGGAGGCGAACTCGTCGCGAAAGAACTTGGCGTCGGCGTAGGAGACGCCCATCGCCGCGAAGACGATCGAGAAGCCGGTGTCCTCGTCCTTGAGGCGGGCCTGGCGGACGATCTGGGCAGCGAGGCGGTTGTGCGGCAACCCGGAGCCCGAGAAGATCGGCAGCTTCTGGCCGCGCACCAGGGCGTTCAGGCCATCGATGGTCGAGATGCCGGTCTGGATGAACTCGCGGGGATAGGTCCGGGCGGCGGGGTTGATTGCGGCGCCAGCGATGGCCCGGCGGGTGCTCGAGAGCACCGGCGGGCGCCCGTCGCGTGGCGCGCCGAGGCCGTTGAACTCGCGCCCGAGCAGTTCCGGCGACAGGGCGATCTCCATCGGTTCGTCGAGGAAGCGGACCCAGGTCTCGGTGAGGTCGAGGTCATCGGTGCCCTCGAAGACCAACACCAGCACCTCCTCGTCGGCGGCACGGATGACCTGCCCGTTGCGCACCTCGCCGGCATGTGTCGTGATCCGCACCCGATCGCCAAAGGCGACGGCGGCTGTTGCCTCGAGGACCAGCAGGCCGCCGCGCGCCTCGCTGGCGGTGCGGTACTCCTTGATGCTCATGCGCTGGACTCCTCGCTTGCGTACTCCAGGCGCAGGCTCTCAAGGGTCTGGTCCACCTCGGTGCGGAAGGAGCGGATCTCCTCGAGGCGGTCGTTGCCATAGAGCGACTTGATCCGCCTGGCCCGCGAGAGGGCGGGCATGGATTGGAGCTCCTGCACGGGAACGCCGAGGCCCACGAGCTCGACCCCTTTGTCGTAGATCGCGAGCGCCAGATCGAGCAGCGCAAACTGTTTCGCCGGCGAACAGAAGGTGTCGACCTCGTCGAGGGCGCTCTGCTGCAGGACGCCTTCCTTGACCAGGGCGGCACCCTCGAGGTCCCAGCGCTGGGCATCGGACAGGGCCTCCGGGCCGACCAGGTTGACGATGCGCGAGAGCTCGGCATCCTGGTTTAGCAGCGTCAGGGCCTGGGCGCGGCGGCGTTCCCAATCGCGCGAGACCTCCTCGCTCCACCAGTGGGCGGCAGTCTGGACGTGGCCCGAGAAGCTGGTCACCCAGTCGATGGAAGGGTAGTGCCGGGCGTCGGCCAGTTCCTTGGATAGGGCCCAGAAGGTCTCGATGATATCTTTGGTGTGGCTGGTCACGGGCTCGGAGAAGTCGCCGCCAGGCGGGGAGACGGCCCCGATCAGGGTCACCGAGCCGGGCCCGCCGGCGCAGGTCTCGACGCGGCCGGCTCGCTCGTAGACCGCCGCGAGTCGCGAGGCGAGATAGGCCGGATAACCCTCCTCGACCGGCATCTGGCCGAGACGGCCGGAGACCTCGCGCAGCGCCTCGGCCCAGCGGCTGGTCGAGTCCGCGAGCATGACCACGTCATAGCCCATGTCGCGGTAGTACTCGGCCATCGTGATGCCGACATAGATCGAGGCCTCGCGGGCGACGACCGGCATGTTCGAGGTGTTGGCGACCAGCAGGGTGCGCGCCATCAGCGTGCGCCCGGTGTAAGGGTCGTCGAGCTGCGGAAAGCTCTCGAGCACGTCGACCAGTTCGTTGCCGCGTTCGCCGCAGCCGACGTAGATGACGATGTCGGCATTCGACCAACGGGCGATCTGCTGCTGCACGACCGTCTTGCCTGCCCCGAAGGGGCCCGGCACCGCGCCCTTGCCGCCCTTGAGCAACGGGAAGAAGCTATCGATCACCCGCTGGCCGGTGATCAGCGGTGCGATACCGTCGTCGCGCCGCGCATAAGGGCGGGGTCGACGAACCGGCCAGCGGTGGTACATGGGAAGCCGCTGGCTGTGACCGCGCTCATCGCGGACGCGGGCAATCGTCGCCTCGATGTCATAGTCACCGGCCGGGGCGATCTCCTCGAGCTCGCCGCGGACGCCGGGCGGCACCAGGATGTGATGCTGGATGGTCCCGCCCTCAGGAACGCTGCCGAGGACGGTGCCGCCCTGGACCTGTGCCCCGGGCTCGAGCTCGGCGACCGGCTCGAATTCCCAGACCTGCGAGCGATCGAGGGCCGGCACGTTGATCCCGCGGCGGATATAGTCGCCGGATTCCAGGGTAATCTTCTCGAGCGGCCGCTGGACGCCGTCGAAGATGCCGCCGAGCAGACCGGGGCCAAGCTCGACCGACAACGGCCAGCCGACGCCGACGGCCGGCTCACCGGGGCGCAGGCCGTCGGTCGACTCGTAGGTCTGGACCACGGCCTGGCGGCCGTGCAGGGAGATGACCTCGCCGAACAGGCCCAGCTCGCCAATCTTGACCTGCTCGCCGCTGCGGATGCCGGGCAGGTCGATGGTGACGATCGGCCCGTTGATCTCACGGATGACACCGGTGTGTCTGCGCTCGCTCATGGTCCTGACCCGGAGAAGAGGGGCCCGGTCTCGAGCGCGCCGGGCAGGAGGCGCTCAAGGATGACCTGAGCGATCCTGGACTCGAGGCGCGCAAGCCGTCCTTCGAAGGTGTTGTCGACGCGAATGCGGTTGTCGCGACTGCGTACCAGGACGCCGCCGAGGGTCTCGATCGGCGCTTCGGCGAGGCGCACGCCCGGCTTTGGCAATGTCTTGACCAGCGCCTCCCAGCGGGGGGCGAGGCGTTCTCGGTCCTCGCGGTTGGCGAGGACATCGATCTCGTCGGCCTCGATGCTCGCGACTGCGGTGGCGATCAGCGCCTGCAGATACTCGAGATAAGCGGCCTCGTCGTCGACGAAGCGCCGCATCCGCTCCTCGATCCGCCGCCGGACCGATTGGACGAGGTTCCAGCGCACGCGATCGAGCTGGCTCTGCATCTTGAGCTCGCTCGCTTGGACCTGCTGGCGATAGGCCCGCTCGCCCATGGCCTTGGCGATGGCCTCCTCGCGTTGTTCGCGCAGGCGCCGCTTCTCGGCGGCATCGCGCAGGATGCTGTCACGGTTGCGCTTGGCCCGCTCGCGGTACTGGCTGGCGAGCGCCTCGGCCCGCGCGAGGATCGATCGCTCGAGCTCCTCGACCTGATTCACGACGCGCGTCCGGCGTTCAGTGCCGCTGGGCCGAACATCGCCTCGAGGCGCTCGGCGACCTCGCTGGCGAGCTGCGGCGGGCCTGTGAGTGGCGGGATGGCGAGGATGACGATACGGCCACCCTCGCCGAGCACGCGCTGCAGGCTCGGGATGTCCGACTGCATCAGCCCGTCCTCGAGTAACACGAAGGCGCTCTCGTTGGTGGTGAGCAGCCCGCTGAGGACGCGATCGACCTCGTCCGGCGCCGGATTCGGGTGGGTCTCGAAGCCGATCAGCCGGAAGCCATCGGCGAGGCTGTCGTCGCCCATGAAGATCATGCGGCTCGATCGCTCATGGTCCGTTTCGGTCATGCTCGCTCCAGCCTCGCGTTCAGATTCAGATGCGGTTCAACAACAGGATGCTGATGACCAGGCCGTAGATGGCAATGCCCTCGGCGAGGCCGAGATAGATCAGCGTCCGCCCGAGCGACTCCGGCTTTTCGGTGATGGCCGCGAGCGAGGCGGCCCCGATCGGCCCGACCGCGATGCCGGCGCCGATCGTCGACAGGCCCGTGGGGATGCCGGCGCCCAGGATCGCCAGCCCCATGCCGGTGGAGATCTCGCCTCCGGCGGCCGTCGCGGCCTCGGTCTGGGCCAGGGCGTCGCCGACGCCGAGCAACAGCAGCGCGGCCTCGGCCGAGACGAAGACGAGCAGCTGCACGGCCAGCGCCGGCTTGACCCAGATCCCGAGCGGACGGCGGCCGGCGGGCCGGACCTCCAGATAGAGGCCCGTGGCGACGAGGCCGACCAAGGCGAGCGAGATGATGCCGACAAGCCAGTACATGGTGGACTCCTAGTGGTCTGAAAGGGGCAAGCTGGCCAGCATCGCCCATGTCGCGGTCCGCTGCGCTGCCGCGCCCCTCAGGATGCCTGCGGCGCCGCGAGCCTGCGGCGCAGGCGCAAGGGGGCGAACGCGCGGCCGCTGCCGGAAAAATATCGCGAAAAGCCCTCGTAGTATTGCAGACGCATGACCTGAATCAACACGATCCCGCCCTCGAGCACGATGACGAAGACGTTGCCGAGCACGATGGTGGTGAACTCGCCGACGCCGCCCATCATGTCCGCGAGCGTGAAGATCGCGATCGACAGGGCGACGTGGTTGAGGCTGAAGGCGGCGACGCGCAGGAACGAGAGGGTATTCGAGACATAGCCGATCACCGTCTCCAGGGTCTCGATGAAGACCACCAGTACCCGCTCGCCGGTGGGTGCCTCGAGCTCACGCCAGCTGCGCACGGCCAGCGCCGCGAGGCTCAGGACGACCAGCACGAGCGGCAGCCAGCCGAAGGCGCCTGCGCTCGCGAGGCCGAAGCCGCCCCAGAGCATGGCCAGGTAGAAGACGAGATTCACCAGGCCGTGGTGGCCGAAGACGGCATCGGTGTAGTGCGCGACGGCCCAGCGGTTGTAGATGGCGAGCAGGCAGGCCAGCACGATGAAACCGATCCCCCAGCCAAGGGCCAGCTGGAGCATCAGGATGGGATCGTGCAACGGTGACATCCACAGCGCCGGGAGCAGGTGCTCGTCGCCGAAGACGCTTCCGAACAGGAAGCCGAAGAGGACCGACGACAGGCCGGCCATGACACCGAAGCGGTAGAGGGGCCCCAGACGACGCCGCAGTAGCCAGGCCAGGCCGGCGATGACCGCGCCCTGGCCGACGTCGCCGAACATGGCGCCGAACATGATCAGGAAGCTGACGGCGAACAAGGGGGTCGGGTCGATCTCGCCGTACTGCGGGATGCCGTACTGCTTGACCAGCAGATCGAACGGTTGCAATAGCCGATTGCGCACCGCGACCGATGGCACTAGGGCGCGCTCCTCCGATCGCGGTTTGCGGCTGTCCAGGTGAAAGCATCCGCGGAGCGCCGCGTGCAGGCGCCCTTCGAGGTCGTGGATCGCGCGCGCCGGCACCCAGCCTGCGAGATGGGCAAGATGTCCGGCGCTGCGAATGGAGGCATCGAGCGCGACCAGCGGCTCGGCCAGGTGCAGTGTTTTCGCGGCCAAAAGCAGGCGGTCCGCGATCCCGGCGGCCCAATCGGCGAGGCGCCCATGCATGGCCTTGCGTTCCTCCCCGATGGCCCGGCGTCGGTCGGCGAGGGTCTGGGCCATCTCCTGCGGATCGCGCTCGAGCCCCGCGGGGATCGGCAGGCCCTGATACCCGGCCGCGGCCAGGACCGAGGAGAGCTGCGCCTCGCGCTCGCCGCGCGGGCCGACGATCACCACGTGCGCCTGCTCGCCGCGCAGCATGTAGGGGTAGAGCAGGTGGTTGGCCAGTGCCGTGGCCCCCTCGAGCTGGCGCAGGTTCTCGCGCGGGACGATGCCGACGTAGAAGTCGAGGAAACGGGTCTTGTTGCGTAGCAGGCTCAGGTCGATCTTGAGCTCGGCGAAGTTGCCCAAGGCCGCCTCCTGTTCGCTGACGAAGTGCTCCTCGTCGTCGAGCCGGCGGAGTTCCTCCTCGTAGCGCGAGGCCTCGTGCCAGATCCGCCCGAGCCAATCGTTGACCTCGCTCAGCTCCTCGAGGTCGACGACGCGGATCTCGTCGATTTCGGCTTGCGAGCTCGGCGGGATGAGCCGGCCGATCTTGGTTAGCCGCGCTTGGGCTTGCTGGTAGGTTTGGCGATAGGCGTGCACGGGCGCCCGCGAGAGCTGCGCGGCCTCGGGTGGGCGCTCGTCGGGGTGGAAGCGTTCGGTCTCGGCCAGTGCCAGGGCCGCGCGCGGTAGATCCTCGGTGAGGACGAGCAGCCGGACATGGCGCATCGCCGGTGGCGTCAGGCTCATGGTGTGCCCCGGCCGTCCGCGGTCAGGGCCAGGTCGGCCGGTGCGATCGCCAGATCGAGCAACCGGCGTTGGATCAGTGCGAAGAGCGTCATCAGGTCAATTTCGCGAAGCATCAGGTAGGCCAGCGCCCGGGCGACGGCCGAGTGGCTGCGCGCCAGCACCTGCCGGGCCTCGACGACGAAGTACTGGGCCAGGCGCCGCTGGATCTCCTGCGGGTCGGCGGTGCCGGCGAGCAGGCCGGCGAGGGGCTCGGGCAGGGCCTCGAGCACGCGCTCGGTGCTTTCCAGGTTGACCAGGCCGAGCAGGCGTTCGCGATGCAGCAGGCGCAGCGACGGGACCAGACGGAAGTAGGACTCAGACGGCGAGAGCGCGAAGGCAAAGCGCGCGCGCAGCAGCCACATCAGACCGACGCGATCGAGCAGGGCGCCGACGAGCACCTGCAGGGGGCGCAGATTGCCGTCGTAGAAATGCGCGACCTGGTGTGCCAGGCCGGCATAATAGCGTTGATCGAGCGTCGCCTCGAGGTCCGAGGGCTCGCGCCGTTGCTCATAGACCTCGCGCGCTTGGCGCGCGATCAACGCGTAGGGCCCACCCTCGAGGGCACGCAGGAGCTCGAGTACGTTCTCGGCGCGCAGTAGGGCCTCCTCGGCGAGGCCCTGCTGCGCCGGCAGTTCGTAGAGGTGGGCCTGGATGTCCTCTTGGTCCAGATCGTAGAGTTTGCCGCGGATCAGGGCCTTCAAGTTGAAGAGCGCGTACTTGCGGCCCCAGGCCGAGACGAGCGCGCGCTCGGCCGTCCGCATCGGCCGCGTCAAGACGGTCAGCTCGCCGAGCAGGGTGCGAATCAGCGCCTGTTCGACCGCGCGGCTCCTGCGGCGCCGATCGGGCTGTGCGTCGACCGCGGCGCCGAGGCCGAAGCGCTCGGCCAGCTCGGCGAGTTCCAGTTCTGCGATCGATGCGAACTGATCCGGGGCGAGCAGCCGGGTCGCCATGATCGAGACCCGGGTGTTCAAGTAGGCCTGGTGCGCGGTGTTCGAGGGCACTCTAGAGCTCGGGGTCGAGCATGACGCGGAAGGCCGCTTCCAGGGCCTCGTCCTCGCGCTCCTCGGCCATGTCGCGCAGCTGGACGTGACGCTCGTCGTAGCGTCGCTTGAGCTCGGCGACCGTTTGTTCGGCGCGCTCCTCGGCCTTTTTGATGAAGGCGCGGTGCAAATCGGGGATTCGTGCGGTGAGGCGCTCCTCTTCCGCGCGCGCTTCCTTCAGCGCCGCTTCGACCGTCTGCTCCTGTTCGGCCTCGGCCTGCTGGGCGATGCGCTCGGCGCGCAGCTCGGCATCGAGCAGGCGCTGCAGCGTGTTGTCCATGATTCGGCTCCTGAACGGCGTCGCGAATCGCTTTGTGCTAGTCTAGCAGCGAACGCAGGTCGATGGTCTCCTGCGAGCCGGCCATCTTTCACAGCCCTGCCGGACCCTAGCGAGGCGCGTCACGATGGCATCGCCCCTCAAAGAACTCGCCAGCCTTGGGCGAGCCTGCCCTGCGCCCTCGGCATCGGCCGGTCGACCCAAGCTTCACGGTCATACCCCGTACCCCCCATGAGCCAGGAGCAGGCCGACAACGCAGCCGTCGACGCGGCGATCAACCGAGTCCTGGCGGCCGAGTTGGAGAGTCGTGTTGCCGTCGAGCGCTGCGCCGAAGAGGCCGCCGAGATCGTCGCCGCGGCCCAGGCCCAGGCCGACCGGATCGAACAGCGCACCGAAGCGCGTGTCCTCAGGGCCCATCGCATCGCCGATCGGCGCCTCGAGTCCGTGCTGCGCGGGCTCGCGGCGGAGAATCCCGACGACGATGAGGCGGTCGAGCTGCCTGCCGCCGAGCGGATCGACCAGGCGGTCGCGCTGCTGGTCGACGAGATGGTCGGGCCTCCGGGGTGACGGCAGCCCGGCGATTCGGACTCGTCCAGGCGAGGCTACAGGCACGCCTCGCGGCCCTGCCGGACGAACCGACCTGGGAGCGCCTATCCGCCGCGCGCTCCCTGTCGGCCTTCCTCGAGGAGGGCCGCCGGACCTCGTTGCGATCCTGGCTGCGCGGTTTCTCGCCGCTCAGCGACGCCCACGACCTCGAACGGGGGGTGCGCAACCAGTTCCGCGACACGGTCGACGCCGTGGCCGGTTGGGCGCCGCGACCCTGGCGTGCGGCCGTTGCCTGGACGCGCTGGCTCCCCTATCTGCCGCTGTTCGCACACCTGCAAGGCGCGGACGAGGCGCCATCCTGGATGCGCGAGGATCTCTTCCTGCGCGCGCTCCTCGATGAGAATGGCCGGCCTGGCGTATGCTCCTGGTTTGGCCCCGGCGCGGCGCGCGCCGGGGCTGCCCCGCCGGGGATGAGCGGTCCCGACAGTGCGGCCACTGATGCGAGCCTCGGTACTCTCTGGTGGCGTGAATGGCGGGCGCGGTGGCCGCGCTGCGCGCGAGCGTGCCGGCGCGAGCTCGCCGCGCTGATCGCCCTGTTGACGGCCTACGGGGTCGGTGCGGTTGCACCGGCGGGCGGGCTGGTCGCACGGCGCGAATTGCGTGCTCGGCTGCACGGGCGGTTCCACCGCGCCTTGCTGCAGCCCGCTACGGTGTTCACCTTCCTGGCACTGCTCGCCCTGGATCTCGAGCGCCTGCGGGGCGAGCTCGTCGCTCGCGCGCTATTCGCCGCGGAGTCGAACTGAGAGATGCTGCAGCCGACGCCGGCGCGTTGGTTCGAGGTGCTGTGCAGTCGCCGCGAGGGCGTGCGCACGGTCGCACATTTGGCGGCGACCGGGGCCGTCGAGCTCGAGATCCGCCGCGCCAGCCCGACCGACTTGCCCCTGGAGCGCCTCGCAGCGGGTCTTGCCGAGTACGATCGCCTGCGACCCCGCTACGAGCGCTATTGGCAGCGGGGCCGGCTGCGGCTTTCCCCGCTGGTCGACGCCCCAGACCGGGTCGTGGATCTGGCGCTCGCGCGGCTCGCCGCCTGGCGGGGCGACGCCGACCCGTTGATCGACGCCCTGCAGGCGAGCGAGGAGGAGCTCAACCGTCTCAAGCGCCTCAGCGAAATCCTCGGTCAACTATCGAACAGCGGGCTCGACCTGGAGCGGCTTGCGCAGGCCGGGCCGCTGCTCAGCGGCGCCTATGCGATCGTCCCCGCTCAGGCAAGGCTGGAACTGCCCGGCCTAGTGATCGCCCGGGCCCTACCCTGGCAGGGCCAGCACTGCTTCCTGTTGCTCGCACCCGCGGCAGAGATCGACGAGGTCAAGCGGCACGTGCAGGCCGCGAAGGGGCGCCTCATCCCCTACCCGGGATGGGTCAGCGGCAATGCGGCCGAGGCGCGGGCGCAGATCCTTGCGCACTGCCAGGTCCTCGCCGCGCGCGTCGTCCACCTCTATGCCGAGCTCGATGCCCTGTTCGAGGACTATGCCCTCGGCGATGTCCTCGGCGAGGTCGCTTGGCTGTCTTGGTTCGGTGAGCACGTCGGCGGGCTTGAGCTCGCCGGCGACCACCTGGTCTGGATCACCGGCTGGACCGATGACCCGACCGGGCGGGCATTGGCGGAGAGCCTCGAGCGGGCACAGTCGCGCGCGCTGTTGCGCTTTGCGCCGCCGCCGGCGGCGAGCGGCGCCCCGCAGATCCTGATCAATCCCGCCTGGGCCAGGCCCTTCGAGATCTTCGCGCGCGCCCTGGGCGTCCCCGGCGGCGACGAGGTGGATCCGACCCCTGTGCTGGCGGTGATCGTGCCCCTGTTGTTCGGCTATATGTTCGGTGACCTGGGGCAGGGCCTGGTGCTGGCCGGGGTCGGAGCTTGGCTGCAAGGGCGCTTCCCGCTCGCCCGGCTGGTGGTGTACTGCGGCCTCTCTTCGATGTTCTTCGGTCTCCTGTTCGGCAGCGTGTTCGCGCGCGAGGACCTGGTGCCGGCCCTCTGGCTCCACCCACTGGACGAGCCGATCCTGGTGCTGCTGGTGCCGCTGCTCTGCGGTGCCGCCTTGTTGAGCCTGGGCCAGGTCTTCGCGGCGCTCGGCGCGACACGCCGCGGGGCGCTGCGCCACTGGTTGCTCGTCGATGCCGGGTTCTTCGCCGGCTATCTCGGCCTGCTGGTTTGGTTGGTGCGACCGGACTGGCCGGGGCTGGCGCTCCTCGGATTGCTTTGGTATCTGGTGGGGGCCATCCTGACCGAGCGGTGCGTCCGCGGCGTCGCCATCGCCGTCGGCCGCTTGCTCGAGACGGCGCTGCAGATTGCCGTCAACACGCTATCCTTCGCCCGCGTCGGCGCCTTCGCCTTGGCCCACGCGGCCCTCGCCGCGGCGGTCGTGGCGATGGCGGATGCTGCGCCGGGGCCCGCGGGGATATTGATCCTGGCGTTCGGCAACCTGCTCTTGATCGCCCTCGAAGGCCTGGTGGTCTCGATCCAGACGACACGACTGGTGCTGTTCGAGTTCTTCAATCGGTTTTTGCACGGGACTGGGCGGGTCTTTCGTCCCCTGCCGCCCCCGCCCGCCGTCGTCGCGCCGGCCTGATCGGTGAGAAGGCCGTTCAATTGGATCCTCGCCCAGGCGGCGGACCGCCGTCTGTGCCGTATGCGGAGGTGGATCAATGCGCAAGACCTGGCTGTTCGCCGGCTTTCTCGTCGTCGCCGTCCCGTTCCTCGCTGGCGTGTCGACGCTCCTTCTCTGGTACGCGCCAGCCGAGGCCGTCGAGGCCGCGGCTGGGCAGAGCGCGGCCGTCGGCCTGGACCCTAGCGTTCTGCGCTGGGGATACCTCGCGGCCGCGCTGGCGACCGGGATTTCCTCGCTCGGGGCGGCCTATGCCGTGGCCTCGGTCGGGACGGCAGCGGTCGGGGCCCTGGCCGAGAAGCCGGAACTCTTCGGGCGCGCAATCATTCTCGTCGGGCTGGCCGAAGGCATCGCCATCTACGGGGTTATCGTCTCGGTGTTGATCCTCAACAGCCTGGGTTGAGATGGCCGGCTGCGTCTTTCTCGGCGACGAGGTCAGTGCCGCGGGCTTTCGCCTCGCCGGCATCGCCGTCTACGCCCCGACGGCCCCGGAGGCCCCCGCCCTGTTTCAGGCGCTCTGCGACGAGGCCGTGCTGGTCCTGATCACGGCCGAGGTGGCGGCTTGGGTCCCCGGGGACCTGCTGCAATCGCGGGTCGCGGCCGAGCGGCCGCTGGTCTTGGTGCTGGACGACGTGCGCCACCGCCAGGGTCCCGAGGATCTGGCCGGCGCGATCCGGCGTCAGCTGGGGATGGCCTGATGCGGCTGGTTGAGCGCGAGGCGGGCCTGATCAAGCTCATCGCGCAGTATCGCGACGAGGAATGCCGCCAGCGCCTCGAGCAGGCTCGAGCCCGCGCGAGCGCGCTGCTGCGCGAGGTCTACCGGCGCGAGCGCGCCTATCTGCACGAGCAGATCGAGGCCGAGCGCCAGCGCACGCGCAACCGGATCGAGGCGGCCCGCGCCGATCACCGTACCCGGCTGCGCCGCCGCGGCGAGCGCGCCGAGGCCCAACTGCTCGCGGCGACTTGGCCGCGCCTGCGCGCGGCCCTGCTGGCGCGATGGGGATCGGCGTCGGGACGCCGCGGCTGGGTCGAGCACGCCCTGCGCCTTGCCGGCGCGATGCTGCCAGTGCCCGGCGCCGGCGAGCACTGGGTCGTCCACCATGCCCCGGAATGGATCGCCGCGGAGCGCCAGGCGGTCAGCGCCGCACTCGAGCTGGGCCTAACCCGGCAGCCGCGCTTTCACGCCGACCGCGACCTGGTCGCCGGTGTCACCATCGCCTGTGGCGGGGCGCTGCTCGATGCGAGCCTCGCCGGGCTGCTCCGTGATCGGCCGCGCCTGGAGGCGCGGCTTCTCGCCTTGCTTGCGACAAGCCAGTCGCCGGACGCCGCCGGCAGTCGTGAGATCGCGGCTGGTCCCGCGTTGGCGAGGGGCGGGGCGCATGAGTAGGGCGACGGCGACCTGGATCAGCGGTCCGGTCCTGCGGGCGCGCCCGGACGGCGATTTCCGCCTCCGCGAGGCCGTTACGGTGGGGCCGGAACGGCTGCTCGGCGAGGTCATCCGCATCGCCCGGGATGAGATCGTCGTTCAGGTCTACGAGGATACGAGCGGCCTGCGCCCCGGTACCCAGGTCGACGGGACGGGGCGGTTGCTGTCGATCCGCCTCGGACCAGGCCTGCTCGGGCGGATCTTCGACGGGCTGTTGCGGCCGATCGGCAACCCGAGCGATCCCTATGTCGCACCGGGGATGGCGCGGCTGCCGGCAGAGACCTTCCACTTTCGCCCGACACGCGTGCCGGGCGATGAGATCGCCGGCGGGCAAGCCTTCGGTGAGATCGGCGTCATGAGCGGGGCCATGCAGTGCTGCATGGTGGCACCGGATCAGCCCGCCGGGACCATCGTCGAGATCGCCGACGCCGGCGAGTATCGCGACGACGAGGCCATCGGCCGTGTCAAGGGACTGGACGGCATGCACCACGAGCTCAGGATGTGTCACGAATGGCCGGTGCGAGTCCCCCGGCCGGTCGCCGAACGCTTGCCTTCCAGCGAGCCGATGGTCACCGGGCAGCGCATCATCGACTGCCTGTTTCCAGTGCCGCGCGGCGGCACCGGCGCCATCCCGGGCGGCTTTGGCACCGGCAAGACGGTATTGCTCGAGACGGTCGCCAAGTGGTGCGACGCCGACGTCATCGTCTACGTCGGCTGCGGGGAGCGCGGTAACGAGTTAGCCGGGCTGCTCGCCGAGCTCATCGAGTTGGTCGATCCGCGCAGCGGTCGCCCGCTGCTCGAGCGCGTCGTCGTCATCGCCAACACCTCGAACATGCCGGTCTCGGCCCGCGAGGCGAGCATCTATACCGGGGTCACGGTTGCCGAGTACTTCCGCGATCAGGGTCTCAACGTGACGCTGATGGCCGACTCGACGAGCCGCTGGGCCGAGGCCCTGCGCGAGGTCTCCGGGCGCCTCGGCGAGTTGCCTGGCGAGGCCGGGTACCCGGCGTACCTGAGCAGTCGGCTGGCGGAGTTCTACGAGCGCGCCGCGCGGGTTCGCACGCTGGGCGGCAACCGCGGCGCGGTGACCGTCCTGGGGGCCGTCAGTCCGCCCTCCGGGGACTTCTCCGAGCCGGTGACCAACCACACCAAGCGCTATGTCGGTTGTCTCTGGGTGCTCGATGCGCGGCGCGCACAGGCGCGCTTCTACCCGGCGATCCACCCTTTGCAGTCCTATAGTCTGGTCGCCACGGGCCTGTCGCGCTGGTGGCACGATCAAGGCTGTACGCGTTGGGAGACCCTGAGGCAGCGTTTCCTGACCCTGCTCGAGGAAGAGGCGCGCCTCGAGCGGATGGCGCGCATCATCGGTCGCGATGCAATGCCGGCGCGTCAGCGCCTGACGCTCCTCTGCGCGAGCCTGATCGGCGAGGCGTTTTTGCGCCAGTCGGCCTTCTCGGAGGTCGACCGCTATGCCACGCCAACGCGGCAGGCGGCGATGATGCGCCTCATCGGCCGGTTCATCGACGGTAGCGAAGAACTCCTGGCCCACGGCGTCGCGCCCGAGGCGATTGCCGAGACGCGGATCTTCCGCGACCTGATGCGCATGGGCGAGGAGATCCCGGAGGGGGATTGGCAGCGTTTCGCGGCGCTCGACGAGGAGCTTTCGAACACCGTCCGTCTCCTTCAGGAGGGGGCGTCTCAGACCGAGGAGGCGTGAGGGTTGGGGTCGATAGCGATCCCGATGCGGATGCCGTTACCGATAGCGATACCGATACCGATACCGATACTAATACGGTGGGGCCGATCGATGACGTGGTGAAAGGTTCTGGCGGACTATTGAGGCGTTACGACACCCAGGTTTCCCTGGGGCATCCTGAGGCGAGGCGATGTACGCGAGACTGATCGGTGAGGAGATCGCCGAGCGTGCCGAGGGCCCGCTCCTGTTCCTGCAGCGGAAGGTCGACGTCGGCCTCAACGAGGCCGTTGAGGTCGAGGGGGCGGACGGGCGTGTTCGGCTCGGACGTATCGCGGCGCTGGATATCGAGACGATCACCGTCGAGATGCTCGACGACACCGCTGGGCTGAATTTGGCCGGGACTCGGGTGCGCTTTTTCGGGGAGCCGTTGCGATTCCACGTCGGGCCGGGGCTGCTCGGGCGGATCTTCAATGGCGTCGGCATGCCGCTCGATGGGGGGCCGCCGCTGGCGGCGGCCGCGGCCTATCGGGTCGAGGGCCTGCCGATCAAGCCCTCGGCGCGTCAGGCCCCGTCGCAATTCCTCGAGACCGGCCTGACCGCCATCGACCTGATGAACAGCCTGGTGCGCGGGCAGAAGCTGCCGCTGTTCTCCGGGGGTGGCCTGCCGCATGACCGTATCGCCGTGGATATTGCCTGCCACGCCCGGCTGCCGGGCGGAGACGGTCAAGATCAGGACTTCGCCATCGTTTTCGCCGGCATCGGTATCCCGCACGATAGCGCGGAGTTCTTTCGCGAGGAGATGGAGCGCAACGGGGCCCTGGCGCGCACCGTCCTGTTCCTGAACCTGGCCAGCGACGCGAGTGTCCAGCGCCTGCTGGCGCCGCGTTTCGCGCTGACGGCTGCCGAGTACCTGGCCTTCACCGAGGGCAAGCATGTGCTGGTCATCCTGACCGACCTGACCAACTACTGCGAGGCCCTGCGCGAGGTCTCGGCCAGCCGCGGGGAGATACCGAGCCGCAAGGGCTACCCGGGCTACATGTACTCGGATCTTGCCACCCTCTACGAGCGCGCCGGGCGTATCCGTGGCCGCGCGGGCTCGGTGACCCAGATTCCGATCCTGACGATGCCGAAC
>JGI12109J20283_10986199_pt1 | contig 24296 bp, 15 predicted proteins | sample ElkSlonscriptome_12_FD_20283 | JGI IMG/M metagenome (IMG submission 20283)
CGCCCTGATGTGCGTCGTGGCCGGGCTTGCTTCGGCCCCCGTCGATCCGGCCTAGGGATGGAGCTTGCCGGGCCGCGTCAGCGGTCCACTCACGCGCGGAGGACGATCGCGCGGTGCCTTCACCGTGAAGACCTCCTCCGCACTCTCGCCGTTCTGCGTGACCTTGACCGTGTACTCACCGGCCGTGATGTAGAGCGGGTATTCCAGACGCACTGCTTCGGCCCACGGTGTGTCGGCCAGGGTGCGCTCGATCGGATCTTCACCCTCCTCGGCGGCTTCGGCGTCCTCGGTCTCGATCCGTGCTTCCTCGGCCGACAGGGCCAGTTCGGCGTCGAGCAGGAGGTTCCAATCGAACTGGTTCATTCCCCTGAGGAATTCGACGTCGAAGCGACGCAGCGGACGGTCGTCGGCGTCGAGGATCTCGACCTGGGCCGTCCCGCCGTCCTTGGACCACGCGCGCACCGTATGCATCGGCGGATCCCAGGTCTGTACGAACCAGGGGTTGGGCTGGCTGCGCCATCCGCGGGAGGCCTGCACCTCGTCCAGCCCGAAGAGATGCACGGTCTTCGCGCGCATGTCGTCGTCGAGGGACTGGATCGGCTCGACGTCGAGGATCCACACGCTGCGGCCGTGCGTGCCGGCGACGAGATCCTTGTCGCGCGGGTGCACGGCGAGGTCGTGGACGGGCACGTTCGGGATGCCGCCACTGAGCGCCATCCAGTTCTCGCCGCGGTCGAGGCTGACGTAGGCACCGCGATCGGTGCCTACGTAAAGGACGTCTTCGTTCTCGGGATCCTCACGGATCACGTTCACCGGCTCGTCCGGCAGGCGTTCGGCGATCGAGTCCCAGGATTCTCCGCGGTCGCCGCTCATGTACACGTAGGGCGTCATGTCGTCGTCGCGGTAACCGTTGGCGGTCGCGAAATAGCGTGCCTCGTCGTGTCGACTGATCACGACACGGGTGATCCAGCGGTCGCGGACGATGCCGTCGGCGACGTCGGTCCAGGTCACGCCACCGTCGCGTGTACGCCAGACGTTGCCGTCGTCGGTGCCGACGAGCAGCTCGCCGAAGTGGTGGGTCGACTCCTCCAGCGTGGTGATCGTGCCGAAGGGCACGTTGCCGCGCAGCTCACTCCGCGTCAGGTCTTCGCTGATCGCGGTCCAGGTCGTGCCCTTGTCCATGGACCGGAAGAGCTTGTTCGCACCGAAGTAGACGATGTCCTGGTTGTGCGACGAAAGGTGCACCGGCGTCATCCAGTTGTAACGCAGTGCGGGTTCGTCGAGCTGGTTGCGCGGGCGTACGCGCGAGCGCGAGCCGTCGGCGCCGATGCGTGTGTAGTAGCCGAACTGATAGCCCGCGTAGGTCGTCCCGTCGCGGTCGTCGGTCTGCACGTAGAAACCGTCGCCGCCGTTGAGGAAGCGCCAGGCGTTGCCATCGTCGGGGTCGGCCGTGCTGGGGCCTTTCCACGTGCCGTTGTCCTGCAGGCCACCGTAGATGTTGTAGGGCTCGTCCATGTCGACATGGATCGTGTAGAACTGGCCGACCGGGATTTTGTTCAGCTCGAGCCAGGTGAGACCGCCGTCCCAGCTCATGGCCAGGCCGCCGTCGTTGCCCACCTTCACGTGACCATCGCCGTCGACCACCATGGACTGGTAGTCGACGTGGATCTCGCCGTCGTCGAGGCCCATCCAGGTGGCGCCTCCGTCGTCACTGCGAAGGACCGGCACTCCCATGATGTAGACCTGGTCGGCGTTGGTGGGAGACACGCGGATCTGCCCGAAGTAGTAGCCGTAGGTCCAGACCATCTGGTGGATGGGCTCTTCGTGGGTCAGGCGCCAGCTGTCACCGCGGTCGTCGCTCCGCCAGACCTGCGGTCCCTTGATGTCGGTTTCGAAGAGTCCGATGTCGCCGTCCTCGAGGATCTTCAGGATGTCGGCGACGCTCATCTCGTCGTCACGCACACGGCGCGTGAGTTCTTCGCCGGTGACCTCCGGATGGAAGTCGTTCGTCCGGACGAAGCTCTCGACCACGTCGGGGTCCTGGGCGAGGAACTCTTCCTTGGTCATCGAACGCAGGCGCTTCGCGCTCAGCGGGCCGCCGAGGTCCCACTGGTCTTCGGGGAGGATCTCCTGGTTGTCGATGAATGCGTAGACCGTGTTCGGCGACGCGGGGGTGACGGCCAGGCCGATGCGCCCGGCGTCGGGTCCCAGCGGGAAGCCGCCTTCGAGTTCCGTCCATGTGCGTCCGCCGTCTTCGCTGCGATGGATGGCGGTGCCGTTGCCGCCTTCGACGAATTCGTGCGGGCGGCGCGAGCGCTCCCATGCCGAGGCGAAGAGCACGTCGGGATCTTCGGGATGGCGCACGAGATCGATGAAGCCGGTGAAACCATCGCCCTCGAGAACAGTCGTCCAGGTCTCGCCACCGTCCTCGGTCATGTACACGCCGCGGTCACCGCTCGTGGTGTACAGGCGACCGAGCGCGGCCACGAGCACGCGGTCGGAGTCACGCGGATCGACGAGGATGCGACCGATGCGATCGGTGTCGCCCAGACCCTTCGACTGCCAGGTCTCGCCACCGTCGGTCGACTTGAAGACGCCGAGTCCACCGTAGCTCGAGCGCGAGGAGTTGTTCTCGCCGGTGCCGACCCAGAGGACGTCCGGATCGTTCGGGTCGAGCGCGACGTCGCCCATGATGATCGTCGGCTGCTCGTCGAAGAGGGGCTCGAAGGACAGCCCGTTGTTCTCCGTGCGCCACAGACCACCACTCGCGTACGCGACGTAGAAGGTGTAGGGGTTTTCGGGATGCACCTCGATGTCGACCAGGCGTCCGCCCATCGCGATCGGTCCGACGCTTCGCCAGGGCAGTCCACGGAAAAGCGATTCACCGTCCATCTGCTGGTGGAGTTCCCAGCTCGCCAGGCGATCCTCGAGCGGAGTGGGGCCGCCCGGCTTGGGGCGTCGGGCCTCGGCGTCGACGGTCGAGAGGAGCAGGAGAGCGGCGAGCGCGCAGAGCACGCGTGTGGCTTGAAGAGGAGCGAACACGGCGAAAAACCTCGGTCGGGAGGACGGATTCGTGGACGACGCCGGTGCAGCAGGGAACCGCGACCGGCCGCGAAGTGTAAACCCTCCGACCCACGGGCCGAAGCCCCTTCACGATTCCGCACCACGTCGCGACGGGGGCATCATGTACGCTGCACTCATTGCGTCTTCCGTCGAATCCCGGACCCCCCTGCCTCGATCGACGTCCATCGGCATGCGATGGGCTACTCGAAAGGACCGGACCATGCGCCCTATCCTCGTCACTCTGATCCCACTGGTCGTCCTCGCGGCCGCGATCCCGTCGGCCCACGCGAGCGCGTCGAAGCTGACCTTCGCAGAAGCGAAGGCCCTGGCCGCCGAACGCGACGTCCCGATCGTGATCGACTTCTTCACCGACTGGTGCATCTACTGCAAGCACTTCGATCGCGATCTCGCCGATGCGTCCACCGGACTGGCCGCCGACCTCGAGCAGGTCGTCTTCACCTCGATCGACGCCGAGAAGGGCGAAGGGATCGAGCTCGCCAAGACCTACGGTGCCACGGGATTCCCGACCTACGTCGTCGTCGACGCCGAGGGCGAGCTCATCGGTCGCTGGGCCGGATACGGTGGACCCGAGCACTTCCGCACGAACTATGAGACGGTGCTCGCCGACCCCGTACCCGTCGCGACGAAACGGACCGCCTTCGAGGAATCGCCCACGGCGGAAGCTGCGATCGCGCTCGCCGAGGTCGAGATGTCCGGCGGTGACTACGACGCAGCCGTCGTCTACTACGAAAAGGCCGGGGAACTCGATCCCACGCAGGATCAGTCGCGTGGCATCCTCCAGGCGCGCTTCATGCAGACCCGACGCGCGCGAGGTCCGCAGCAGATCGAAGCCTTCATCGAGGAAGCGCGCGCTCTCGTCCTCGTCGAAAGCGCTCCGGTTGCGACCCTGGTCGACGCGGCCCACATGGTGAACCTGTTCGCGGCGGCCCTGGGCCGTCCCGAGGAGGCACGCCCCTTCCTCGAGGCGGTTCTGCCCGCTCTGGAGAAGGACCGTGATTCGGTCGACAGAGCAGCGGCGGGTACGATCGAAGCGATCGCGCACCTTCAGATCACCGAGGACGTCGGTGCGGCCGTCGACGCGCGCAAGTGGGGTCTGGGCGACGACTGGCAGGACGATGCGGCCAAGGTGAACGAGTTCGCCTGGTGGTGTTTCGAGAACGAGATCAATCTGGAAGAGGCGCGCGAATTGGCCGTGCACGGTGTCGAGATCGCCGGCGCGGGAGACGAAAGAGCGCAGATCCTCGACACGCTTGCCGAGATCTGCAACGCTCTGGGCGATTGCGGTGAGGCCCTCGTGCTGATCGACCAGGCGATCGAAGAGGCGCCGGACGACGGCTACTACAAGAAGCAGCGCGAGCGGTTCGCGTCGATCCTCGAACAGCAGACCGCCGCTGACGACTGATCACATTCCCCGGAGCACGCCGAACCGGGAACGTGAAAGGCCCCCGCCGCAGGGTGGGGGCCTTTCGCGTGCCATGTCCGGGCGAGGCTTCAGTCGCTGAGCGTCATGATCTCCGCGCCGGTGGCGGTGACGACGAGCGTGTGCTCGAATTGCGCGGACAACTTTCCGTCGGCGGTGATGACCGTCCACTGATCGGCGAGGACCTTCGACTTGTCCGTTCCCAGATTGATCATGGGTTCGATCGTGAAGGTCATGCCTTCTTCGAGGCGCTCGCGCGTACCCGGGCGTCCGTAATGGAGGACCTGGGGCTCTTCGTGGAACTCGTATCCGATTCCGTGCCCACAGTAGTCACGCACGACCGCATAGCCGTGCGATTCGGCATGGGTCTGGATCGCGTGGCCGACGTCGCCGAGGTAGGCGCCGGGTCGGACCACTTCGATTCCTCGCATGAGACACTCGTGGGTCACTTCGACGAGCTTGCGCGCTTCGTCGCTGACGTTGCCGACCATGAAGGTCCGGTTCGTGTCTCCGTGGAAGTTGTTCAGGTAGGTCGTCACGTCCACGTTGAGCAGATCGCCGTCTTCGATCACGTCGTGCTCACTCGGGATCCCGTGACAGATGACCTCGTTGCGCGAGGTGCACACCGACTTCGGGAAACCGTGATAATTGAGAGGTGAGGGATAGGCGCCGTGCGAGACGATGAACTCATGCGCGATCCGGTTGATCTCCTCGGTGCTGACTCCCGGCTTGATGTGCGGCTCGATGTGATCGAGGGTGCGCGCGGCCAATCGGCACGAAGTGCGCATGGTCTCGATTTCCTCGGGCGTCTTGGCCTTGATCATGGACACGTCTCCCTCGGGAGGAAGTCGCGGTCGGCAGGATTCGCCGCCACGACGTTCCGGGTCGCCCGGACAAGAAGATGGATAGTACCCCCCCGCGCCCACGTCAATTCGGGTCCGGAGGCACCACCCCGAGCCGCGATGCCCTCATCCGGGCTGGTGGGGTGACCGGGGGTGGCGTAAGGTGAAACCCACTGCCCAATTCATGGTCCCCGGAGGTCATCGTCCTTGCAAGCTCCGCGCGCACTTCGCCGCCCGCACCGCCTCGAAACCCACGGAATCGTCCGCACGGACGACTGGTTCTGGCTGAACCAGCGCGAAGACCCTGAAGTCGTCTCCCATCTCGAGGCCGAGACGGCCTGGTTCGAACACGAGATGGAGGGAACCAAGGAGCTCCAGGAGAACCTGTTCTGCGAGCTCCGCGAACGCATTCCCCAGGACGATGCATCCGTTCCCGTGCGCGTACGCGACCACTGGTACCTGACCCGTACCGAGGATGGGAAGGACTACCCGATCCACTTCCGACGCTCGTCCTTCGACGGGTCGGACACCTTGATCCTCGACGAGAACGAACTCGCGAAAGGTCAGGACTTCTGCGACGTCGGCGCGCGGGCCATCGGGAGTGATCAGAATCTCTTGGCCTATGCTGTCGACTTCGTGGGCCGTCGCCTCTACGAGGTGCGCTTCCGTCGCATGGACACCGGCGAAGACCTGCCTGATCGGATCGAGGGCGTGAGCGGCGATCTCGTGTGGGCCGAAGACGGCAAGACCCTCTTCTACACGCGCAAGGACCCGGAGACGCTTCGGCCCGATCGCGTGTTCCGTCACGTCGTGGGAACGGACGCGAACGACGACGTGTGCGTCTTCCACGAACCGGACGAGACCTACTACGTGGCGCTCGACAAGTCGACGTCGCGCGAGTTCGTCTTCATCACCTGCGATACGACGATGCGCAGCGAAGTGCGTTTCGTGCGTTCCGATCGTCCCGATGACGACTGGCAAGTCTTCTTGCCACGCGAGGGCACGCACGAGTACGGCATCGATCACTTCGCCGGGTCGTGGTGGATCACCAGCAACGAGGGCGCGCGCAACTTCCGTCTGCTGCGCGCTCCGGTCGACGCACGCGGCAAGGAGAACTGGGAAGAAATCGTACCCCACCGTGAAGACGTCCTCTTCGACGGTGTGGTGTTCTTTCGCGACCACATGGTGGCCGTGGAACGAAACGATGCTCTGCGTCACCTGCGGGTCCTCGATCACGAAGGCAACGAGCAGCGTGTGCTCGAATTCCAGGACGCGGTCTACGACGCGTCGCTCGGGAGCAACGTCGAGCCCGACGAGCCGGGCGTGCGCGTCCACTACAGTTCCATGGGCACGCCGCCTTCGACGCTGGAGTTCGATCTCGAGACCGGTGCACGCAAGGTGCTCAAGGTGCAACACATCGGTGGTGGTTTCGATGCCTCGAGCTACACGACCCAGCGCGTGTGGTGCACCGCGCGCGACGGTTCACGCGTTCCGATCTCGCTGGTCCGCCGACGCGACACGGCCTGCGACGGCACGGCGCCCATGGTGCTCTACGGCTACGGGAGCTACGGGATCTCTCTCGACGCGAGCTTCTCGCCCGCGCGCATCAGCCTTCTCGATCGAGGCTGGATCTTCGCGATCGCTCACATCCGCGGTGGCAGCGACATGGGGCGGGTCTGGTACGAACACGGTCGCCAAGAACACAAGTGGAACACTTTCCACGACTTCATCGACGCGGGCGAGACCCTCGTCGACGAGAAGTACACGTCGGCCGACCGTCTGTACTGCTGGGGCGGCAGTGCGGGTGGGCTTCTGGTCGGCTGTGTGATCAACGAGCGTCCCGATCTCTTCGCGGGCGCGGTCGCGCAGGTTCCCTTCGTCGACGTGGTCACGACCATGCTCGACGATTCGATCCCACTCACCACCGGTGAGTACGACGAGTGGGGGAACCCGCACGAGAAGGAAGCCTTCGAACGCATGCTGTCGTACTCGCCCTACGACAACGTGCGAGAACAGGACTATCCCGACCTGCTGGTGATGACCGGATTCCACGATTCGCAGGTGCAGTACTGGGAGCCGGCGAAGTGGGTCGCCAAACTGCGCGAGATGCGCACGGACGACGGTGTGTTGCTCTTCCGCTGCGACATGAGTTCGGGCCACGGCGGAGCGTCCGGTCGCTACGATCGCTATCGCGAGATGGCGATGCTCTACGCCTTCCTGATCCACCGGGTCATGAAGCGCAAGGGCTACTGACTCAGAAGCCGACCGACAGGCGTCCGGTGAACTCGAAGGACACAACCGTTTCGGCCGGAATCTCGACGTCACCGACGGGGTTTCCTTCGACGTCCTCGGTCGGTGCCTCGTAGCGCCATCGCACGATGTCCACGCCGAATCCGCCGCGCACCTTCTTCCAGCCGCCTTCCAGTCCGACGCCCGCGACGAGCGCGAAGTCGTCGGCGCTCCAGTCGAACACGCGCACCTGGTTGTCGGGCGCGAAGTCTCCGTCCTGTTCCTGTGAGATGCGTCCGGCACCGAGGGTCACCGTTGGCCCGATCCCGTTCCTTCGCGTCGCCATCGGCCACCAGCGGAAGGTCAGAAGGTCGGCGGTCAGATCGAAGTCCGGCACGGACACCGGTTGGTCCGTCCGCGGGTTCGGGTCGTCGGTCTCGAGCGCGACGCCGTCGATCGAGAAGATCATTGCCGTCGAACGCATCGTCCGCGTCCAGCCGAACTGAATTTCGGGGTGAAGGTCGAAGAAGACGCGAATACGCCTCTGCGACGAGGACTCGTACTCCATCTTTCGCTCTTCAGGGAAGCCGCTCGGTCCTTCCGCCTGGAAGCGGGTGAAGTCGGCCAGGGGCGTGGCGTCGGCGACGCCGAAACCGGCCTCGATCCGGGGCAGGTACCAGCTGGCGTCCGCGACCCGAGGACCGCACAGAAGGGCGAAGAGAAGGGCAAAGGCGACACCGCGACGAAGTGGTCTGATCATGGGCACCGGTGGCTGGCACTTGGCCGAGGAGGGAAACTCGGGCTGGACCCGGAGAGGCTAGACGTGGCCCCCCGTCGCAGCAACCGCAAGATGTAGGGGTACTTCCGCGCGTTCACGATTTCTTGATCCCAGGTTCTCGGCAAGAACGACCCGAATTATTGGTGTCGAGCGCTCGAACGCGATACCCTTGTCAGCGTTCTGATCGCTCCCTCGCGATCAGTGGCCTTCGATCGGTCCGCGTTCGTACCTCTCTCCGCGCGACCGAACCTTTTCGTGCCACCTCCTAGGAGAACTCCCACCATGAAGCTCCGCAGTGCGCTCGCTGTGTTCGGATTGCTGGCCGCCCTCGCGGCGCCCGCCTCCGCGCAGATCACAGACATCGACGACATCCAGGTCTACAACGGCGCGGGTGACCCTGTTTCGCCCTTCGACGGCTCGACCGTCACCGTGCGCGGTGTCATCACGGCCATCAAGGGTACGTGGAACGGCGGGACCCATTACATCCAGGACGCCACCGGCGGCATCAACTTCTTCGATCCCGGTGCCCCGTCCTTCCTCGTCGGGCAAGAGGTCGAGGTCACGGGTACGGTCACGTCGTTCGGCGGCGAGATCAACCTCGGCAACCTCAATGGTCCTTTCATCTACACCGTCCTGGGCAACCCGGGCGAGCCGGCGCCGATCGAGTACACGATCAGCGAGTTCGTCGACAACGACGGTAGCGGCACCCTGAACTCCGCGGACTTCGAGATCCTCGGTTGGCTCGCCGCGATCGAGGGCGAAGTCGTCTACCGTCCGGGCATCGACGCCGACCCGAACTTCGCGTGGGACCAGGGCACCTTCGGTGTGGCGAACGCCAGTGGCGACACCGCGACCGTCTTCATCGACCGCACCACCGGCATCACGACCGGCTCGATCAACTCCGGTGACCAGTACCGCGTGGTCGGTCCGGTCTCGGTCTTCGGTGCGAATCTGCAGGTCAAGCCCCGTCAGCAGACCGACCTGATCGAGAACCCGGGTGACCCCTTCCCGCAGGTCAGCGGCGTGACGCCGAGCCCGTGGACGCCCGAGGCCAGCGATCCGGTGACCGTCACCGCGACCATCGTGGACGACGCTCTCACCACCGTGAACCTCTACTACCGCGATCGCGGTGCGCCGAGCTTCACGTCGGTGCCGATGATCAACCTGGCCGGCGACCTCTGGTCGGGCTCGCTCCCTGGCACCACCGCCGACGGCATCGACTACTACATCGAGGCCACCGACAGCGCGGCGCAGACGACTCTCGCGCCGGGTGACGCGCCGGCCGGCTTCTTCCAGGTCGCTGTCGGCACCACCTCGATCGTCGACATCCAGTCGACGCTCCAGGCGGGCACCGATGCCAGCGCCTTCTCGGGCCAGATCGTGAACGTCGAGGCCATCGTGACGGCCGCGCCGGGTCAGCTGCAGGATGGCGGCTTCTCGAACTACGCGGTCGGCGAGGCCGCGGGTGGTCCGTGGAGCGGCATCTTCGTGTTCGAGGGCTCGGGCGCGAACACCTTCTTCCGCGGCGACGTGGTGCGGATCTCCGGTCTGATCAGCGAGTTCAGTGGCATCACCGAGATCCTCCCGCAGAGCGGTTCGGCGATCGAACTGGTCAGCTTTGGAGCGCCTCTGCCGCCGGTGACCACCGTCGGCACCGATGAACTCAACACCACCGAGGAGTGGGAGAGCGTCATCGTGAAGACCACGCGTGCGGCCGTGATCGACACCGTTGCCGGTGGTGCCGAGTGGCTGCTGCAGGACAGCGCCGGGACCGACTCGCTCTACGTCGATCCTGCGCCGGCCGTGAGCATCATCGCCGAGCTCGATCAGGAGATGTCGGTGACCGGTCTGCTCGACACGCGCTTCGCCCGCAACGAGGTCGTGCCCCTGAGCGACGGCGACATCGTGATCTTCGACGCGACGTCGGCTCCGGGTCTCGCGCGCATCCAGAGCGCCCAGTTCGAGTCGATCGCTCCGAACCCGTTCAACCCGCGCGCCGAGATCAAGTTCTCGGTGGCCAAGGCGGGCATGGTCGAGCTGGCCGTCTTCGACACCCGCGGCCGTCGTGTGAGCACGCTGGTCGGCGGTCCGGTCGAGGCGGGCGACCACACGCGCGTCTGGAGCGGTGTGGACGATGACGGCCAGGCCGTGAGCAGTGGCGTGTACTACGCCCGTCTGCGCTTCGGCGGCGAAGCTGCCCAGGTGCAGAAGCTCACCCTGACCAAGTAGTCCGGTTCGATCCGGCGGCCGCGGGGAACGTCTCCGCGGCCGCCGGTGTATCTTCCCCCACGACACACCTCCGGCGCCGGCGCGATCCGTTCGTCCCACGAACACCTCCGGATTTGACACCGTGCGAACTGCCACCTAGTTTTCGCCCGCCCTCGGGGTTCCCCCCGTCCACGGTCTGCCGCGATGCGCTCATCCTCCCGATTTCGTTCCGCCGTTCTCTGCTCGGCCCTCGTCGCCCTCTGCGTCGACCCGTTGGTCTCGTATGCACAGGACGATTCGAGGTTCACGACCGACGAGAAGGTCGTGAACATCGGCAACGTCGGACTCTCCATCAGTACGCGTGGCTACGTGGGACGCATGTTCGGCGTACGCTCCGGCGCGAACTATCCGCCAAGTTTCGAATACCCTCTGGGCTCAGGGATCGAGCACCTCTGGATGGCGGGATTGTGGGTCGGTGCCCGCAATTCATTGGACCCATCCGATGTGATGGTCAGTGCCGCCATCGTCGACCAGGCCCTGCAGGCCGGGGCGACCGAACCGAATGGCCTGGAATTCAAGGCCAACTCGGTCACGGTCACCGACGAGAACGGTGAGGCCCAGTCACGCGACGATCCTCTGTCGGCGTTGCTGATCAGCCGCAATCCGCTGCAGCAGAACTTCCGGTTGGACGCCCTGGCCGACGAGCACTTCATCTTGCGTTACAGCGACGAGAACGCGAGTGGCGTCGACGTCGGGACCTTCCCGGAGACCGATCCGCGTGCCGGCCAGCCGCGCAACCCCCACGTGCCGATGGGTCTGGACGTCCGCTGCGACGTGCTGGCCTTCTCTTCGCGTTTCGCGGACTCCTTCGTGATCCTTCTCTTCGAGGTCGAGCACGTCGGCGAGAAGTTCCTCGAGGACGTTTATCTCGGCTGGTACGTCGAGCCGTTGGTGATCGATCGCTTCGCGTACGAGGGACAGGACATCTCCGGTGGCGATCTCTTCTTCGGCGAGGTCCAGGGCTATCTGAGCCCCGAGCCGAATGCGCGCGAGGCCGCGTCGGAGCACTTCTCGCGCGAGCTCATGCTGGCCGATCCGGACGCGCGCCTGATCTACCGATTCAACGGTGGCGGCGATCGCAGCGACGCGACGTCGTGGTCGGGCGTGCGTTTTCTCGGATCCGATGCTCCCGAAGGTTTCGACGTCAACTATCGGCAGTGGGTCTACAGTGGTGGCGTCGGCGGTATTCCGAACGAGAATGATTACGCCGATCTGGCCCGCTATGCCTACATGTCGGGCTGTGATCCCCGGCAGCCGCGCGAGCAGTTGATCGCCGCACTCGCCGACGGCTGTCGCAATCAGGTGACCGATGCGGGCCGTCCCGAGGATCCGACGGGTCTCGACTACACGGGCGAACGCAACTGGGTGGGCATGGTCTCGGTCGGCCCTTGGCCGTCGATGAACCCCGGTGACAAGGTGCGTTTCGCCATCGCGATGGTCGCCGGCGAGAACGCCGATCAGCTTCTGGCGAACAGTGCCGTGGCCCAATTCAACTACGACAACGGTTTCGCGGTCCCGCCCGGACCGCCGAGCCCGCGTCTGCGCGCGATCCCGCGCAACAACGCCGTCGAGTTGCGATGGGAGCCCGGCGTGCCGACGCCTCCGGACTCGACCTACAATCCGGTCACGGCATCGCCCGAGTACCATCGCAGCATCCTGACCAACGAGTTCGATTTCCAGGGCTATCGCATCTACAGGATCGACGCCGAGAAGCCCTCACGCGATCCCTTCGAGGAAGCCAAGGTCCTCGCCGAGTTCGACATCGCGACCACGGTGGAAGGCGAGCGCGATCCGCAGGGCTTCAATACGGGATTGCCGCCGCTGGACGACGGTGAGCGTCTGTTCATCGATCGCAACGTCGTGAACGGCTATCCCTATCTCTACGCGGTCACGAGCTATTCGAACTCGGATCCGCGCCGCGAGATCTTCGAGATCGAGAGCGGCTTCAACGAGAACTCGTTGGTCGTCGTGCCCGGCAGTGGTCCGGACGGCATGGCGGACCGGGGCGAAGAGCGCCCGCCGATCAGCGTCTACCCGAATCCCTATCGCGGCGGCAGCCTCTACGATTCGCGCTTCGAGGACACCTCGGAGCCGCGCGAACTCGGCCGACGCATCTACTTCGCCAACGTGCCGTCGAACGCGAACATCGACGTCTACAACATCGCCGGGACACGCATCGTGCGACTCCAGAACCGCGGAGCGAGCTCGAGCATCGTCGAGTGGGACATGCTGTCCGAGCAGGTGCGTACGATCGCGCCGGGGCTGTACGTCTGGGCGGCCGAGGATCTCGATACCGGTGACGTGCAGCGAGGGAAGTTGGTGATCCTCAAGTGAGTGGACGTCTTCCGATCCTGCCGCTGCTCGGCGTTCTCGCCCTGTTCGCGTGCACGAACGACCCGTTCGATCCCGACTCGGTTCCGAACGAGCGACCCGTCGCGCGGATCTTCGTCGACCACGCCGATTCGCTGGCGGTGACGAGCTACAACGGCGCACGCTTCGCGTGGTCTGGCAGCGACGCCGACGGCTTCGTGGTGGGCTTCTGGGTTTCGATCACGACCGACCGAGCGCCCGACGCTCCGTGGGTCTTCACCGTGTCCGACGACTCGGTGGCCACGTGGACCACGAACGAGGACGGTACCGTTTCGCCGACCCTCCATGTGGTCGCGGTGGACGACCGCGGCGCACTCAGTGACACCGCGCGTGTGGCCTTCCCGTTGGTGAACACGCCGCCCGTACTCGAGTTCGGCGAAGAATTCGAGCCGCCCGCGACCAGCATCCGCGCGGCAGACTTCGACTTCTTCACCTTCGACTCCGACGGCGACGACACGCTCCTGCCGATCGTGGAGTACCGCTACGACGGCAGCGATCCCGGAGTGACCTTCGCGGTCGACGACACCCTGGCCGATGCGACCGTCGGCTGGGTCGCCATTCCCCGGACGCGCCGTGGATTCCGACTGCGTCTACGGGACCTGCCTGGCGGCGATCCGGCGAACGAGAACGCGCAGACGGTCTACGTGCGTGTGCGCGACATCGCGGGTGCCTCGACCGTACTGGACTACACCTGGACGGTGCCCGAGGTGCGGGGCTCGGTGCTGCTCGTCGACGACGACCCGCAGACGTCGATCTCGCGCGAGGCATTCTTCGAGGGCGCGATGGATGCGCACTTCGGCGACCAGTGGACGACGATCGAATCGACGAGTCTGCAAGGCGAGCCGGAGGTGCTGGCCGCTTCGATCGAGCCCTTCGACACGATCATCTGGTACGTCGGCCGTCAGACCCGAGGTCAGAACCTCAACGAGCGCCGCGAGTTGGTCACCAACTTCGTGAACGGGGGCGGAAAGTTCTATCTGGACTTCCAGTACGCCGGGACGTCGCAAGAGACGAGCCTGCTCGACAACTCCTTCCGCGTGAACGTCCTGGGAGTCGCCCAGAATCCGATCGAGGGAATCATCCTGGGTCCGCTCGACGTCGCCAATCAGATCGGGCCCTTCCTCGACATCCAGAGTGAGAGCCCGAGCCTTCCCGATCTTCTCTACCTCCCGGCGAGCGGCACCTTCTTCGGTGTGCAGTGCATGGGGCTGACCGACGAGGTCGCGCCGCTGTATCAGTTCGAGCTCGCGCGGTGGATCGAGGATCCGAACCGCTCGCGCTTGATCGGACCCACCGAACCGGTGGTGGGCGTTCGCAAGCCGTCGACGGGTGAGGCTCAGGTGGTCACCATGACCTTCCAGATCGAATTGACGCTCGATCCCGCCATCGCCCAGCAGGTCCTGCGGTCGATCTGGTCGGACGTCATGGGAATTCCGGCTCTGGTCGAGGAGGAGGCCCGATGAGTCTCCGTCCTCTGTACGTCCTGCTCGCCGTCCTCGTCGCCGCGCCGGCCGTGGCCCAGGAAGAGGATCGGGCCGAGAGCAGCGTCACCCAGACTTACCTGGTGCGTTCGAAGGAAGACGCGGGGTCCGAGCTTCCGATCGTCGTACAGGGCACGATCGTCGACGGCGAGACCGGCAACATGCTCGACTACACGAACATCTTCGTCGAAGGCACCGACTACGGGACCATGGCCCTCAACGGCGGACGCTTCTGGCTTCGTGGTCTGTTGCCGGGTCAGTACACGATCAAGGCACGCTACCTCGGCTTCGACGAAGGTGTGGCCGAGATCGAAGTGCGCGCCGGTGACGTCCTCGATATCCGCATGGTGCTCGAGCTCAAGCCCGTTCTACTCGATGCCCTGCAGGTGCGCGCCCAGCGCCAGCTGATCGTTCTGCAGGAAACGGGAACGGCCCGTCGCGTCGGCTCGGACGAGATCGAGAACCTCGCGCTCGATGACGTCGAGGAGATCGTTTCACTCCAGGCCGGTGTGGTGAAGGAAGACAACACGATCCACATTCGCGGTGGTCGTGCGGCCGACACGCAATTCTACGTCGACGGCGTGAGTGTGAACGATCCGCTGTCGGCCGGCCGCTACGGGGCGTCTTTCAACGAGGACCTGATCAACGAGATCGAAGTCCTCACTGGCGGCTTCAGCGCCGAGTACGGCCAGGCCACGACCGGCGTCGTGAAAGTGTCGACGAAGGAGGGCGGCCCGGAGTACGAGGGCAAGCTCACCTACAAGACCGATCGCGTCGCGCCGGCGGACATCGACTACGACACCGACCAGATGCGCCTGACCCTGAGCGGACCGAACCCGCTGTGGCAGGGATTGAAGAAGGGGTTGAGTCTTCCGGGCGAGCAGTACTGGATCGCGAGCTTCAGCGGCAATCTCACGAACACCTACCTGCCGACCCAGTCGCTGAACGGTCCGCTGCAGTCCGAGATCGTCGACGACTTCTGGTCGCCGCGCGCGGACAACGACTGGAGCGCGGTCGGCAAGCTCACGTGGAAGTTCGACACCCAGCGCAAGTTGAACCTCACGCACAACTACCAGCACTACGTAGGTCAGGGTTACTTCCTGCCGGCCGAGGGCTATCCGAACAAGTTCCGGAACATCCTCGACGACTACGACGTCTTCTCGCTGCAGAGCATCCAGAGTCAGGCCAACTGGAAGCACGTGCTCGGTGTGGATTCCTTCTACGAGGTCACGCTGGGTCGCCAGTTCACGCGGCAGAACTCGCACCAGAACGGCGAGCCGGATTTCCGCAACTACGCGGGCCCGATCGTGAACGAGCTCGAGGACCAGGCCGGCACGACCTACGTCGAGGGTGCTTTCCTCGGCGGGGACAACGAGCGCTGGCACGACCACTACGCCGACATCTATTCCCTGAAGGCCGACTGGGCCTGGGCCGGCGACGAGAACAACCGCTTCAAGGCCGGCTTCCAGTACAGCTACAACGAGATCCAGCTCGGCGACTACCAGGACGGTTTCGCATCGATCCAGCCGGGTCGCGTGGCGAACTCCGAGGACGTCTTCCGCGCGACGCCGCATCTGGCCGCGGCGTACGTTCAGGATCGATTCTCCTACAAGGGTTTGATCCTCAACCTCGGCCTGCGCTGGGACGGCTGGGCGCCGGGTCCCGAAGTCGACGAGGCGATCGAAAACGCGGACGAGTACATCTTCGTCTTCGACGCCGACGTCGAGAGCTACAACTCGAACACGACCGACCTCTTCGGTTTGCGTTGGAAGCAGCGACTGAGCCCGCGCGTGGGCCTCAGTTTCCCGATCAGCAACAAGGACAAGTTCTTCTTCAACTACGGTCACTTCAGCCAGTGGCCGCGGTGGAACTACGTCTACTCGCAGCTCGAGACCGACTTCACCACGCAGCTACGGCTGATCGGCAACCCGGATCTCGATCCCAAGGTCACTGTGCAGTACGAGACCGGGATCCAGCGTGAGTTCCCCGGCCGTTGGACGGCGGGGGTCACCTTCTACAGCAACGACATCTACGGTTACGCCCAGGCCGTGCGTCTGGACGGCGTGACGATCCTGCCGGAGCAGACGCCGGATCCGGACGACGACGAGCCGGTGACCATCAGCCCGGTGCGCTACTTCAACGCCGATGCCGCGCGTTCGCTGGGTGTCGAGTTGAGCGTCGAGAAGCGGGCCACGAAGTTCGTGAGTGGGCGCTTCAACCTGGAATTCAGCCGCGCGACGGGTACGAACTCCGACGCCAACGCCGGCTTCCTCGCCGCGCAGCTCGAAGAGGGAGGCGGCAGCTCCGAGACCGAAGAGGGCGTACGCAGCAACCCGCTCACCTGGGATCGTCCGTGGTCGGTCACCGCGAACGTCAACGTGCGTGCCGATGCCGGTCAGTCGCCGAAGGTCTTCGGCTGGCAGACGCCTCAGAACTGGAACCTGAACCTGCTCTACCGTGCCTGGTCCGGTGTCCGTTACACGCGGGTCTTCCTGATCGAGGACAGTCAGGGGCTCCGCGTCGAGACCGATCGCAACGAGAACACCGAGATCGGTCCTTACCGGTCGTCGCTCGACGTCGCTCTGCGCAAGTGGTGGGACCTTCCGCTGGGGCAGACCTTCACGATCTTCATGGAGGCGCAGAACGTCCTGGATCACCAGAACTACCGTCGCATCAACCCCTGGACGGGCGACGGCTACTTCGTCGGCAACTGGGACGGTGCCGTGGTGCAGGACCGCGCGTCGATCAGCGAGCAGATCAGTTCCTCGACGGAGACCTACGCCGAGGACGCGATCAACCCGAGCCACCGCAGTGACCCGCGGCGTCTGCTGATGGGGGTGAGCCTGGAATGGTGATGCGTCGATGCCTCCTCGTGGTGTTCTCGATCGTGACCGTCCTGGCCTCGGGACCGGGTTCGGCCCGGGCCGAGCTGATCACGCTCTACGGTTCCGAGCGCGTGGGGAGCAGTGGTGGCCAGTTCCTCCGCATTCCGGTGGGCGCGCGGGCCGTGGCCCTGGGCAATGCCAACACCGCCCTGGCGAGCGGCGCGACCGCTCTGTTCTCGAATCCCGGCGCGCTCTCGACGGTGCACCACGACCACAGCCTCTTCGTCTCGCACTTCTCCTACGCAGCGGACATCGACATCCACCACATGGGCTACGTGCAGCGTCACGCCAGTTGGCAGTGGGGATTCGGTCTCGGCGTGCTGGACAGCGGCGAGATCCCGCGTACGACCGAAACGCAGCCGCTCGGCACCGGACAGACCTTCAACGCCGACCAGGTCGTGGCGACCGTCGGTCTCTCGCGGCTCCTGACCGACCGCATCACGCTCGGTGCGAGCGTGAAATTCCTCCAGGAGTCGCTCGACGACTACGAGAACCGCGCCTACCTGCTCGACCTCGGTGCCCTCTACTACCTCGGCTACCGCACGGCGCGCATCGGCTTCGCGGTGAACAATTTCGGGCCCGATCTGCGCCTGAACGGCAATCCGCCCGAGGATGCCGGTTTCGAGGGTTCCTGGCAGAGCTTCCCGGCTCCCACGAATGCGAGTTTCGGCTTTGCCTACGACGCCGACGTCTTTTCCCGCAACGTGCTAACATTGGGGCTGGATTTCATCCATCCCTCCGACGAGGGCGAGGCGATCGTCTTCGCCACGGAGTGGACGGTGGCCGACGCCATCTCGTTCCGCGGTGCATTCCGCGAGACCCAGGACGACGACACCATCACCGGAGGGCTCGGCCTGCGCTGGGACCTCGACGATCGTCCGATCCGCCTCGACTACGGCTTCGCCGACCGGGGCAGTTTCGGACTGCTGCACACGATCACCCTGGAGATCGAACGATGACCCCCCGCGCCGTACTCGCATCGACGTGCATGCTGCTTCTCGTCGGTTGCGGACAGAAGATCGAACTGCCCACCTCCGAGGGCATCCCGATCGACAGCGATTACTTCGACGTGACACCGGTCGCGCTCGCCGACGAATTCGAATCGGTCTCGGACATCGAGGCCTTCGGCGGTGTCTTCGCGGTCTCCGATTTCGCACAGGGTCGCGTGGTGGTCCTGTACTCCGATGGTCGCGTCAATCCTTCGCGCGCGCCGCTGACCGGTCTGGATCGGCCGGTCGCCATGGAGCTGGAGATCGAGCGGAATCTGCTCTTGATCGCGCAGGGCGAGCCCGGCGACTACGTGATCGGGGCCTACACGCCGACCTTCGAGTTCGAGCTCGAGGCGTCTCTCGGAGACGCCGTTCAGTCGATCAGCGACATCGCGAGCGACGGGGAATTCCTCTACGTGGGTGATCCCGAGGCGCGGACGATCCATCGCTTCGCCATGTCCCCCGCGCCCGGATTCGGTCCCCTGGTCCTGCAGGGGACGGCGGTCGCGCCGGATCCCGAGCAGTATTCCGAGGTGAGCCCGCAGTTCGTGTCGCGGCCCGGCCAGATCACGATCGACGAGTCGGGTCTGATGGTCGTCTGCGACGCGGACAGCACGCGCAACTGGGTGCTCCGCTACGACCCCTGGCCGGCCGGCACCGAGCCCGAATCGGCGGGGTCGTCGGTGATCTTCGGGCCGTCCCGTGAGGAGCTCTCGCTGGGCGTCGGCGCCTTCGGCGGCGACGTGAAGTGCGGCGACATCTTTTCGCTCGCGGCGAGCACTCTGGGCCTCGCTCCGGGCTGCTCGGGCAATCAGAACTTCGAGCTGCGCCCGAGCGGCGACGAGGGCAACTTCCACACGCCCACGGGCGTGGCCCTGGACGGGTCGGGCAACATCTACGTGGCCGACCGCTACAACAGCCGGATCCAGCGCTTCTCGCCCGAGGGCGACTTCGAGGCCGCATTCGGCCCGGGGCTCGCGACCGGCGATGCTGCTCTGCGCGAGCCCGTGCGTCTGGCCACCTGGGACGGTCGGAAGAACGTCAGCGGCGAGCGCCTCTTGATCGAGGGTGCACGCGTTCTCGTGGTGGACGCAGCCAGCGGCCTTCTGCGAATCTACGAGGACAGTCGCTGGACGAATCTTCAGTAGGTGTGCAACACGACCGGTCCGGCGACGTAGGGGTGCCACCCACTCGTCCCTCTCTCGTACGGATCGGTCATGCTCGCTGTTCGCAACCTCTCCAAGCACTACGGTGACGTTCGCGCCGTCGACGGCGTGTCCTTCGAGATCCCGTCGGGTGTGATCTTCGGACTGCTCGGTCCGAACGGTGCCGGAAAGACCACGATCATCTCGATGGTCGCGGGTCTGGTTCCGCCGGCGACCGGATCGATCCACGTCGACGGGATGGACCTGGCGGCCGAGCCGTCGAAGGTCAAGGCACGGCTGGGCGTCGTGCCGCAGGAGATCGCCCTCTACGAGGACCTCACTGCGCGCGAGAACCTCGATTTCTGGGGCGGGATCTACGGCCTGCGCGGCAAGGAAAAGTCCGCGCGGCGCGACGAACTGCTCGAACTCGTCGGTCTCTCCGATCGCGCCCGCGAGCCGGTGAAGCAGTTCTCCGGCGGTATGAAGCGCCGCCTGAATCTTGCCATGGGACTCGTGCACCGACCCAAGCTCGTCCTCCTGGACGAACCGACGGTGGGGATCGATCCGCAGGCACGGATCAACATCCTGAAGGTCGTGCGCGACATCGTCGATTCCGGCACCACACTGCTCTACACGACCCACTACCTCGAGGAAGCCGAGGACCTCTGTGACGAGCTCGCGATCATGGACGACGGCAAGATCCATGCGCAGGGGAGCATCGACGAACTGAAGTCGTCGCTCGGCGAGGGCAGCGTGCTCACGCTGCAGGGATCCTTCGAGAAGCAGGACGTCGCACGCGTCGTCGACGCCACGCAGGGAATCGAGCTGATCGAGGTCGAGGACGGGCTCGCGCTCGTCGGCGTCCCCGCCGGGTCTGCCGGAGTGGGCAGCACACTCGAGGCCTTCTACGGCTCCGGTATGCACCTCAGCGGGGTGACGGTCAAGGAGCCGAACCTCGAGGACCTCTTCCTCAAGCTCACCGGCCGCGAGCTGCGGGACTGAGGAGGCCTCGTGTTCGTCGATCTCATCCGCAAGGATCTCGTCCGGCGCTGGCGGAGTCCGATCAGCACCGTGGTCATGCTGATCTTTCCTTTCATGATGGCCGGCCTGATCGGCTCGATCTCCGGTGGTTCCGGTGATTCGATCCCGCTGACCCGCCTGCTCCTACTCGACCGCGAGGACGGGTTCCTCGGTGGTTTTCTGACCAACGCGGGAGCGCCCTCGGATTCGCAGATGCAACTCGAGGTCGAGAAGGTCGGCGAAGAGGGATTCGAGCGCATGGAGAAGGGCGATGCCTCGGCCCTGCTCGTGATTCCCGAGAACTTCACCGAAGATCTCCTCGAAGGGCGCGACGTCACGCTCCAGATCGTGCGTAACCCGACCGAGGGCATCAAGCCCGAGATCCTCGAGCAGGGTGCGCACGTGATCGCGACCTATCTCGACGTCGCGGTCAAAGCCCTCGGGAGCGAACTGAAGCAGGTCGATTCACTCTTCGAGCTCGAGAGCGCACCCTCGGTGATGGTGATCACCAGCTTCGTCGGCGAGTTCTACCAGCAGATGCGTAAGGCCGATCGCTACCTCTTTCCGCCCGTCGTGAAGATCACGTCGACAAAGGAAGCCGGCAAACCGATCAACGTCTTCGGCTACGTGCTGGTGATGGTGAGCGTGATGAGTGTGCTCTTCGTCGCGATCCGCGCGGTGACCGATCTCTACGAGGACAAGCGCACTGGCATGCTGCGCCGCCAGATGTCCACTCCCGTGTCGGTGAGCGCGATCGTGGGGGCGAAGTTCGTCTTCGCCATGGTCTTCGGGGTGGTCGTGATGGTCATCCTGCTCGTGTCCGGCGCCCTCTTCGGTTGGTTCCAGGAGGCCGTTCCGCTGGGTTGGGTGATTCTGCACACGCTCGCCTTCACCTTTGCCGCGGCCGGCCTGATGACCGTGGTCGTGGCGCTGGTGAAGACCGAGAAACAGGCTGGGATTCTCGCGTGGATCGTGGTCATGGTGATGAGCGTGCTCGGGGGCAGCATGTTCCCCGCCGAGCAGATGCCGGCGTCGATGCGTGAGCTGGCCGTGTTCACGCTCAACTACCACGCGATCGAGGGCTACCTCGATCTGATCGCGCGTGACGGCACCGTGGCGGGCGTGCTGCCGCGCACCGGATTGCTCGCACTGTCCGGCGTGGTGCTGTCCGCGATCGGACAGCCACTGATGCGGCGGCGTCTGCGGGAGGTCGTGTGATGCGCAGCGTGTGGCACGTGGCTGTGCAGGATCTTCGGCTCCATCTCGCCGAGCGGGCGAACATCTTCTTCCTGTTCCTGATGCCGCTGGGCTTCGTCTTCTTCTTCACGCTCGTCAACAGTTCCGGTTCCGGGCCGGAGGACGTGACCGTGAGCCTGCCGGTGGTCGACCGCGACGCAGACTTTCTGTCGCAGGCCTTCACCGAGCAGCTCCGCGGGGAGAATTTCAACGTCCCGACCTTCACGGCGGCTGCCGCGGACACGCTGGAGTTCGGGACGCGCTTCGTGACGATCCCCGACAGCTTCACCCGGCGGGTGCTCGCGGGGACCGAGACCGAGATCGAGATCCGCGCGCGCTCCGGCAGCAACGTTTCCTACGACTTCGCCGCCCAGGTCCGCTTGCATCAGGCGCAGGTGCGCTTTCTGGGCAACCTCGTGCGATGGGCGGGCGTGGGCGACAGCACCCAGGCCGGACCGGGCGGCGTGAACGACCCCGCGCTTCTGGACGCTGCGCAGAAAGGCCGTTTCCTCGCCTACGTCGCCGAACCGCCCACGGTGACGATCGAGTCCAGCTATGCCGGGCAGGGCCGACCCGTTCCGTCCGGACAGCAGCAGAGCATCCCGGGTGTTCTCGTGATGTTCGTCGTGATGACCGTGTTGATCGGGGGCACCGAGGCGATCACGCGCGAGAAGCAGCTCGGGACCCTGAGGCGTCTGGCGACCACGCCGCTCAGCGTGTCGCAGGTGCTCCTGGGCAAGACGATCGGGCTGACCCTGCTCGGTCTGGCGCAGGTCGCGATCCTGATCGTGGCGACCGACGGGCTCGCGGCCTTCGGGATCGGTGACGTGAGCTTCCGGTGGGGTCCGATCCTTCTCGACGTCGCCCCGGTGCTGATCGCCTACTGCGTGTGCGTCGCATCGCTCGCACTGCTGCTCAGTGGATTCCTGCGTACGCCGCAGCAGGCGGAGAGTCTCGCGTGGTTGTTCGGCATGGGCCTGTCCGCTCTGGGCGGCGCCTGGTGGCCGCTCGAGATCATGCCTGCCGGGATGCGGGCAGTCGGACAGTTCTTCCCCACGAGTTGGGCCATGGAGGGATTGCACACCGTCATCACCTATGGCCAGGGCGGGCTGCAGACCTTCGTCCCCGTGCTCGTCCTGCTCGCGATGGCCGCACTCTTCTGGGCGGTCGGCAGTCGCACGCTGCGCGTCATCGACTGACCCGACGTGGACATGCGAAACGGGACCCCCGATCGAGGGTCCCGCTTCGTTCCCCGCACGCAGGCCGATGCGCGCGGCTGATCCCGTTCGGGTCAGTTGATCGTGTGGCCGTCGAACTCGTCGTCGCCCCAGGCTTCGAAGTCCTCGCCGGTGCCCTTCCACCGTGCGTTGACCATCGAGCCGTTCCCCGAGTGCGTCGACGGGAAGCTGGAGATCATCGTCTCCTCGCCCATCTGCTCGAGCGAGCGGGTGTCCTCGATCGCAACGTCGTGATGACGCGCCACGAGTTCGGCCGGCTCCTCGGAATCCGTGACCAGTGCAGGCGAGTTGTCGTGAATCCCATCGCCGAGATTCACGAGCAGTTCCTGCGCGACCTCGGTGTAGGCCCGGCCGCCCTTGCTCTGGCCGGCGTGCACGACCGTCGGACGTCCCTTCACGGGCATGTCCTGCAGCGTCACCGTACGCGGGACCATCGCCACGAGAACCTTGTCTCCGTAGTTCTCGTGCAGCTGGTTGACCACGCGGACGGACATGCGCGTACGCAGGTCGACCATGGTGAGGAGCAGGCCTTCGCACTCGAGCTCGGGGTTCAGCGTCTCGCGGACTTCGTCGGTCAGCTCGAGCAGGCGTTCGATCGTGCGGTACGAGTACTCCTCGGCCTGCACGGGCACGAGGAAGGAATCCGCCGCGGCCAGGCACATTCGCATGAGCGGACCCAGGGTCGGCGGGCAGTCGAGGAGCACCACGTCGTAGCGCGGCGCGAGCTGATCGAGGACCTCGCGCAGGACCAGCGGATGGTCCATGGCGACGCGCTCGATTCCCAGCTCCTGGTCCTGTCGTTCGCGGATGGCGGGCAGCACCGAGACGCCCTCGAATTCGGTGGCCATGACCGCGCTCAAAGCGGGGATCTGCTCATCGAGAAGAACGTCCGCAAGGGAGTGGCGGACCTGGGCGTCTTCACAACCGACGCTCGGCAGCACGGCTCCCTGAGGGTCGATTTCCATCAGCAGAACCTCACGGCCCTCGCGGGCAAATGCGGCAGCGAGGTTGACGGCGGACGTGGTCTTGCCCACGCCGCCCTTCTGCGAGACGACCGCAACGATTCTTGCCATTTACATAGCTCCTTACCGGGGTTCAACGGAGATTCTCAAAAGGAGCGTGGGGACGAGCGCGGAACCTAAGCGAACGTGGGATTTCCTTCTACAACCCGTTTTCCCGGGATTCTCAAGTCTATTCATGGCAGGGCCTTGCGAGCGTGGACCCAGCGCCCGAACATGCGGCTCGGAGCGTGTGCCAACTTCCTGACCGATCACCCTGTTGACAGTTTGACCGACCGTATTGACCCGGGCC
>JGI12109J20283_10133127_pt1 | contig 24290 bp, 17 predicted proteins | sample ElkSlonscriptome_12_FD_20283 | JGI IMG/M metagenome (IMG submission 20283)
GAGGGCAATAGGCGGAGCTGCGGGCGCGGCAGCGGTCTGCGGCAGGGCGAAACGCACACGCGTATTCGCGCCGAAGACGCTCGGCGCGCACCTCAGTTCGATCCCCTCATCGTTCGGGATCGGACTCGAGGTGAGCGAGCCCTGTTGGAAGACCGCAACCGTCGCGTTCTGGCGCGTCGTGGGATCGAATCCGTAGCCGACGAGGCCAACGCGTCCGCGGGGAGAGACGGCGACGTCCAGAGCGCGGCCACGCTCGACGCCCGCCGGTAGCCAGCGTCGTTCCCAGACCAGGTCGCCACCGACACCGTACTTCACTGCGACCTGCTGGTCGTCTCCACCGGCCACGACGTCGTCTCCGACCACGATCGCGGCACCATCGGTGTCCAGGGTCACGGCGCGTGCGATGTGGGTGGGACCGTCCGGCTCGCCGTGGCCACGGATGAACGACCGGTTCCGTCGGAGGCGATCTCCACGCCTCCGAAGGGACCGTCATGCGTCTGCGACCAGATCGTCGTTCCCGAGGCATCGAGAAGATCGACGCGGAAGTCGCCGCCCGTGGAAAGACAGACCGCGATCTCACCCGAGGGCCCTTCGTCTCCCTGGGGACGGAAGCCCTCGAGCGCGGCGAACTCGTGCGGGCCCAGAAAGTCTCGTTCAGCGTCGTGCGCGTCGATTCGATGCTGGAAAAGCGCGTCCTCGACGAAGCGCAGGCGGAGACGGACAGGATCATCGGAGTCTACGCGAGCCGAGGGATCTTGGTCGGTCCCTACTCCGATGCCAGTGCGAAGCAGACGCCCACCGGATCCTGCACGACGGCGTACATGGCGTGGCCGTCCGATCCGTCGATGGTCCTCAGGATCTTTCCGCCCTCCTCTTCGGCGCGACGAAGACTCTCCGCGAGGTCGCCCACGGGAAGGTACATCAACCAGACCGGCGGCAGTCCTTGATTCACGCCGCGCGCATGGCAGACACCGGCCGCCGCCTCCCCGTCGCTGGCGAGCATGCTGTAGTCGGCGTAGTGATCGTCGCCGTCCTTCATCGCGACGTCTTCCGAGGACCAACCGACGACGCTTCGGTAGAAATCGCGCGTCGCCGAGGCGTCCGGCACCGTCAGGTCGAGCCACGCGATGCGACCGACGCCTCTACCGTCTGTCGGAACGTCGTCCGGTGACGGCAGCGCTTCGGCGGGAACGAGCGGGATGAGCCCGAAGGCGGCGCCGTTCGGATCGAGAACCACGGCCCACTGGCTGTTGCCTTCTTCGTCCTTGCCGTGCAGGACTTCGCGTCCGCCTCGCTCGAGTGCCTGCGCGACGCTCTTGCCGACGTCGGCGACCTGGATGTGGGGCATCCATTGGAGCGGTAGGTCCGCATAGTCCGGCGTGCGCTCGCCCAGACCGATGATCGGCGTGCCGTGATTGTTCATCAGGTCTTCGCGCCAGAACGGGTCGTCGCCGGTGCTCAGAACGCGTGCATAGAAACGCAGTTCGCGTTCGTGCTCGGGGACGGCGATGTCGGCGCTGAGGATTCCGCCGACGCGGGACGTGAAAGGACTGGTCATGGGGCGATGTCCTGTTCGAGAGAGGACGTCGAGAGGAGCGTGCGAGTTTCCGTTCCGCTGCGGAACACTCTAGACCGGAACGCGCATCACGCTCGCCGTTCAACGACTGGAGCATGCATCGGAAGCGGCCGGCGGCGCAAGCACGGGCCCCACGAACCCTCCCGGACGATCAGACGACCCTGTCGAACGACACGCCGTTGAATCGACACACACTCCCAACCCCCATGCCGAACCACGAGCGGCCCTTACTGTCCTCGAAGATGGTGCTGATGCCGGAGGTGTAGCGGCAAGGATCACGAACCTTCGAGATGTTCCTCGAGCTTCTGGAGAAGGCCTTCGATCGCCGGAACGAAGAACTTCATGAGATCGTCATAGCGTGTCTTCGGGAGCGAGATGCGTTGCGCCGTACTCGCATCGCACGATCCGAGCGGGGTCGCCAGGACGACGAGGACGACCCCCTCCTCGGGATCCGGAGGATTCTCGCCGTTGATGCTGACGTAGAGACGCGTCGTCTCACCGTTGCAGACGACGCTGAGGCACTCGGCCTGTGAAACGGCAGGCAGGACGACGAGAAGCAGGGCGAGCGCCTTACGACGTAGGATTCCCATGGCGGACCTTTCGGTGCGTTGCTTCGGGAGCCGCCATTGGTCGTACGTTGCGGTGACGGGTGGGCGCAAGGAGGCGAACGGATCATGAATTGAATCCCCTCACCTCCCCACCGCCCGCACGACACAGGAGGCCGGGGTGCGAGGAGACCGTCACACCTCCGCACCAGTCCCTCCGCGGCCGGTGCAGTCCTCCACCCCGACTCCAACGCACACAGCGTCAACGCCGGGTGACTCTTGTATGAATCCGTGGTCAACCGTCCGCGACCAGTGACGCCTGCACCTCGCCCGGCGGCCCGCGCTGCGCCGTCCCCTCGTGAGGATCGTTCTCGCAGATCCTCCGAAGGTGCGCCAAGAGCCGATCGACGACCGTGACCTCCTGGATCACAGACACCACCTGCATCTCGACTTGTTCTTCGAGGGGCACTACGGACACAAGAGCGGGTCGACCTCGAAGATCCGGCGCATCAGCCGGGCCCAGCTGCGACTGCGCGGCGTCGACACGCGGACCTCGACTTCCGGTACAGGATTCCCCTCCGGCACCTCGAGCTTGCGCCGCTCTCCGCGCGACCGGTGCGAGTACCAGCCGTAGTAGGTCACCATGTGCGGACGCGCGTCGGGGAAGTGATGCTCGCACCGATATGCACGCAGCTCTGGTCTCGAGGGAATCGGACTGCGCGTGACGACCGTTCCCGCTGCGATCGCGACGAAAGACTCCTCGAGCGCCGTCGCATACCGCTGCGCTTGGTCGACACCCCACGTGGCCGTTGACAGTGGTGTAGTGCGCGATCTGGAGAAGGTCTTCGAAGGCGTGGGGAGACAGCCGATAGCTAGGCATCCCGATCAGGCCCGCCGTCCGGGCGGGCTTGCTCGAAGATGTCTTTCACGGTGCGGTCGCTCGTGCCTTCGGTGCGGGCGCGGCTGATGCGCTCGTCCAACAATGCCTCGAGTTCGGCGAGGTGTGGTGCCAACTCGACGTCCCCGATCGTTCGGGACAGCACGAAGTCCCTGATCGACTGCCCCTTCAAGGCCGCCAGGGCCTTGAGCTTGGCGTGCTCTACGTCGGTCACGTCGATCGAAATGCGACCCATCGCAAAGGTCGGCTGCGACCGTTGGGCGTACGCCTCGCGGTCGAGGTCTGCGAGCCCGCGACGAAGCACCTCGCTCACGAGCGTGCTCAGGGAGACACCTTCAGCCACCGCACGTTCCTCGAGCTGGCGAAGGAGTCCATCGTCGATTCGTAGGTCAGTCCTCATGACCGCACCATGGCACCAATCTCGATCCCATCAGGGCGTCACGGTCCAGCGATGCCCCGGCCGAGAACCCACGAAGAACGGGAGCCCCCACCCGGAAGCCCCCGCCCACAATTCCTGACCGACGAACCGGCGCCCCTACTCGTACGAGTAGAACCCCCGCCCCGTCTTCCGCCCGAGATGCCCGGCATCGACCATCTTCCGCAGCAGCGGACACGGCCGGTACTTCGAGTCCCCGAAGCCCTCGTGTAGCACGTTGAGGATGTCCAGGCAGATGTCCAACCCGATGAAGTCCGCCAAGGTCAACGGCCCCATCGGATGCGCCATGCCCAGCTTCATGATCTCGTCGATCGCCTCGGGCGTGGCCACGCCCTCGTGCAGCGCGAAGACGGCCTCGTTGATCATCGGCATCAGCACGCGGTTGCTGACGAAGCCCGGGTAGTCGTTGCACTCGACGGGGATCTTGCCCAGCGCCTTGCTCATCTCCACCACGCGCGCGGTGGTCTCGTCGCTGGTGTCGTGGCCGCGAATCACCTCGACCAGCTTCATCATCGGCACGGGGTTCATGAAGTGCATGCCGATGAAGCGGTCGGCGCGGCCGGTGGCCGTGGCGAGCTTGGTGATGCTGATGCTCGACGTGTTGCTCGCGAGGATGGTGTCCTGGCCGACGTGGCGGACGATGTTCTCGTAGAGCTTGGTCTTGGCCTCGAGGTTTTCGAAGATCGCCTCGACGACCAGGTCGCAGGGCGAGAACGACGCCACGTCGGTCGCGAAGGTCAGGCGGCCCATCGTCGCGTCGGCGTCGGCCTGGCTGATCTTCTCCTTCTTGACCTGCCGCGCGAGGTTCTTCTCGATCGTGCCCTTGGCGCGGTCGAGTGCGTCCTGGGTCATGTCGACCAGGGTGGTGTCGTGTCCGAACTGGGCGAAGACGTGGGCGATGCCGTTGCCCATCGTGCCGCCGCCGACGACGCCGATCTTGCTCATGGCGATCTCCTGGAGCTCACAGAGGGGAAAGGGAACGGGGATCGGCCGCGTGCCGATCCCCGTGGAGTTCCGATGCGGAACTAGGCCAGGCGACGGACGCTGAGCGCGACCGCGTCGCCGCCACCGAGGCACAGCGCGGCGAGCCCGCGCTCGACGCCGCGATCTTCCATCGCGTACATCAGCGTGGTCAGAATGCGCGCGCCACTGCAGCCGATCGGGTGGCCCAGCGCCACGGCGCCGCCGTTGACGTTGACCTTCTCGGGGTTGGCCTCGAGCTCGCGCATGACGCCGAGGGCCTGCACGCTGAAGGCCTCGTTGAGTTCGATCAGATCGAAGTCGTCGATCTTCGAGCCGGTCTTCTTCAGCAGGTTGTTGACGGCCTTCACCGGGGCCATCATCACCCACTCGGGCTCGCGCGCGCCGGTGGCGTAGGCCTCGACCTCGTACCAGGCCTTCAGGCCGAGATCCTTGGCGCGTGCTTCGCTGGCGACGACGATCGCCGCGGCGCCGTCGTTCACGCTCGGCGCGTTGCCGGCGGTCACGGTGCCGCCGTCGCGCTTGAACGCGGGGCGCAGCTTGCTCAGCGTCTCGACGGTCGAGTCGGCGCGCGGGCCCTCGTCCTTGCTGATCATCGTGCTGCTCTTGCGACCCTTCACCTCGACCTCGACGATCTCCTTGTCGAAGCGTCCGGCCTCCATCGCCGCCACGGCCTTCGCGTGGCTGTTCGCGGCGTAAGCGTCCTGCTCTTCGCGCGTGATGCCGTACTTCTCGGCGACGAGTTCGCCGGTCATGCCCATGTGGAAGTCGTTGTACACGTCCCACAGACCGTCCCACACCATCAGGTCGACGGCCTGCTGGTGGCCCATGCGCATGCCGGTGCGCGCGGTCGGCAGGGCGTAGGGAGCATTGCTCATGCTCTCCATGCCGCCGGCGACGACGATGTTCGCGTCGCCGGCCTTGATGAACTGCGCGCCCATCGACACGGCGCGCAGGCCACTGCCACACACCTTGTTGATGGTCATGGCGCTGACGGTGTTCGGCACGCCGCCGTAGATGGCGGCCTGGCGCGCGGGCGCCTGACCGACTCCGGCCGGAAGCACGCAACCCATCACGACCTCGTCGACGTTCTCGCCGTCGAGTTCGGCGCGCTCGAGCACCGCCTTGATGGCGACGGCTCCGAGCTCGGTGGCCTTCATCGGGGCGAGACCGCCCTGGAACTTGCCGATCGGCGTCCGCGCGGCAGCGGACAAGACGACTTTCGTCATGTGCAGATGCTCCTTGGTTCGATCNCGGCCTGACGGCCGCGCGTAGAACGGACTCGCGGCCGAAGGGCCGCGACTCAATCAACGTTGAAGTTCGTGGCGGCTGATCACGAGCCGCTGGATCTCGCTGGTGCCCTCGCCGATCGTGCACAACTTCGCGTCGCGGTACATGCGCTCGACGGGGTAGTCACGGCAGTAGCCGTAGCCACCGAGGATCTGGATCGCGTTCTCGGTCACGCGCATGGCCATCTCGCTGGTCTGCAACTTCGCCATGGCGCTCATGTGCCCGTAGGGCTCGCCCTCATCCTTCAGGCGCGCCGCCTCGTAGGTGAGCAGGCGGCCGGCCTCGATCTGCGTGGCGGCATCGGCGATCATCCACTGGATCGCCTGGTAGTTCTCGATCGTCTTGCCGAAGGCCTCGCGCTCCTTCGAGTACTTCACGCTGTAGTCGTGCGCGCCTTCGGCGATGCCGAGCGCGAGCGCGGCGATCGAGATGCGACCGCCGTCGAGGATCTGCATGAAGTTCTTGAAGCCGGTGCCGACCTCGCCGAGCACGGCGTCCTTCGGAACGCGGACGTTCTCCATGAGCAGCTGCGCGGTGTCGCTCGCGCGCATGCCCAGCTTGTCTTCCTTCTTGCCCACGCTGAAGCCGGGCGTGTCGCGTTCGACGAGGAAGGCCGTGATGCCGCCGCGGGTCCCCTTTTCGCGATCGGTGACGGCGGTCAGGACGAACAGGCCGGCGTAGTTGGAGTTGGTGATCCAGCTCTTGCTGCCGTTGATCACCCATTCGTCGCCGTCGAGGACGGCGGTGGTCTTGGTCCCGCCGGCGTCGCTGCCCGCGTCGGGCTCGGTCAGGCCGTAGCTGACGAACATCTCGCCGCCGGCCGCCTTGGGCAGGTACTTCTTCTTCTGCTCCTCGGTCCCGAACATGTAGAGCGGGCCGCAGCCGAGCGAATTGTGCGCGGCCAGGCCGAGCCCGTGCGAGGCGCAGACCTTCGACAGCTCTTCGACGATGATCGCGTAGCTGACCGTATCCAGACCCGCGCCACCGTATTCTTCGGGCACGGTGCAGCCCAGGAAGCCCATCTCCCCGAGCTCCTTCATCGTTTCCTCGGGGAAGCGTCCCTCCTCGTCGATCTGTGCGGCGATCGGGGCGATCTGCTCCTGGGCAAAGCGACGGGCGGTGTCGCGGACGATCTGATGGTTCTCGGTCAACTGCATGATCACTCCAGCCGCGGCGAACGAAGCGAAGGGCACGCCGCCCGAGGCGGCGCGCGCAAACGCAACCAGAATAGGACCACAGCCGCGAAAGGGAAAGCAGCGCGGGGGAACGGATCGGTCCCCCCGCGCCCTCGATCGCGATCAGCCGCCGTAGTCCGCCTTCAGCGCACCCCAGGCGCGTGCCTCGGTGGGCACGCCCCCCGTGCAGGTGCCCGGAATCCCCGGGTTCGGGGCGCACCCCGTGCTCCCCGGAAAAGAGGCCCCGCCATAGGGCGCGAGGGCGTCGTGCAGGACGTAGGTGTCGTCGACGAAGTCGAGCGCGAGCGAACGCCCGGCTTGCGCCGCGTGCGGCGGTACCGTCACCGTGTCGAGCAACACCGGCGTCGATTCCGGATCGTCGAACCAGAGTTCGACGACGTCCCCGGTGTTGTTCAGACTCAGACCACTGGTCCCTGCTTCGTTCTCGGCCTGCCAGACCTGGGACATCGTACCGGTGACGACGAGCGTGCCGCCGGGCGGGATGGAGCCGGCGAAGCCGTAGTGATAGGCGTCACCGGTCCCGTCACGCAGGTACCAGTTCTGGAGCACGACCGTTTCGGCACTCGGGTTGTGGACCTCGACGAACTCGTCACTCTTGCTGTCGACCTCGCCGTCGAGGTCGTAGTCCTCGGTCGGCGCGGACAGGACCTCGCTGATGCGGAGCTGTGCGGCTCCCGGCGCGGGATAGGCGGCCAGCGCCGTGAAAACGATCACGAACTGACACACGATGGCACCGACCGCGGTGATGCGGCCTGTCTGGAGATTGATGGACTGGATCACGTGGGGCGACTCCCCCGGGAGGCAAGTCCGGGAGGACGTCGGAGCGGGAGGCGCGATCGGTGATACGCCTCGACGCGCGCCAGGTCAAGCCGCACGCCGAATCGGTCTAGAAACGCCCGTGGACGAGGGTCACACGGACACCGCCCGAGCTCCCGGAGCCGGCCCACACCATCTCGCCGAGGTGGTAGCCGTTCTCGACGTTCATCTGCTCGACGATCGAATAGGAATCCCCCGCCGCGACCATCGCGCACGTGACGTAGCCACCGATGCCGATGGCTCGCGAGAACTTTTCGTCGTCGAGCAACGGGATCTCCACGAAGCCGGCGGCGACCGGAAGGAGCACGAGCGCGCCCAGCGCAAAGAACGTCCCACGTTCCTCCTGGCCGTACTGCATGTGCACACTGCCGGGTAGCAACGCTCCCTTCAGCGCTGCCCAGTTCGGATCGTGGTAGGGCTCGCGGCTCGGAACCGTCGGAGTCTCGGCCCCATCGTCCGCTCTCGTGACGGAAGGGACGAGGACGAGGTGAAGGACCAGAAGCAGGCTGCTCAAATGACGGATCACTCGGAATCCCCTTCCTTCGCGCGTGCCTGGGCCAGCGCGCTCTGTTGCCGGATGACCATGGGATGGTCGGAATCGATCATCGTGGCCTGAAGGAGGGCGGCCTCGGCCCCGTCGAGGTCTCCGAGCTGGGCCAGGACCACGCTCAGGTTCACGCGCGTGACGACGAGCGATCCGTCGTCCGACGCGATCGCGCGGCGCAGGGCATCGCGCGCGCCCTCGAGGTCTCCCTGACGGGCCAGAACTTCTCCGATCTCGGCGGGAAGTCGCGGCGAATCGTATCCTCGCTCCTCGGCCATCCGGAGCAGGCGCAACGCGATGGCCAGGCTTCCCTGCTCCTTCTTCACCCGCCCGAGCATGAACAGCACGCCCGGTTCGACGTCGGGATCCTCGGTCATGCGCAGCAGATCGGCCTCGGCGGTCTCCAGGTCCCCGGCATCGGTCAGGAAGCTCGCGCGCCGCTCGAAGACGGTCTCGGGTTCGTAGCCGGCGTCGAGCGCGGCGCCGTAGTGCACGACGACCTCGGCGGCCAGACTGCGCGCGCGATCGGGGTCGGTCTCGGCGTCGTAGAGCATGCGCAGGATCTCGGCTCGATTGAAGTGGGCCGGGCCGTAGGTGGGATACTCCTGGAGCATCTGTTTGAGGACGGCGTCGGCGCGTTCGAGCCGACCGGCGCGCCGGTGCGCGACGGCGAGATTGTTCCAGGCCTCCTGGAAACTGGGCACGGCCTCGATCGCCGCCTCGAAGGCTTCGACCGCGTCGTCGTAGCGTTCGAACTTCAGGAACAGCCGTCCACGGTCGTTGTCGAAGACGGCGCCACGCATCCCGTACTCGTAGGCCAGATCGAAGGCTTCCTCGGCTTCGGGCATGCGCCCGTCATCGGTCTCGAGGACGCCGAGCACCGCCTGCGCCTGCGCGAATTTCGGGCTCCCGTATTCAAAAGTGCCGACGACCTGCCGGGCGGCATCGAACTGCTCGAGCTGGACCAGAGCGCGCACGAGGATGAGGCGCGTTTCGTCGTCGTTCGCTTCGACTTCGAGTGCGGAGCGCGCCGCGTCTCGACTGCGTTCGGCCTGCCCGAGGTTGAAGGCGACGACGGCGGTGATCGCCTGGGCCTCGCCGATGAGTTCGCGCCGGCGTCCCTCGTTGCGCTCGTAGCGCATCGTGTGCCGGGCGTGGGCCAGCGAGGCATCGGCCGCCGCGTAGTCTCCCAATCCGTTCAGGTGACGGGCGTAGGCGACCCACGCATCGGGAAGATAGGGCACCAGCCCGACGGCCGTCGCGCAGGCGTCGACGGCCTCGCGCAGCGCGGCGTCTCGACCTCGCGACGTCGGGGCGCTGGCGCTCGCGTGGGCGCGGTCACGTGCGCGGCGCAGGTAGTCGCGCGCTTCGTCACGGCGGTCGAGTTGATCGGCGGCCGGCAGCTCGCGGAAGGCGTCGTAGCCGAGGCTTTCGGCCGATGCGGCGCGGAAGATCCCCCCTCCGACCGGCGCAGGCGGTCGGTCCGCAATCGCGACCGTCGTCCAGAAGGCGAGTAGGAAGAAGCTCAGGGACAGGACACGCATGACGGGACTCCCGTGCGAGAACGCCTCCACAGGATGGTGTGCCCTCCCATGGGGGGCAAGGGTCCGCGGGCCATGCGGCGTCGCGCCCGGGGTCTCGCTCAGAAAGAGGCGTCCTCGTCGACCACGGTCAGGCGCGCGTAGCGGGCGAGCACCCGTTTGCGTCCGTGGTCGCCGAAACGGATCGTCAGCCGGAGCAGCTCGCCCGAACCCTCGAGGTCCTCGATCACACCTTCGCCGAGACTCTCGTGTTGGATCCGTAGACCGACGCGGAAGTGCGTCTCGACCTGGCTCACGTCGTCGTGATCCACATGCGAGGTCTGCGCCGTCTTCTTCGCCTTGCTGTTGAGGAACGCGCGTGCGTCGGCCATGACGTCGGTCGAGACGGGTCCACGCGCGCGGTTCGCCGACGATTTCGGCGTGGACCGCGCTGGCGTTCCCGGTGTCCAGCGGCCCTGGCGCGCACGTCCCCCGTACGACGACGTGGCATCGAAGGGGCTCACCTGCACCGGCGCCTCCCCCATCTCGTGCATGCAGTCCTCAGGAATCTCGCGGAGGAAGCGGCTCGGCATCGCCGACTCGAGCATGCCGAAGCGGCGTCGACTCGCCGCGCTCGACAGGAAGACCTGCTCCTCGGCCCGCGTGAGCGCCACGTAGAAGAGACGACGCTCTTCCTCGACCCCGTCGTCCTCTTCCATGCTCGTCGCGTGGGGCATGAGGTTTTCCTCGACACCTGCCACGAAGACGTAGGGGAACTCCAGCCCTTTGGCCGTGTGCACGGTCATGAGGGTGACGAGATCGGTCGTGTCCTGGCTGCGATCGAGATCGGAGAGCAGGGCAATCGACTCGAGGAAGGGCCCGAGCCCCTTTTCGTCACTGGTAGCGACGAACTCGTGCGCCGCATTGACGAGCTCCGACACGTTGAGCAGGCGATCCTCGGCGGTCGCGGGATCGTCGTCGCGCAGGTATTGCTCGTACTTCGTACTCTCGATCACTTGCCGAAGGATGCTCGCGGCGTCGGCGGTCTCGGCCAATCGGCGCAGGTCACCGATCAACTTGCCGAAGGCGAACAGGCGTTTCGATGCGGCGTTCCCACATGCCTCGCGAAGCGCATCGAGCCGCGCGAAGACGTCCATCGTGTTCGGACCGTGTGCCTCCAGCACGCCCATGAATCGTTCGACCGACGTCTTGCCGATGCCGCGTTTGGGTACGTTGATCACCCTGGACAGCGCGATCGCGTCGTTCGGGTTCTGCACCAACTTCAGATAGGCGAGCAGGTCACGGACTTCCCGCCGTTCGTAGAAGCGCGTACCGCCGATGATCTGATAGGGCATCCCCTCCCGGCGCAACGCGTCTTCGATCGGCCGGCTCTGCGCGTTGGTGCGGTAGAGGATCACGAAGTCCTTGCGCGAGGCATCGGACTCGGCGAGCAGGGTGCGGATGCGATCGCGGATGCGGCGCCCCTCGTCCTCGTCGTCGTCGGCGTACCAGAGTTCGATCGGCCGGCCGCCGTCGCGGTCGCTCCACAGGTTCTTGCCCTTGCGGCGCCGGTTGTGCGCGATCACTTCGTTGGCCGCACGCAGGATCAACGACGTGCTGCGATAGTTCTGCTCGAGCCGGACGAGTTCGCTGCCCGGAAAATACTCCTCGAATCCGAGCATGTTCTCGACCGTGGCCCCTCGCCACGAGTAGATCGACTGGTCGTCGTCGCCCACCGCGCACAGGTTGCCGTGAACCGCGCTGAGCGCGCGGATCATCACCAGTTGCAGCGGATTGGTGTCCTGGAACTCATCGACGAGCACGTGCTGGAACTTCTGGCTGTAGCGCTCCTGCACGTCACGGTGGGTCTCGAACAATTCGACCGTCTTGCCGATCAGGTCGTCGAAGTCCATGGCCCCGAGCTGCTTCAACCTCTTCACGTAGCGCTCGTACGCATCGGCGACCTTTTCGTCCCGTGCCGTCAGCGCCTGCACCCGCGCCTGCTCCGGCGTGAGGAAGCGGTTCTTGAAGTTGCTGATCTCGCTGGCGACCGCGCGTGGGTTGAACTGCTTCGGGTCGGCCTTGAGGTCGACCAGGATCTGCTTGATCAACGTGCGCTGGTCGTCGGCGTCGTAGATCGTGAAGTAGCGGTCGTAGCCGATCCGCTCTGCCTCACGACGCAGGATCCGCACGCCCGTGGCGTGGAAGGTCCCGATCCAGCTCCGCCCCTCCGAACCGGGCACCATGCCGTGCACGCGGTTCTGCATCTCGCGCGCAGCCTTGTTCGTGAAGGTGAAGGCCAGGATCCGGTCCGCGGGAATGCGCTGTTCCTGCACCAGCCACGCGATGCGGGTCGTGAGGACCCGCGTCTTGCCACTGCCGGCGCCCGCGATGACCAGTAGCGGACCCTCGGGATGCGTCACCGCAGCCCGCTGTTCGGGATTCAGAGTGTCGAGCATGCGAGCCGGGCCCCGGTTGGACGTCCTTCGAAGCGATCGTGCTTGGATCGCACGAACCGACCCCGACTGTCAACCCGACGGGACACACCTTCTTGACGACAATCGGCGACGCACTTGAATCCGCTCGCGTCCGAGATCCGAAGGAAGGTCGCGACGTGGGTGCGGTCACCTGTCCCCTCACCCACTGAACCCCGATACACGAGAGTGGTCATGAAGTTTACGAAGATTCTTTTCGCGATGACGTTGTTCCTTGGTGCTGCCGGCCTGTTGACCGGTTGCAGCGACGACGACGACGACAATCCGACCAACCCCGGTGGAACGGACACGGTTTATGACGTGGCCGCTTCGCTCGACGACTACAGCACGCTCGTTGCAGCCGTGGACGCGGCGGGACTGACCAGCGTGCTCGACGACCCGAACGAGAGCTTCACCGTCTTCGCTCCGGACAACGCCGCCTTCGCGGCTCTGCTGAGCGCCCTCGGAGTCGAGTTCGAGGATCTGTCCGCGGCCCAGCTCGCCGTGATCCTGCGCTACCACGTGCTCGACAGCGAAGTCGACGCCGCGGCGGCCACGGGCATCGCGACCGCTGGCACGCCGATCTCCACACTGGGTGGCTCGGTGGCGACCTCGGTCGTCTCCGGTGACATCGTGCTCGACGGCACCGTGACCGTGGTCGGTCCGGACGCCGCGCAGACGGGCAACGGCATCATCCACGGCATCGACGGCGTCCTGGTTCCGTCGATCACCGACGTCGTGACGACGGATCCAGGTCTGACCTCGCTGCGTGACGCCGTGCTGGCCGCGGACGGCGCCAGCGGCACGACGCCGAAGGTCGCCACCGCGCTCGACGGAGCACCGGCGACTGGCAACTTCTACACGGTCTTCGCGCCGAACAACGCGGCCTTCACCGCGCTCGGTTCGGCCGCGCCGAGTGGCCAGGACCTGACCGATGTCCTTCTCTACCATGCGCTCAGTGGAGACGATCGGATCCTGGCCGCCACCGCGCTGGGTCTGGGAACCCCGACTGCCTTCGACACGCTGCTGGGCAGCGACGCGGCCACGCAGATCACCGTCACCGGTGGTGAGAGCGTGACGATCGCCGACGCGGGGTCGGATGCGACGGCCAACGTCGTGACCACCGATCTCATCACCTCCAACGGTGTGATCCACGTCATCGACAAGGTCCTGTTGCCGGCTCCTTCCACGGTGTACCAGGCCCTCGCGCTCGATCCTGACTACTCGTCGCTCGTCGCGGCGATCGACGCCGCGGGTCTGGCGTCGACCCTGTCCGATCGTAACGCCGAGTTCACGCTCTTCGCGCCGAACAACGCGGCCTTCACGGCTCTGCTCGACGCGCTCGACGACAACCCGAGCACGGGCATCACGGGTCTTGGCAGCTTCACCGCCGAGCAGCTCGCGCCGATCCTGCTCTACCACGTGGCGAACGGAACGCTCTTGTCCGGGAGCGTGGTCGACGGTCCGGTCACGACCCTCGGTGGTACGGTCCAGGCCAGCACGGCGGGCGGTGTGACGATCGACGGCGTGGCCGTGGTCGACCCGGACATCGAGACGCGGACCAATGGCGTCGTGCACGGAATCGCCGGTGTGTTGCTGCCTTCGGTGACCGACATGGCGACGACGAACGACGACCTCGAGTCGCTGACCGACGCGGTGATCGCGGCCGACCTGGCGACGACTCTCGACGGTTCGGCCGGTGAGGGTCTGCAGTTCACGGTCTTCGCGCCGACGGACGTGGCATTCGCCAACTTGCTCGCCGATCTCGAGCTGCCCGACCTGAACGCGCTCGTGACCGCGCTGGGCGGTGTCAGCGGTCTCACCGACGTGTTGTTCTACCACGTTCTCGCGACGGCGAGCCCGGTCTACGCGGCCGACGCGATCGCGGCGGACGGCGGGACGGTTCCGACCCTGCTCACCGGGCAATCCCTCGGTGTGAACGTCGTCGGAACCGACGTGGAGCTCAGCGACAGCACCGCCGAGACGGCAACGGTCGTCGGGTTGAATTTCTTCACCAGCAACGGTGTCGTTCACCTGATCGACAAGGTTCTGCTGCCGCCGACCGAGTAGTCCGACCCGATCCCTTTCCGGTATCGGTCCTTCCAGGGGCCGCGCGCTCGATCGGCGCGCGGCCCTTTTCGTTCATGGTCCGCTCGAAGCGCGAGACGGAACTCAGCCGCGCACCACGAGCGTCGCCCCGCCGATCAGCATGAGCGCGCCGACGATCCTGACGACGCTCACCGGCTGGACGGTCAGGCCGATCAATCCGAAGTGGTCCAGGGCGATCGCGCCGATCAGCTGCGCGGCAATCAGAGTCGCGAAGAAAGCTCCGGCCCCGATCCGGGGTGTCGCCCATGCCGCCGTGGTCACGAAGACGGCCCCGAGCGCACCGCCGATGACCCAGAGGTGCGGCGGGACCTTGGCCAACGTCTCGGCGCTCGGCACTCCGCTGCGCACGGACGAGCCGGCAACGACGATCCCCAGAAGGGTCACCCCGGACAGGAAGTTCACGAAGGCCGCGCGGAAGGGCGACGCCAGGAGATGGGACAGCTGCCCGTTGAAGGCGGGCTGGGCTGCCGCCCCGAGACCCGCGAGGACGACGAGAACGATGGCCAGGACAGCGGACGACATGAGCAGGACTCCCATGGGGTTCGGGCAGAAAACGTTCTCTACGACAATCACGAATCGCTCCAGGACGCAACGAAAGCCGCCACCAACCGGTGACGGCTTTCGTCAGGCCCGCTCCGGAAGGGCGGATCTAGAACTGCGGCGCGATCGAAAAATGGAACTGGGCCCCGCTCTCGACGCGCGAGAGGTCGGTCTTCCACGCCCAGTCGAACTTCAGCGGGATGTAGCCGATGTTCGTACGGATCCCGAAACCGATGTTCGCCCGGAGCTCGTCGAGACGCAGCAGCGCACCGTCACCGCGCGTCAGCTTGATTTCGTCGGTCCACGCGGCACCCGCGTCGAAGAAGGCGGCGCCCTGCACGCCTCCGATCCCCCAGCGACCGGGCCAACCGATGATCAGCGCGTCGACGAAGGGGAAACGGTACTCCATGTTCATGAGCGCCATCTTGTTACCCAGAAGATTCGGGAACCGCGGGTCGCCGTTGGCATCGATGTCCTCGAAGTCGAAGATGTCCCAACCGCGCAGGGTCGAGGGCCCTCCGACGACGAACTGGCGCGGCTGCGCGCCGTTGCTCAACGCGCCCACGAAGCGCACCGCGAAGGTGTTGCGTTCCCACAACTGGAAGTACTTGCGGTAGTCGGCGTAGCTCGTGACCCGGTCGACGTCCTCGCCTCCCACCGGAACCGCGGGCGCGAAGCTCACCAACCAACGGCTGCCACCCGCCGGACCCGAGTAGCTGTAGAGCGTCGAGTCGTTCACGAAACTGATGTTCGGTTGGATCAGACTCGCCTGCTCCTTGTCGCCGGTCTCGAAGTAGGCGAAGAGCAGCGGATCGTACTGGTAGAAGGTCTTCTCGCTCACGAAAGCCTGGAGCTCGATGTCCACGCGACTGAACTGCGAGAAGGGATAGCTCGCCAGACCGAAGATGCCGTAGTTGCGCTCGCTGAAGCGACGGTTGCGATCGTAGATCTCACCCAGGCTCGTGAAGTTGCTGTTCACGAAGTTGCGGTAGTGGAAGACACCCACGCCCAGGTTCCAACGCGACTTCAGATAGTAGTAGCTCGCGGCCAGGTCGCTGTACTCGATCGATCCGTAGAAGTTCAGCAGGAAGCGCATGCGATGATTACCGAGCAGATCGCTGGCGCTCAGGGTCTGCGCCAGACCGAAGCCCACGCCCTCGCTGTAGAAGGCACCGCCCACGGCGGGACCGACGGGATCGAGCGAGAAGCGAAGCTTGTAGGGTTCGACCGTGCCGATCGTCCGGCCCTCGCGCTCACCAGGCGCGAGTTGCGCCTCCGGATCCTCGTCCGGCGCGGTGAGATCGATCATGTCGCTCTCGCCGGCGGTGGGCTCGGTGGGATCGCCAGGGACGGCGGTCTCGTCGATCGACTCGCCCTCGGCCTGGGCCGGGGACTCGTCTTCGTCCTGGGTCACCTGGGCGTGCTGGCGCTCCACCACTGCGACTCGCGCCACGGCGTCATCTCCAAGGACCGACGAGTCGGTCAGTTCGGCGACGACCGGATCCTCGGAATCGATGCCGGCCTCGGCACGCTCGTCGTCGCTCACCACGGGCTTGGGACGCGGTCGCGGGATCTCGGCGAACTGCGTCTCCTGCAACTGCGGGAAGTCGTTCTCCTCGAGGAAGTCCTGGAAGTTCTCCCGCTGGAAGATGTCGAAGCCGGCGTGGTTGAAGACGGTGAACACCAAGCGGTCCGCCTGTGGGCTCACGCTGGGCTGGTAGACACCCCCGAGGACGTCGGTCAGTCGCTTCAGCGTGCCGGTCGGCATGTCGTAGGCGTAGAGATTCGAAACGCCGGTGAGATCACTCACGAAGACGATCGTCTCGTCGTCGACGACGAAGGGATCCTGGTCCTCACCGGTGGTCGACAAGACCACCGCGCGCTCGCCCGTCACCACGTCGAGCGACAGAAGGTCGTAGCCCGTTCCGTGCGCGGAGAGCTCGGGGTCGGTCACCATGGCCGCCTCGAGGCGCATGAGGCCGTCTTCGGTCCGCGTGAACTGCGGGTTCGAAGTCTGATCGCGGTAGGCGTTGTAGATCACGCGACGCCCGTCGGGATACCACGCGGGCGAATGCTCGTCGTCGACGTCGTCGGTCAGCTGCAGCACGTCGCGCGTCTCGAGATCGGCCAGGTAGAGATCGGTCTGACCGGCGCGCGTTCCGCTCAAGACGATGCGATCGGCGACCGGCGACCAGGACGGGCTGCGCGCGATGTCCATGTCGAGCGCCATCTGGTCCTCGATCTCACCCGACTCGACGTTCACCACGTAGAGGTGCTCGTCCTCGCCCGCTTTGGACACGAAGGCGATGCTCTTGCTGTCGGGCGAGAAGGCGATGCTGCTGTCGAAACTGTGAAGGGTCAGGAATTCGTTGTTCCGGTGACCGGTCACGAGCTTGCGGATGATCTTGCCGTCGATCGCGTCCATCAGGAAGAGGTCGACCAGACCTTCGACGTCGCTGAAGAAAGCGATGTAGCGACCGTCCGGTGAAATGCTCGGCTGCTGGTAGAAGTAGGTGCGGTCTTCGACGTGGTCGGTCATCCGGTCGGCGATGTCTTCGGGCTCCTGCTTGTCCGCGTAGATCGTCCAGTACTCCTTCTTGAGCGACTTGATCCACTCTTCGGACAACTCTTCGGTGTCCAGACCGATGGTCTGCATCAGTGCCCGCTCGACGCTGCGCGTGCGGCCCAGTGTCTTGGTGAGCTCGACGACCTTCTCTTCACCGTAGGTCGCGGCAATGTAGCGCATGACCGACTGGCCCTGCTTGTAGACCTGGTAGCCGCCGTAGATCCGCGGCAGCGGAATGACCCAGTCGTGGATGGTGGCGTCGCGCATCCACATTGCGGCCTGCGACTCCCAACCGGAGCTGAACCACTCGGCGATACCCTCGGCGAACCAAAGCTCGACCGGGAACCACGAGCGACGCACGTCACTCTTGTCGTGCAGGCTCTTGTAGACCAGGTCGAACATGAAGACATGGACGAGCTCGTGGTTGATCACGTGCACGAAGCCGTGGTTGTCGCCGGGATAGGGCAACACCATGCGGTTGCGAAGCGGCTCGCTGAAGCCGCCGGTGCCCTCGCCGATCAGACCGTCACTGATGTTCGTCTGCTGAAAGTCATTCGGCGACGCGTAGAGAATGAAGGGAACTTGCTGCTCGAACTCGTGCTCGAACACACCCGACAGTCGCTGGTAGGCATCCTCGGCGATCACCGCGGCCCGGGCGGCGAGTTCCTCCGCCTCCGGGTAGAAGAAGATCTCGAAGTGCGGCGTGTTCAGGATCTGCCAGTCGAAGTTCTCGTACTGGACCTTGTTGCGTCCGAAGTACTGCGCTTCGCTCGTCGCGGGCGAAGCGACGAGGGCGATGACGAGGATTCCGAAGAGGCTCGCTCGCAAGAGCGGTGCGTGCAGGCGGTGCATGAGCGCGATCCCAGGTCGGGGGTGTCTTGGCAGCCGAAGCGCGATTCCGAGACGGACTCAGGTCTTCGGGGGCCCGTTCCCGGCGGCTTCGGGGCGATGGCCGCACGGGGACGTTTCTGAGCAGAGGCGAGGCCGGGGCATGGACCACGTTTCTGTGACTCAAGAATACGGGAAGGGCGAAAAGCAGGTCAAACCGGCCCGCTGCTTTTCACACTTTCGCGACGCCGGAGCGGGCCGAAATCGACCGCGACCGCACCTTCTGCTCCCGTTCAGTACTTCACGCGGAAGCGCAGATCGAGGTTGAACTCGTTCTCGGCTCCGCTCTCGCGCAGACGCCTCCGCAGCTCACTGGTGAACAGCAGACGCCGCGTCATCTGGTATTCGAGGAACAGATCACGCTCGGTGACCGACAATCCCTGGCTGAATCGAAGGTAGAGACTCGACGACAGGTACTTGCCCACCGCGATCCGCGTGCTCTGCATCTCGTTGAGCCCGGCTTCCTCGGTCTCGATGTCGATCGTGTCCACACCCTGGATCTGCTGGGCGAGCGCGCGCTCGAGGAAGTTCAGGCCCGCCCGAATGCCGACGTCGCCCAACCCGGCCGGCGCGACCGTGTCGCCCGTCGAGCCGAAACCAGCCAGGAGCCGGAGGATCGCGGTCTCGTCCAGACCGCTCTCGCTCTCGAAGCGTACCGTGGGCTCCGCGAAGGTCCCCGTCAGATGCACCGTGATGCGCTCGAGTTCGCGCCCGAAGCTTCCCGAAGGATCGTAGATCGGCACTTCGGTCTCGGCCGTGATGTCGACCTCCGGTTCGACCGGACGCCGCGAGAAGTCCAGGCTGCCCTCGGTGATCGTGAAGTCGTTGTTGAACAGCGGCACGCGCCCCTGCGGGATCTGCACGTCCCCACGAATGCGCAAGCCTCCGGTGTCGCGCACCAGGGTGACGTCGCCGGCCACACGCAGCTCGGCGCTCTGGTTCGAGATGCGGACCTGGTCCTGGGCCCGGATCCTCAGATCGGCGAGCCAGAGTGGCGCCGAAGTCGGCATGAGCGTCGGGTCGGGCTCGGCGCCGGCCTCGACGAACTCTCCGGTGTAGATCGCCTTGTCGACCGTGACCGTGCCGCTGATCTTCGGCGCCCGGGGCGACCCCTCCGCCGGCCGCTCGATCGTCAGCCGCATGTCGTCGCTGCTGCCGATCGCTCGCAGGAAGGGAACCGAAGCGATCAATACGCGATCCGCCCGTAGATCGAGCGCGATGTCGTCGGGAAGGAAATCGACGAAGGGCACCTGGCCGGAGCCGACGATACGACCGTTCAGCCCCTCTCGCGCCTCGACCCGTCGGATCAAGAGCGTCTGGTCGGCGAACTCGCCGTCGACCTCGACCTCACGCACGTCTTCCGCCCATCCCTCGAGCGCAAAGGCACCGTCGCGGATGGTGAGCGAACCGTTGAGGTCCGGATCCTCGAAGGACCCCGAAGCACGAAGCACGAGGCGCCCGCGCCCGTCGATCGATCGCACCTGCGACCACAAGGCCTTCAGCGTGCTGAGCTCGATGTCGCCGGTGTCGAGTTCGGCCCGTAGATCCTCGCCCGGTTCGAAGCGACTGGGGCCGACGAGCGAGACGTAGAGTGGGAGAGAGGCCGTCACCCGGGCGTCGGGTCCGCCGAGGTCGACGAAGCCTTCGGTGATCTCGAGTCCCTGCGGTCCCGCGACGAAGTCCGCCTGCATGCGGGGAAGGACGAAGGGTTCGGCGGGAAAATCGAGCATGACGACCCGGCCCGTGAGCGTCGGCTCGCGCGTGGAGCCCGAGGCCCTCACCTCACCGTCGATGCGCCCGTAGGCCCCACCATCGGACCCGGGATCGAGCCATCGCTCGAGGTCCAGATCACTCGAGCCGACCGCAACGTCGATCGTGGCGTCGGACCACAGCGTATTGATTTCTTCTGGGCGCTCTCGCAGGCGTGCGAGCCAGTCGTCGAAGGGCAATCGGATCGATCCCTCACCGTCGGCCGAACCCGCGTCGGTGACGATCTCCAAGGTTTCCATCTGCACGGAACGGCCCTCGGACCTTCCGGCGATCACGACCTGCTCGACCTCGCGCTCCGCCATGCTGAAGTCCTCGACCTCGAATCGCAGATCGACGACCGGATACGCCGAGGTCCCCGTCAGCCGGAATCCCCCAGCGACACCGCCTCCGATGTCCTCGACCAGCCCCACACGGTCGAGGATCGAAAGGTCGCCGTCCTCGACGTCGAGTTCGAGATCGAGAACTCCCTGCTCGTCGGCTTCGCCGGCCAGGCGGAAGCGACCGGTCGCGCTGCGCAGCGTGACGCCTTCCGTGGCGAAACCGGTTTCACCGACGACCAGGGCCGCGGGATCGGCCAGCACCCACAACTCGCCGCCGAGGTCAGCCTGCAGACTGTCGACCTCGATCCGGAAATCGGCGGTGGCTTCCTGTTCGATGATGCGCCCGGTGAGTTCGACGCTGCTGTCGGGGACGCTCAGGCGAAAGACCGGGATGCGATTGACGGCGCCTTCGCGCTCGAGCGCCACTTCCAGCTTGCCCAGTTCGTTGCCGGCGAGCGTGAACCGAGGAGCTTCGAGTCGACCGTTGAGCCGCTCGGGATCGTCGACGCGCGGAATGCGCACGCTGAATTTCCCCCGTTCGGCTTCGGTGCGTTCCCACTGGACGGTGGAGATCGTCCCCGCCGCCTCGAGTTCGAGTCGGTCGATCGGGCCGCTCAGGCGTCCCGCGCCGACGAGCGTGCGGCCGGTCACCGGGAGTTCGATCTCGCGAGCCCAGGCGTCGATGCTGTCCGCCTCGGCCTGCACGAAGAGATCGACGATCTCGTCCGCTCCGACCGTGCCGCGCACCTCGAGTCTCGCGCCCTGAGAAAAGACGACGGCATCGGTCACGTCGAGTCCAGCAACCTCGTCATAGCCGAGGTCGATCCGGCCGTCCGCCACCGGCAGGCCGGCGACCTCTCCGCGCAGGCCCTCGGCCTGGATCGCGATCGCGACCGACTCTCCACTGATCTCCAGTCGGACATCCGCCTCGGCGTGCAGTGAACTCTCCGGCCAGCCGAGGTCCTCGCCCGCCCACGGATCGGAGAGGTCGACCCCGTCCACCGATCCCGTGAGCTCGAGAACGGCCGGGTCGAGGTCGGTGCGCAGAACGCCCGAAGCCGTTCCGTCGGCAGACCAATAGCTTCCGTCCATGTGTTCGAAGACGAAGTCGTCGCCTTCGAGCCGCGCACTGAATTCACGGGCGGTCACCGGCACGGCGTCGAGCCAACCCTCGCCCGAACCGCGGATCCGCAGGATCTCGTCGCGATAGGAGACACGACCTTCGCCGGCCAGTCGCAGTCGAGGGACCTCGGACGGATCCTGCAGGATCAATCGCATGACCTCGTCGAGGACGAAGTCTTCCGTCACGCCACCACACTCGACGATCGCCTGCCCGTCCGGCGCGAAGCCGATCATCAGGTCGACGGTGGCGACCGTGGTGTCGAGCGCCACGTGGAAGGGATCACAGGTGATGAAGGGCGGTTCGAAGCGAACCACGCCCCCACCTTCCCGGATTCTGAGGCCCTGCGTCGTCCAGCTGCCCTGGATCCCGTAGACGGTGCCGTCGATCACGGTGCCGTCGGATCTCAGTCCGACGTCGGCGAAGATCCCACGCGCTTCCTGGAGCGTGGAGCCGTCGGCACGCACGAACTCGATGTCCACGCCGTCGAGTCGCAGGCGTCCGACGTCGAGCTTCGGGAGGGACTCGATCGTGGTCCACGGATGCGGCGTATCGGGATCGGAGTCTGGATCAGACTCGGACAAACGAATCAGGGCGCGAGCTCCGGCGATCTCCAGTTCACGAAGAATCGGCTCACGGCGCATCAGGGTCCGGATGTCGTAGGCAACGGTCATGCTGTCCGCGTTCACGTATTGCAGATCGGCCCCGTCCCCGTCGCGCACGAAGGTCACGTCGTAGAAGACCAACCGCTCGAGCGGATTGCCGCGCATGTCCTCGAAGGTCAGCGACGCGTCGACGTCCTGCAGCAGGTTGCGCGTGACCAGACGCGCCAGGTGGCCGGCGTAGAGCTTCGGATGCGCGGCCAGCCAGGCCAGCGCCGCGCCCGCCACCAGCAAGCCCACCAACAGGGTGATCCGTGTCGTCTTGACCCATGCCATGCTGATCAGAACGCGTGACCGAGAGAGAAGTGCCAGACCTCGGCCGGATCCCGGTCCTCACCGATGACTTCGCCGGTCTCGGCGTCGAAGAAACGGAAGGTCGCCCGCCGCAGCGGAATGCCGTAGTCCAGGCGCAGAGGGCCGACCACGGTCCGATATTGCAGCCCGAATCCCACACTCGTCCGGTAGGCCCGGGCAGCCTGGGCCCCGACGACGTCGCCGCCGAGCTGGATCTCATCGAGGCGGATCGACGACCAGTTCTCCCACACGTTTCCCGAGTCGAAGAACACTGCGCCGTCGAAACCGAAGCGCGAGAGCAACGGCAGGCCGAATCGGAACTCGGCGTTCAGGAGCAGGAGCGCGCTGCCCCCACCGCTCAGACGGTCGGTGAGGAAGCGCGGATCGAGGACCGCCTGGAGAGCTTCGTCGTTCGCCGCCAGGCGCGGGCCCAGCGAGTTCTCGCGGTAGCCGCGGACCGAACTGCTGCCTCCGGCGAAGAACCGGTCCTCGAGCGGGACACCACCGCGTGGACCGGACTCGTCCAACGAGGTCCACCAGGCCTGAACCCATCCGGCCTGCGCACGGAGCGCGAACACGCTTCCGCGCCAGAAGGGCAACATGACCACCTGACTCGCCAGCACCTTCTGGAAGTCGTTGTCGCCCCGAAGGCCGGGCCCACCCGCCAACTGCAGGAGGAGTTGGCGCAGCTGTCCGCGCCGCGGCGCGAAGAGATCGTCCCGCGTGTCGTGCGTGGCCACGAGTGTGATCGAGCGTGTCTGTGCACGACCGTTGTCGAATTCGATCGCGTCGCTCAGCTCGACCTTGTTCGTGCGCTGCAGACCGAGTTCGATCTCGACGGTGTTCGGCCCTCGCGACAGGAGGGCCGTGTTGATGAGAAGACCGAGCTGACGCAGCTCGAGCGCCGAGCGCGGCCGCGACTCGACCCGCGAGAAGAGATTCGCATTCCCGGTGAAGCGCGTGCCGAAGAAGTGCGGATGCCGGTAGAGCAGCTCCTCCTCGTGATCGACGAAGACCTCGGACTCACCGGGATCGTCGACCGAGCTCTCCAGCGATCCGAGAACGCGTCCGCGCAGGGTCAGACCCTTCCCGCTGCGCCATACGTTGCGATCTCCCCAACCCGCACTCAGGCGCACGCGATCTTCGGTGCCGGTGCCCACACCGAGTTCCCAGAAGCCGGTCGGACGCTCCACCACGCGCAGGCGCAGCGTCGCCTCGGCCGTGGTCGTGTCGAGCTGAACGGGTTCGAAGGAGATGTCCCGGAACCATCCCGTATCGAGAAGGTTGGCTTCGGTCCGCGCGACGAGGTCGGCCTCGAAAGGCTCGCCCGGACGGATCAGGAGTTCGCGCTCGATGAACTCGGAGAACACGCGGTCGTTGCCCTCGATGTCGACCTCGCGCACGTGATAGGCCGGCCCGGGATCCATGGTGTAGCGCAGCGTGACGGTCGAGTCGCCGCGTGCGACGTCCTCGCGCACCGTCGCTCCCAGATGACCGCGCGCGAGATAGGAGTCGAGGATCCGGTAGATGTCGTTGCCCAGGTCACTCGTGCGTGCCGGTGCCGGGCCACCTTCGCGGTAGCGGAGCTGGGAGCGGATCTGCTCTTCGGTCAGTGGTGCGGGATCGATGATTTCGAGGCGATCGATCAGGACCCGTGCGCGCTCCTCGACCTCGACCCGCAGGACGTCACCGCGAACATCGTCCTGTTCCACGCGTTCGAGACGCACGGTCACGTTGTGGAAACC
>JGI12109J20283_10650620_pt1 | contig 24281 bp, 21 predicted proteins | sample ElkSlonscriptome_12_FD_20283 | JGI IMG/M metagenome (IMG submission 20283)
TGTCAACATCCAGTACAGCAAGGATTACTGATGCTTCGCGCCGGTTTGTTGAGCTCGGTCATCCTTGTCGCGGCCTGCGCCGAGGAACCGGATTTCGACACCCGCTATGAAGAGGCAGAAGCGTCCATAGCCGAGAAGGCGGAGGCGATCGATGCCGAGCTTGCGGCGCCAGCTGACCGGGAAAGCGGTGACGGGTCAGACCCGAAGGGCAGCGACAAAGATTGACCCATGTTATATTTCGATTTTGCAAAATGCAAGGTAAGATGAAGTATATGCAATTTTGCGCAACTGAAGGAAAAATCTCGGAACTGTCAAATCTCCGGTAACGTTGGGTTTCAGGGTTCACTTTGATCCAGCGCCAACAGCCGGAGAGCGTCCTTGCCCTCGATCGAGAATTTTCTGACATATGCCTTCTGGCAATATGGCACGATTGGCCATCTGTCGGACTTCTCGACCATCATATTTCTCGCCTGGCTTGCCCGTTTCGCCATTGAGTCAAAGCCTGACTTCGGCGTGATCCCCTCGCAGGTCGCGCTTCGGCGCAGCGCCCATATTGAGCTTGTGCCCGCGCAGGCCTCGATCGGCGATCGCGCCGCGCAGGCCGCATGATGCGAGGCACCCTTGCAGTGGGCGCGGCAGCGACGATGCTTGCCGGTTGCGCCATCGACCCACCCGAACCCTCGATCCCCGCCGCGCCGTCGGCGCTGCCCGATAGCTATGCCGGAGCCAGCGAGGGTGCGCGTCGCTACGAGCCGGTGCAATGGTGGCAGAGCTATGAGGACCCAATACTCGATGGGCTGGTCGAACGCGCGCTGGCGGCCAATCTCGACATAAGGGAGGCAGTCGCGCGGATCGAGGAGGTAGAGGCGCGATACGAACGCGAACGCGCCGGGCTGTTCCCCCAGGTCAATGCCGGGGCCGAGGCGAATTACGCGAACCAGCCCGCGACCGGGCTCGGCGCGGCCCTGGGCGAAGCGGCGCAGGGAGGGCAAACCGATGGGTCCGGCGCCGGCGGTGAAGTTCCCCCACCCGGTACCGGTCCCCGGCGCTTTTCCTTTTCCACCTATACCTCGCAGCTTCAGGCCTCGTGGGAAGTCGATCTATGGGGGCGCATCCGCAATCGCGCCCGCGCCGCCGATGCCAATCTCAATGCCAGCCTTGCCGAATTGCAGGCGGTGCGCATCCGCATCGCGAGCGAGGTGATGCGCAATTACTTCGACCTCGTCGAAACCGAGCAATTGCGGGATCTCGGCGAACTCAGGGCCGACATCCTGGGCGAACGCGTGACCCTTGCCGAACGCTCGTTCCTGCGCGGGATAGGCTCCTCGTTCGAACTCATTTCCCTGCGCGAAAGCCGCCGCGAGGCGGAAGCGAGCGTGCCGCTTCTCGAGGCGAGCCTGACGCGTTCGAAGGCGCGGCTCGGCGTGCTGATCGGCACCTATCCCGGCGAGATCGCGGATGCTCTCGCCGAAGCGGGCCTGCTCGAAGTGACCGTGCCGATGGAGGCTGTCCCGTCGGGCCTGCCTGCGCGCCTGCTCGAACGTCGGCCCGATATCGTCGCGGCGCGTGCGCGGCTCGATGCGGCGCGCTTCGGCGTCGCGGCCGCACAGGCGGCGCGGCTTCCGCAGCTCACCCTCAATGCAAGCGGCGGCCTTGAAGGAAACGATCCGGCGGGCGCATTCGACCCGCAGAACTGGTTCGTGAACCTGCTGGGCGCGCTTACCGCGCCGATTTTCGATTCAGGGCGGATCGGGGCGCAGATCGACATCAGCGAGGCGCAGATGCGCCAGCGAGCTGTGGCCTATGGGCGGACCGTGCTCGATGCTTTCGCCGAGGTCGAGAGCGCGCTTGCCCGCCATTCCGCGGCAGCGGATCGGGTGCGTCTGATCGAAGCCGATCTCGCCAGCGCGCGCGAAGCTGCCGATCTCCAGCTGCGCCGATTCGAGCGCGGGACCGGCGGGTATTCGGACTGGCTCGATGCGCGCCTCAACGTCCTGAATTCGCGCCGGCTCATGGTCGAGGCCGAGCGCGCGGTCGCCGAGGCACGGCTCGGCGTGCACCGCGCATTGGGCGGAGCCTGGAAGCGCGAATGGCTGGCCCGGAGCGATGCCGATGGCTGAGGATGAGACCGACGCACAGGACGATGTTCCCGACAAGCGCAAGTGGCGCCTTATCGCACTCGGTGTGCTGCTTGCAGGGGTCGCGATCGCTGCCGCGCTCTGGTTGCTGCGCCCGCAGCAGCAGGGCGAGCAGCCGCCCGATCGTCCGCCGCTTGTCAGCGTCACGGCCGTCGAACAGCGCAGCGAGCCGATCCGCCTGACCGGGCAGGGCACGGTCCGCCCCGCGAGCCAGGTCGGGCTGGCGCTGGAAGTGGGCGGGCGGGTCGCCTGGGTGAACCCCTCCTTCCGCGAAGGCGAGCGGGTGCGCAGGGGCGAAACGCTCGCGCGGATCGAAAGCGCCGATTACGCTTCGCGCGCCGAGCAGGCCCGCGCCGAGGTCGAACAGGCGCGGGTCGAACTTGCCCAGGCGAAGGAAGCGCGCGCGACCCGGCATGAGGAATTCGAGCGCCTTCGAGAGCGGTTGGCAAGCGACGGATCGCTCACGCCCGACCCCATCGAGGGCGATTTCGTGCGTCCCGGTGAAGCGGGGCAGGAGGAGACGACAGGTCTTGCCGAGAATCCTTCCGCGCTCGCGCTCGGACAACCGCAGGTCGATGCGGCCGAGGCGGCGCTCGCGGGCGCTCGCGCACGGTTCGAAAGCGCCCGCCGCAATGTCGCCCGCACGCGGATTGCGGCGCCTTTCGACGCGGTGGTGCGATCGAAATCGGTCGAGCGCGGGCAGTTCGTCCAGCCCGGCGAGGTGTTCGGTCAGCTTTACGATGCGGGCACGCTCGAAGTCGCGGTGCCTCTCTCCCAGCGTAAGGCCGCGTTGATCCCGCGGGTCTTCGCGCCGGTGACGAGCGGCGCGGCCTCCGGCGTGCCAGCCGAAGTGAGGGTCGATTTCGGCGGCGCGACCTGGGCGTGGGATGCGATCGTGGAAGGGGCCGAGGGCGCGATCGATCCCGATACCCGGACGCTTGAGGTGGTCGTGCGCGTTGCCAGCCCCCTGCGTGGCGGGCGCGCCGTATCGGGCGCCGAAGCCGCAGGCGAGGCGCCTCCGCTTCTCCCCGGCTTTTTCGCCGATGTCGGATTTCTGGCCCGCACACCGCCTGCCTATTTCACGATCCCACGCGACGCGCTGCGCGCTGAAAATCGCGTCTGGGCGGTGCGCGAAGGGCGGATCGCCTTTGTTCCCGTCACGGTCGTGGCGCGCGAGGGACCGAAGCTTTACGTGACAGGGCCAAAGCTTCGCGACGGGGAACGGATCGTCACCGGTGACCTTCCGAGTGTGATCGAAGGCATGGAAGTGCGCACCGGTGAAGGTCGCACCACGCCTGCAATCGATGCGCGGGAAAGTGGGGGTAAGGAACCGGCCATCGGTGGCGGCGCATGAGCGGTCCGATCGCATGGATGGCGAAGAATGGCGTCGCGGCGAACCTCCTCATGCTGCTTCTGCTGGTCGCGGGCGCGATCAGCATCCAGCAGGTTCCGACCAAGGTCTTTCCCGAATTCGCGCTCGGCGCTGTGCAGGTCCAGGTCGAATATCGCGGTGCCTCGCCCGAGGAGATCGAGGATTCGGTGATCCAGCCGATCGAGGAGAAGATCAAGGCGGTCGAAGGGGTCGACGAGATCACCGCTACCGCCGCCGAGGGGCTCGGTATCGTCACCGCACAGCTCAAGCAGGGCGTCTCCGCCTCGCAGAAGGTCGACGAGATCCAGGCCGAAGTGAACCGCATCACCAGCCTGCCCGATCGGTCCGAACGCCCGCAGGTCAGCGAACTCACCAATCGCCAGAGGGTGGTGGAACTGGTAATCTACGGCGACGCGCCGCCCGCCAGCCTCAAGGAGATTGCCTATCGCTTCGAGGACGAGCTCGCCGCGCGCGAGGCGATCTCGCTGGTCGAGGTTTCCGGCGTGCGCGACGACGAGATCGCGATCGAAATCTCGAAGGATGCGCTTCGGGCCTACGACCTCTCCCTCCCCGAGATCGCGGAGCGGATCGGCCGGAACAGCGTCGACCTGCCCGCGGGCGATGTCGAGACCGGGGGCGAAGACATCCTCCTGCGGGTCGAGGAGCAGAACTATTCCCGCAGCGAGTTCGAGGACATCGTTCTGCTCGCGAACGGCGCAGGCGCACAGGTCAGGCTCGGCGACATCGCGACCGTCACCGACGGGTTTCGGGACAGCGGCCTCGTCACGCAGTTCGCCGGCCAGCCCGCCGCTGCGGTGCAGGTGTTCCGCGTGGGCGATGAACAGGCGCTCGACATCGCGGCGGAGGTCGAAAGCTACATCGCCGATCAGGAGGCGAACCTGCCCCCCGGCGTCTCCGTAGCGATCTGGCAGAACGAGGCGAACGAGCTGCGCAGCCGTCTGTCCCTGCTGGTCGAAAGCGCGATCCTCGGCGCGATTCTCGTCATCGTCACGCTTGCGCTGTTCCTGGACCTGCGCGTCGCGTTCTGGGTCTCGTTCGGGATCGTCGTGTCGTTTGTCGGGACCTTCGCGGTGATGGGGCTTGCGGACCTTTCGATCAACCAGCTCTCGCTGTTCGGTTTCATCCTTGCGCTCGGCATATTGGTCGATGACGCGGTCGTGGTGGGCGAGAACATCTATGCCGAACGCGAGAAGGGCAAGAGCGGAATCGAGGCTGCCGTGTCGGGCGCGCAGCGGGTGGTTCGCCCGGTCGTGTTCGCGATCCTGACGACGATGACGGCGTTCTCGCTGCTCGTCTTCCTTCCCGGCACGACGGGCAAGTTCCTCTACGCCATCCCCGTCATCGTCATCATCGCGCTAGGCCTGTCGCTGGTCGAATCGCTCTTCATCCTGCCGCACCACCTGTCGGGCATGAAGGACGGAGAGGAAAAGGGTCGGATCCTGCGCGCCCATGGCAAGCTCAGGGCGTGGTTCGACGAGCGGTTGGCGCGCTTCCGCGAAGGCCCGCTCGATCGGGCGGTGCGTTTCGCCGTCGCGCATTACATGGTCGTCATGGCAGGGGTCGTCGGCCTGTTCGCGGTCGTCGCGGTCCTCTTTTCGGCGGGATACATCAAGTTCATCTTCTTCCCCCAGATCGAGGGACAGTTCGTCACCGCCGAGCTGGAAATGCCGCAGGGTACGCCCGCGCCGGTTACGCTGGCGGTGGCCGATTACGTCCGCGAGGCCGGAACGCGCGTGGCGGTGGGAATCGAGCAGGAGCGCGAAAGCAAGGACGGCGAGGCCCCGCCGCCCGTGCTCGAAGGCACCTATACGACGATCGGGCGCGCGCCGCAGGCCGGCCAGGGGCCGGGCAATGCCTCGACCCCCTTCATCCAGCCGAGCCTCGCGACGATCCGATTCAAGTTGTCCGACCCCGACATGCGCGAGATCACATCGCGCCAGTTCCAGGAACGGCTGCGCGAGGAAGTGGGCGAGGTCGCAGGCGCACGCAGCCTGTCCTATTCGGCCAGCCTCGTCTCTGTCGGCGCTCCTGTCGTCGCCGAACTGTCCGCCGATACCGAGGCCGAATTGCAGCGCGCGGTGGAGCGGGTGCGCGCGGCGCTTTCAAGCGAGGCGGGCGTCGTCGAGATCCGCGACGATCTCACCCGCGGTCAGCGCGAGCTCGAACTGGAACTGCTTCCGCAGGCGCGCAATTTCGGCCTCGCCCGGCAGGACCTCGCGCAGCAGGCGCGCGCGGCGACTTTCGGGACCGAGGCCGTACGCATCCAGCGCGGGCGCGAGGAAGTGCGGGTCTATGTCCGCCTGCCGCAGGATGAACGCGATTCGCTCGAGGACCTTGCGGATTACCGCATCCGCCCGCCCGGAAGCCGGGCAAGCATCCCCTTCGGCGAGGTGGCGCGGATCAACTACGGCTCCGCACCCTCGACCATCGACCGGCGTGACGGGAGGCGGATCATCACCGTCACTGCCGACGTGCTGCCGGGCGTGACGACCGGTTCCGAGGTGACGGCGACCCTCCAGCGCGAAGTGCTGCCCGAACTGCGGCAGGAGATACCCAGCCTCGACTGGAATTTCGGCGGAGAGCAGCGCGAACAGGGCGAAGTCGTCCCTGCCCTGCTGCGAAATCTCGTCCTCGCGCTGTTCGCGATCTACGCCCTGCTCGCAGTGCCGCTGCGCTCCTATACCCAGCCTCTCGTGATCCTTTCCGCCGTGCCGCTCGGGCTGGTTGGCGCGGTGCTCGGCCACCTGCTGCTTGGGCTCGATCTCACGATACTGAGCCTGTTCGGGATCGTCGGGCTCGCGGGCGTCGTCATCAACGACGCGCTGCTGCTGGTCGATTTCATGAACGAGCGGCGGATCGCAGGCGAGGAGATGGCGAGCGCGATCGTCGAGGCGGCGAAAAGCCGATGGCGCCCGATCCTGCTGACCTCGATGACGACCTTTTTCGGCATCCTGCCCCTCATCGCTGCGCAGAGCGTGCAGGCGCGGTTTCTCGTGCCGCTGGCGGCGAGCGTTGCCTTCGGCGTGCTGTTTGCGACCTTCGTCCAGATGCTCGTCGTCACCGCGCTGGCGAAGGCCCATTCCGATGCTCTGGTTGCGATCAAGAGCCGCCTCAAGGGCAAACGCCGCGAGGATGTCGAAGTGGTCCACGCTGACACCGCGGGGGCAGGATCCTGAGGCGTTCGGGTCCGGGAAATGGTGGGCGCGGCAAGGATTGAACTTGCGACCCCACCCGTGTGAAGGGTGTGCTCTACCACTGAGCTACGCGCCCGTCCGGTGCGTCGGACAGGGGCGCGCGTTTACTTTGTGCTCGCCCGCTTGGCAAGCACCCCCTTTGGCTGCGCGGCTACTTTGCGAAAAGCAGCATGAGGACCTCGACCCAGCCCTTTGCCGTGCGCGAAGCTGCGCCTGGCGTGTCGCCCGGGCAGGCGAGGCAATAGGCCTGCACGCCGCGTGTACCTGACAGGCGTTCCGCATCGGCGGCGATACGGGTAATCAGGCTTTCGCGCTGGCGAGCCGCCTGCGCGAAGAGATCGCCTCCGCCTGTGCCTCGGCCGGCGTTCGCCGCGGGCGCTGCGGCACCGGTCACGATCTGGCGGATGAGCGAATCATAGCGCGGCGCGGTCTCGCCGAGAAACCGCGGGTGCCAGTCGCCTTCCTCGAGCTCGGCCTGCGCGGCGACCCATGCGAGCGCGTCGTCAAGCCCGCCGAATTGATCGACGAGCCCGATCTGGCGAGCCGTGCCGCCGTCCCAGACGCGGCCCTGCGCGATGGCATCGACCCTTTCGACCGAAAGACCCCGCGATTTCGATACGAGCGCGATGAAGTCACGGTAGCTGTCACCGACCGTGGCCTGCAGGATAGTGTCGACCTCGGGCGTCAGCCCGGCGATGACATCGGGCTGGCCGGAAAGCGGCGTGGTGCGAAAACCGTCGGCAGTGACCCCGATCCGCTTTGCCGCCTGTTCGAAAGTGGGCAGCACCGCGAACACCCCGATCGAGCCGGTGATCGTCTCGGGCTGGGCGAAGATCCTGTCGCCGGCGGTCGCGACCCAATAGCCGCCGCTCGCGGCGATATTGCCGAAAGAGACCGCCACCGGCACCCCCTTGTCGCGGTATCGCTGGACCGCCGAGCGGATCCGGTCGGAGGCGAGGGCCGAGCCACCCGGCGAATTTACCCGGACGACGAGGCCGGCAAGATCATCGTCAAGCGCGTCGTCGAGCAGGCCGGCGATGCGCGTGCCGCCCGCCGTGCCCGGCCCCGCATCGCCATCGACGATATTGCCCGCGACCGTCACGACGCCGATTGCCTTGCCCGGCTGGTCGGGCGCGATGTCGGCGAGATAGGGCGCGTAATCGCTCTTGGCGAAGGCGCCGGGCCGCTTGTTCCAGCGATCCGCGCCCGCGATTTCGGCCACGCGCTCGCCGAATTCGGCGCGGCTTCCGAGCCGGTCGACCAGCTTCGCATCGAGCGCGGCGTCGGCCAGATCGCCGGCCGATGCCTCGATCCAGCCGACCGGATCGCTTGTCACGCGGTCGATCTGGGCGGCTGGCCGTGCCGTCTTCACATTGGCCTGCCACTCCTCCCACAGCGCGCCGTAAAGCGCCTCGAGATTTTCGCGCGCCTCGGCTGACATCGAATTGCGTTCATAGGGCTCGACCGCCGACTTGAACTCGCCGACGCGGTAGATCCGCGCATTGATGCTCAGCCGGTCGAGCAGGTCGGCGTAATACAGGTTGGATCCGCCCGGTCCGCTAACGAGCGCGCCGCCCATCGGGTCGACCCAGATTTCGCTCGCATGCGAGGCGAGGTGGAGGTGATCGTCGCCATAGGCAAGCGCATAGGTGAGAACCGGCTTGTCCGCCTTCTTCACCCGCTCGATAGCCTCGCCGATTTCCTGCAGGTGGACCTGCCCGCCGCCGGCGAACATGGTGAGGTCGAACACGACCGCCTTGACCCGGTCATCGCCTGCCGCCGCATCGAGCGCGCGCACCAGGTCGCGGGCCTGGAATTCCCGCACCGGTGCCTCGCCGGTAAGGATCGCGGTGAAGGGATCGGTCGGCGAGCGTTCCTCGACCACGAAGCCGGCAAGATCGATATAGAGCGCGCCTTCACGCACCTGCCCGGGATTCGGGCTTGCGGAAAGAATGCCGAACAGGGCGACGAAGAAGAGCAGCATGAAGACGAGCACGAGCCCGTCCTTGATCCCGACCAGGACCTTCCAGATCTTGCCCACGAAACTCATATGCGGCCCTTTGCTGCGTCAGCTTTCTTGTCGGCGCGTATGGTCCCTGCCGTAGGCGGAGGGACGGGACGGGCCGGTTCCTTCGGATTATGCTTTACCAGGAGGTAGTGCGCCGATGCGCCTCTTTCCATGAGAAAGCGCGAGGCGAATGGGTTGAGCGGCGCATGGCGCTCGACTAAGGGCGTTGCCTTGATGACCACGTCGCCGTCTTCACCGCAGCAACCGCCGTCGCGGGGCCGCTTTCCGGCGGGGCGGGCGGCGTTTCCGCACCGGGACCTCAACGGCATCGGCCAGCTTGAGCGGCACGAGATTCTCTACGTGCTCGATCAGGCCGAACAGTGGGTCGAACTGAACCGTCAGCGTTCGAAGCATGTCGATCTGCTGTCAGGGCTCACCATCATCAACGCCTTCTTCGAGAATTCGACCCGCACGCTTTTGTCATTCGAGATCGCGGGCAAGCGGCTGGGTGCGGACGTCGTCAACATGCAGGCCTCGACCTCGAGCCTGAAGAAGGGCGAGACGCTGATCGACACCGCGATCACGCTCAACGCGATGCGCGCAGACGCGATCGTGATCCGGCATGGGTCATCGGGGGCGACGCAGCTGATCGCGGACAAGGTCGATTGCCCGGTCCTGAATGCGGGCGACGGCAGCCATGAACACCCCACGCAGGCCCTGCTCGATGCGCTCGCACTGCGCTATGCGCTGGCCGAGCGCGGCGAGGCCGGGGAGGACTTCACCGGGCGCACGATCACGATCTGCGGCGACATCCTCCACAGCCGCGTCGCGCGCTCTTCGCTGCTGTGCCTGCAGGCGCTGGGGGCCACCGTGCGCCTGTGCGCGCCGCCCTCGCTGATGCCCGCGGGGATCGAGGCGATGGGGGCGGAGCGCTTCCACGATTTCGACGCCGCGATCGAGGGGAGCGACGTGGTCATGATGCTGCGCCTCCAGTCGGAGCGGATGGCCGGGCAGTTCATCCCCTCGGCGCGGGAATATCGCCATCTCTACGGGCTCACCGCGCGGCGGCTTGAGCGCGCCTCCCCGCACCTGCTGGTAATGCATCCGGGTCCGATGAACCGCGGGGTTGAGATCGACAGCGAGGTCGCCGACCTTGTGGGCCGCTCGCTGATAACCCGGCAGGTCGAAATGGGCGTTGCGGTCCGCATGGCGTGCCTCGACATCCTGACCCGGACGGCGCGCGGGGTCGATGGATGGGATGCGACCGAATGAAGCAGGTGCGGCCCATCACGATCATCGGCGGCAGGATGGTCACGCCGGAGGGCGTTGCCGAGGGCTCGCTGCGGCTAGTCGACGGGCTGATCGAGGCGCTCGGTCCCGAGGTGAGAGCGAAGGAGGGCGATGAGATCATCGAGGCGCGCGGACGCCTCGTCGTGCCGGGCCTGGTCGATTTCGGCGTGTTCGCGGTCGACAAGCCGGCATTCCATTTCGGCGGCATCACAAGGGCCGCTTTGATGCCCGACCAGTCGCCGCCGCTCGATTACCCGAGCCGGGTCGGCCACATCGCCAAGAGCGGCAAGCCCGACCTGTGGGTTCACCCGCTCGCCGCAGCGACGCGCTCGCTCGAGGGGCGCGAACTGGCCGAGATCGCGTTGATGAAGGAAGCCGGCGCGCGCGGCGTCGCGACCGGGAGGCGCTGGATCGGCGACAGCGGCGTCATGCTGCGGCTGCTGCAATATGCCGCGATGCTCGACCTCGTCGTGGTGAGCCATGCCGAGGATGCAGGCCTTGCAGGCGAAGCCGCCGCGACCGCGGGCGAGATAGCGACCCGGCTCGGCCTGCCCGCCGCGCCCGCCGAGGCAGAGGCGCTCGCCATCGCACGCGACGTTGCGCTCGCCGAAATGGCCGGGGCGCGGCTCCATGTCAGGCAGGTGACGACCGCGCGCGGCCTTGACCTCGTGCGCGAAGCGAAGCGGCGCGGTGTTGCCGTGACCTGCGGGATCAGCCCGGCGCATTTCATGCTTTCCGACCTCGCCACCGCCGATTTCCGCACTTTCACCCGCCTTTCGCCTCCCCTGCGCAGCGAAGCCGATCGCCAAGCCGCGCGCGTTGCTATCGGCGAGGGCGTTGTCGATGTCATCACCAGCAGCCACGATCCGTGCGGGCCGGAGGACAAGCGCCTGCCTTTCGCCGATGCGGCGCCGGGCATGGCGGGGGCGGAAACGCTGCTCGCCATGACGCTCAATCTCGTGCGCGACGGCGTGATCGACACCGCCCGCGCTTTCGAGCTGCTCGCGGCCAATCCGGCGCGCCTGCTGGGCGTACCTGCGGGTAGGCTCGAGCCGAGTCTGGAGGCTGACATCGCGCTTGTCGATCCCGATGCGCCCTGGGTCATCGACCGGCGCAGGATGGAGGCGACCGCAGACAATACGCCTTTCGACCGCCAGGGCGCCGAGGGCCGGGTGAGGATGCTGCTGAAGGGCGGTGTGCGCGTGGGCGGCGACACCCAGTAAAAAATGCCCCCGGAGCGTTGTGCTCCGGGGGCAGGCTCGCTGAATTGTGAAGCGCGCCTACTTCGTGCGCGCTGCGATCCGCACGCCGCGATCGACCGCGCCCGCAGGCGGGTTGGTCTTGGCATAGGCAAAGCAGCCTCTTCCGCCGGACTTGACCGTGCGGCACATGCTCCGCGCGTCCGACAGGCCGAAGCCAGCCGCAGCGACGCGGAAATAGGTTTTCCCGTTCACGAGGGCCTCGGTGATGACGACGTCGTGGTCCGTGAGCTGCGGGAACTTGCGCTTGAGCTTTTCCCAGCCATCCTTGGCAAGTTCATGGCTGTCCCAGCTGCCGAGCTGGACGAGATGGGTGTCCGCGCCCGACGGTTTTGCCGAAGCGGGCTCGCTCGCCGCTTCGGTCGCGGCCATGCGGCGCTGCGAAGCGCTTGCCGCGATGCGGGTGGGAGCGGATTTCGCCGTGGGCTTCGCCTGCGGATTGGCGGCGGGAACGGTTTGCACGACGGGATTGGAGACGAAACGCGGACCGCTCGCAGCGGCGACGCGCGCGGCAGGCTTGGCAGCCGGCTTTGCTTCGGGCTTGGCGCCCTCGGCTTCGTCCTTCGCTGAGGTCTTGGCCATCGCCGCAGTATCGAGCGCAGCAGCCGGAACCTTGTCCGAAACACGCGGGGCGGGCTTGGCAGCCGGCTTCGCCTCTGGCTTGGCGGCCTTGCGCGGCTCGGCCGCTGCGAAGCGCACCGGGGTCGGGTCGATCGTTTCGACCTTTTCGGCCGGCTTGACCTGCTCAACCTGCGCCACCTTTGCGACCTTTTGAGCCTTCGCGGCCTTTTCCCCGGCATCGTCGGTGCGGGCGAAGACCAGCTTCTCCGTCTCGCTCGCCTCGGCGCGCTTTTCCGGGGCCGGGATCGTTGCGGCGGCCTCGGCCACCATCTGTTCCTGGCTCGGGAAGTTCGAAAGGGCGAGCATCGCGGGCAGGCCGCTATCGGCCACGGGCGTCACGCGCAGAAGGCCGGCGACACGGGCGCGGTAGTCTTCGGGCGCCGAATTCGCGGCCCATTCGGACAGGCGCGCATCGAGCTTGTCGGCGGGCACGTCCTCTGCCGCCATGACGCGCGCCGCACGCCAGTTGCCGGCCAGGGCATAGGTGTAGGCGAGGTTCTGCCGCGCCTTGGGCGTCGCAAGGCCGGCGCGCACCGCATTGGTGAGCACGTGGATGCCGCGCTCGGGCTGTCCGGCGAGCGCATAGGCAAGGCCCAGATCGTCGCCCGGAATGGCGTTTTCCCATTCGCGCAGCGTGGCGACTGCCGTCTTCGAATCGCCCGTCGCGATGCTGGCGAGTGCGAAGCTCAGCACGGTGCGCGGGTCTTCATGACCGAGCGCGAGCGCGTCGCCGAAGCTCGTCGCGGCGCTTTCGAACCGGCCGTTCTCGAGATAGGCCGCACCCAGCATCGCCCGGAAGGCGGGATTGCGCGGCTCGGCGAGGACGGCGGCCTCGGCATGGGAGATCGCCTTGACCGAATCGCCCTTGGCAAGCGCGCTCTGCGCCTTGGTGAAGGAGGTCTCGGCGGGCGGCGCACCGGTCGAGGTGCAACCGGCCAGAGCCGCGCTGGCGAGCGCAGTGGTGACGACAAGACCGAGCTTGGGTCCGATCCCCGGACCTTTGGTGCGGTTGATGGCAGTGCGATCCATGATGTTTCCCCTGTAGGTCCTGTGATTCGGTTCGCGTTTTCGGTCGTTCGTTCGGTTCAGGTTCGATCGCGCCGCATGCGAGCGGCGAGCGCGTCCAGTTCCTCGAATTCGGCGAGCATGGCATCGAGCGCCTCGGTCACGAGTGCCTGCGCGCTCACTCCCTGCATCGTCGCGGCCAGGCGCAGCTTGAGGTGGCGTTCGGTGTCGAGGCGCAGCGTGAATGCGGCGCGCTTGCCGGCCGCGCGAGCGGCGACCTTTTGCAGCTTCCTGCGCTGCCGCGGGCCGCTGACCTGCTCCTCGGCACCGGCATCTTCGGTCTCCCCGGCGTCTTCGGCTTCCTCGAAATAGCGCGCGGAAAGGTCTTCCTCTTCCTCGCCCAGTTCGCCATCGGACCCGTCCATCGCGGCATCGGCGAGCACGCGGTCAAGCAATTGCTTCTGCTGGCGCCGCACGACCGGGCTTCGGGTGACGACCGGATTCTCGTCCGCCTGCGCGTGGCTATCCGAGAGAGTGGGAAGGATCGGCACGATGTCCGCGCCGCCATAATGATCGCTCGATTCCTCGCCTGCATCCTCGCCCATGTCGTTCCAGCCGAGATCCTCGAGCTGTTCGTCGGCGAGCGCGGCCATTTCCTCCGGGCTCTGGGCGAGCGGAGTCAGCTGCGGACGCATGGCGGGCTTGGCTCCGCCCTTGCGCGCAAGCAGGGTCGGACCGAGTGAGGCGAAACCGGCTTCGGACATGGCCTCTTGCGGTCCCTTACTGCGCAACCCGGCGGCCGAAACCGCCGGCCGGGCGATGGACTCCGTTCGCCGGAACCTGCCCGTTCGGGGCGGCGGCGAAGACGGTACGACGGAAATTCTTTTCCAGCCGATCGTTGATGTACTTCCACAGCGCCGTGATCTCGGCGGCACTGCGGCTTTCGGGATCGACTTCCATCACCGTGCGGCCGTCGATCATCGAGGCGGCAAAGTCGGTGCGATGGTGGAGCGTTATCGGCGCGACCGTTCCATGCTGCGAAAGCGCAACGGCGGCCTCGGAGGTGATCTTTGCCTTGGGAGTGGCGGCGTTGACCACGAACACCAGCGGCTTGCCCGCGCGTTCGCACAGATCGACCGTGGCGCCGACGGCGCGCAGGTCGTGCGGGCTCGGCCGGGTCGGGACCACGATCAGCTCGGCTACGCCGATGACCGACTGGATGGCCATGGTGATTGCCGGCGGCGTGTCGATCACGGCCAGCTTGAATCCCTGTTGACGAAGCACCGCGAGATCGTTCGCGAGGCGCGAGACGGTGGTCTGGGCGAAGGCCGGATATTCAGCCTCGCGCTCGTTCCACCAATCGGCCAACGAACCCTGCGGGTCGATGTCGATCAATACGACCGGGCCGGCGCCTGCGCGCTGGGCCTGGACGGCAAGGTGTCCGGACAGGGTGGTTTTCCCCGATCCGCCTTTCTGCGATGCCAAAGCGAGTACACGCAACGCCTCAGTCCCCCTGGATTCAACCGTGTGATGCCGCTTGTCTGCGACGGGATGAGACGAGGCTTCGCAGGATACCCCTAATTTTGGGTTAACGCAGCAGTCTTCCGAAGGATGCGGCGCCGCGCATTATCTGCCGATCGTCGAGCCGTTCATCGCGCGGCATCGGGGAGATTGCTGGCAACGCTTCGTGACAAGAGATGTGGCAACGAATTCCTAACGCTTCGTTCACTATGGTTCCTTTCCGGATGGACGTACGCCCGGCACCGCGCGAATCTCCCCTTGGCGAGGGCGGGATGCGCCCGCGCCCAATCTGCCGAGCAATGTCAGAGGTTCGAGGATCAGAAAATGCACCTGAACAAACGCCTGCTCGCCCGTTCGCCCGTCGCCGTGCTCACTGCTGCGATGGCGCTCGCCTCCGCGCCCGGGCTCGCCAGCGTCAAGGAGGGCGTTGATGCATGGAGCGCGGGCGATTACGCCCGCGCCGTCGCCGAATGGCGCGGGCCTGCCGCGAATGGCGATGCGGATGCGCTGTTCAATCTCGCGCAGGCCTACAGGCTCGGCCGAGGGGTCGAAGCCGACATCGCCCGGGCGCGCGAACTCTATGCCGAGGCGGCGCGCCAGGGCCATGTGAAGGCAGCCGACAATTACGGCCTTTTGCTGTTCCAGCAGGGGGAGCAGGAAGACGCGATGCCGCTGATCCGCAATGCTGCCGATCGCGGCGATCCGCGCGCCCAGTATGTGCTGGGGCTGGCCCATTTCAACGCAGACTACGCGGACAAGGACTGGGTGCGGGCCTATGCGCTGCTTACGCTTGCCCGCTCGCAGGGCCTGCCGCAGGCGACGGAAGCGCTGGCGCAGATGGATCGCTACGTTCCCGAGATGCAGAGACAGGAGGCACAGGCGCTCGCCCGGAGGCTGGAGATGGAATCGACCCGCCGCCGCGCGGCCGAACTGGCCGCTGCCGATCTTGGCGGTACCGATCCCGGCGCCCGGCCGGTCCTGATGGCACAGAGCTCTGCCGCCCCTCCTGCTCCTTCCTCCGCTTCGCCGGACTTCGGGCCCGCTTCCGGCGATGCGATGCGGCCCATTGCGACAAGCGAGCGCGCGCCAGCTGCGCAGCAGGCGGCTGTGCGCGTTGCCGCGCCGCCGGAGAAATTGCCCGAGCGGATGGCAGCTTCCGCCAACCCGCGCGGTGAATGGCGCGTGCAGCTCGGCGCGTTCGGCGTGCACGGCAATGCCGAACGGCTATGGTCGAAGATCTCCGACAATCCGGCCCTCGCGGGAACGGACCGGGCGCTCGTCCCGGCGGGTCGGCTAATGCAACTGCAGGCGGTCGGCTTCGCCAGCCGCTCCGATGCCCGGGCCGCGTGCCTTGCGCTCAGGCGCGAAGGTCAGGCCTGCATCGTCGCCGCGCCGCCTTCCTGAACCAAGCGTCGCAAGCAGTGGCCGATGCGGAAGTGGTCGCTTCGCGACGTAAGGCTTCCCCTCAGCCCCCTTGCTGCTAATGTCTCGTCCTTGGCGACAACGGCGCGAGGGGGATCGGTCTGTGAGCAGCATTGCGGGTACGGGATCCACGCCCGATACACCGGGGAATGCGGCGGGCTTTTCCACCGGTGAGACGAGCCTCGCGCCGATCGCGGCATCCGAGCGCATCGAGAGCCTCGATTTCATCCGCGGCATAGCGGTCATGGGCATCCTCGCCGCCAATATCGTCGCGTTCGGCCAGCCCTTCGCCGCCTACATGTATCCCTCCGCCTTCCTGACCGATCACGGCGCGACCTCCGAATGGATGTGGATCGCGCAGTTCGTCCTCGTCGACGGCAAGATGCGCGGACTGTTCACCCTGCTTTTCGGTGCTGGGCTCTATCTCTTCATGGAGCGTGTGTGGGAACGCGGCGGGACGCGCTGGCGGCAGATGTGGCGATTGTTCGTCCTGATGGTCTTTGGCCTCGTCCATTTCATCCTGATCTGGGCGGGAGACATCCTGTTCTATTACGCCGTCTTTGGCTTTCTCGTCGTGCCCTGTCTCAGATGGAGCGCCAGGGTCCAGCTTTGGGTCGGGCTGGTCGGCTTCGTCCTGGGGGCCGCTTTCTACGCGCTCAACATGACCTTCCTCTACGCCGTGGCGGACACCCCGATGGGCGAACAGGACGATCTGGTCGAGGTGCGCGCGGGGCTTTTGGAGGGCAAGGCCGAAGTGCTCGCCGACGATGCGATCGTGACGGGGCTCAAGCAGGAGGGCGATTATGCGGGGCTCGTCGCTTATCGCGCGGCCGAACACTGGATGGACCCGCTCGTCAATCTCACATTGTTCGCGCTGGAGACGATCCCGCTGATGCTGATCGGCGTGGCGCTTTATCGCTTCGGATTCTTCTCGGGCGCGTTCGATCCGCGGCGAATGCGGTTCTGGGGTTGGACGGGCGTGATCTTCGGTGCCGCCCTGCATCTCGCCATCGCTTTGTTCGTGCGCGAAGGCGGTTTCACCTATTACATGACGCTTGCGGCTTTCGTCGGCTGGAGCCCGCTGCCGAAGCTCATGATGGTGCTCGGCCTTGCCGCGCTGATGGTCGAATATTCGCCGCGCTGGACGGGCGCGCTGGCCGAGCGCGTGCGTGCGGCGGGGAGGGCGGCGTTCACCAATTACCTCGGCACCTCGATCCTGATGCTGTTCGTGTTTCACGGCTGGGCGCTGGGGCTGTTCGGACAGCTGACGCGGCCGCAGCTCTACATCGTCGTCGTGCTGACCTGGGCCTTCATGCTGCTGTGGTCGAAGCCCTGGCTCGAGCGCTTTCGCTACGGGCCGCTCGAATGGCTTTGGCGCTGCCTGACCTATGGCCGGATTTTTGCACTGAAGCGGTGACGTTTTTCCTTGCTATTGAGAATGGGTCTCATATCTTGGTTCTGCAAACGACTCGCAGGAGAGATTCTTCGCATGTATATCTGCATCTGCAACGCGATCCGCGAAGACGACCTGCGCCGCGCCGCGCTGGGCTGTGCGGGCGATGCCGAGGCCACTTATGCGGCGCTTGGCAAGCGTCCCAATTGCGGCCAGTGCCTTGGCGAAGCTGGGAAAATCATCGAGCAGGAACGCGCGCTTTCGGCTTGCGAGAAAGTCGCAATCTGAACAGGCGCGCCGCTATTGCGAGTGGCTTGCAAAACCCTGATTTGCAACGGAAAATCTGACGCGCGCGGCTTGTAAACCCCCGTTTTCCGCCCCATATTGCATCGCGACATGAACAGGGGCCGTGCATCTCGCTCGGCGCATGCAAAGGGGAATGAGCGCCATGAAGGGCGATCCGAAAGTCGTGGAGTTCCTGAACAAGGCGCTCACCAATGAACTCACCGCCATCAACCAGTACTGGCTGCATTACCGCGTCCTGGCCGATTGGGGCCTGACCAAGCTTGCCGATTACGAGCGCCACGAATCGATCGAGGAAATGCAGCACGCCGATCGGCTGGCAGAGCGCATCCTGTTCCTCAACGCGCTCCCCAACTTCCAGGCGATTCACAAGCTTAAGGTCGGTGAGACGGTCGAGGAGATCCTCAAGGCCGATCTCGCGCTGGAACACGAGGCAATCCCGCTCCTGCGTGAAGCGGCGGCCTATTGTCAGGAGGTCAAGGACTTCACCTCGGGCCAGATCTTCGAGGACATTCTCGCCAACGAGGAAGAGCATGTCGATTTCCTCGAAACTCAGTTCGACATGATCGAGCGCATGGGGCTCGAAAATTACTGCCAGCTGCAGAGCGTCCCCGCAGGCGAGGGCGAAACCGGCGCGGGCAAGTAGTCGGCTAAGCCCGGGCGTTTGGCGCCACCCTGCAAAGGCCCGCGCCGCCCTCCGGCAGCGGGCCTTTTCGCGCCTGCAATTGACACGCCCGCGCGAAGCGGGCAGGCATTCGGTCGGGAGCAAAAGGCGCGTGGGGACTTTGACTGGGGTCGCGCCTATCCGACAGATCTTCTGCTTCCATTGCTCGGGTCGCCCGAAAGGCCGTGCGCATGCCGCGCCCGGCCGAGGACCGAACGATGGAGATGCACATGAACAAGCTTAGCACCATGATTGCCGCCGGACTTGCCGCCGCAAGTTTCGCCGCCGCCGCCCCGGCCGCGGCGCAATTGCAGCTCTGGGAGGACTACGAGCCGTCCGAGGAAGTGATCGAAATGACCCTGGTCAAGGTCGAGGAAGGCCAGCTCGACACCTATCTCGAGGGGCTCAAGCAGACCTGGGTCAAGGCCAACGAGGTCCAGAAGGAGATGGGCTATATCAAGGGCTACGGCATCTATGGCGTGCCCTACGGCGAAGGCGAGTTCAACCTGGTGCTCACCATCCGCTTCGCCAATGACGAGGCGCTGACCCCGAACAAGGAGCGCTACATGGAATTCATGGAGGCGTGGGGCAAGGCGAACATGGACGCCTCGCAGGAGACGGTGCGCGAGCTCTATAACGAGATCCGCGAGATCCAGGGCACCTACATGCTGCGCGAGCTCAAGATGAAGATGTGACCTGCATGCCCTGATGCGAAACCGGCGGGCGGGGCAGCGATGCTCCGCCCGTCTCGCGTTCGCATCGGCCTATTGCCCGGTCGGGACGACCAAGCCTCCGGGCGTTTCGCTCAGGAAGGCATCGATCTCGCTCGCGGGCATTGGCACGAGCGGCGTTGTCTCCGCGTCGAGCAGAGCGAGCCGCGTCCCGTCCGGCCGATAGGTGCGGGTGATATAGGTGCCATCGTCCCGCTTTTCGTAGACGGTGCAGGCCTCCTCTCTCGCCAGCTGGTCGATCAGCGCGAAGTAGGTCGCAATCTCGATGGCGGTCTGTTCCCTCCATGAAGCGACCGGGCGATCGCTGTGCAGCGTCACCCCGATATAGCCTGGATAGCAGAGCGCATTGCCTCGGCGTTCGCGCTGATGGGCGGTTTCCAGCCAGATACCTGGGGCCGCGCCGAGAAAGACGCGTTCCGCGACGAGGCCGACCGGTTCGGGACGAAGCGCGTAGCTTTCGAAGCGCGCAAGGTCGGGCCGGCTGCGCGCGAACAGGTCGACCGCGCTCAGCACCTCGGTATCGGTATCGCGCAGAAGGAAGGCACCGGGACCTCCCTCCATTGCGGCCAGATCGGCGAGGATGTCGATGCCGGCGTCCTCCCAGCCTTCCTCCATCTCGCCCGGCTGCATGATCTCCTTGACGAGCGGTTCGAGCGCAGCCGCGATTCCCTCATCGGCGCTGAAGAGGGTGAAGAACTGGATCACCTGGTCGGGGGTTGGGTCGCTCCCGAACGGGCTCGCGGTTTCGGGCGCGGCAGGCTCCTGCGCTGCCACGCTCGCGGCCAGGGGTAACCCGGCGGGCATCAGGACCGCCAAGACAACGGCCAGCGATGGGATGAACGCGTTCACTCGGCCTTGCCGTATCCGCGCGCCGCGAGGCGGGTTTCGTGGAGAAAATGGGCGAGGCCGGTCACCAGCAGCAGCATGGTCAGCACCCACAGGAACGCGATCAGGCTGCCGATCTGAGCGGTGATATAGGCCGAGACGAACACGAGGCCGATCACGAGGCTGATATTGACCGCCGCCGCCGTCGCGAAGCTAATCGCCCGCTGCGCCGCGCGCCTTCGCCGGCCGAGCCAGGCAAGTTCGCGCACGGCGCGCTCGGAACGCGCTTCGGCGTCGCTCTCCTCGAGCCGCTCGATCCTTCCCGCGATCCAGATCATCCGGGTCATGATGACATTCATGATCGCCCCGATCGCGCCGAGCAGGAAAGCTGGGGCTAGGCTCTGCTGCACCACTGCCTGCACACGCGGGGTCGAGGCAGTGCGCTCGAGAAGGTCGAAGGCGAAGGGCTGGGCGGCTGCGAGAAGGTCGAACGTGCTCACCGGTCCTTCCCGCCGTATGGATTTTTCGGACTGCGCAGGTTCACCCGCACCGGAACCGCTTCGAAACCCAGATTGTCGCGGATCGAATTGACTAGATACCGCTCGTAGCTCTTGGGCAGGGCATCAAGCCGCGTGCCGAACACGACGAAGCGCGGCGGGCGCGTTCCGGCCTGCGTGATATAGCGCAGCTTGATCCGCTTGCCGCCGGGCGCTGGCGGAGGATTGGCTGAGAGCGCATCGTCGAACCAACGATTCAATGCCGCGGTCGGCACGCGCTTGGACCAGCTGTCGCGTAGATCGAATGCCGCCCCGATCATGGCGTCTAGCCCCTTGCCGGTCTTCGCACTGACCGCGAGTAGCGGCAGGCCGCGCACCTGCGCAAGGCCATCGTCGAGCGCATGGCGCACGCCGTTGAACAGATGACTGGCATCCTCGGCCACGTCCCACTTGTTGATCGCGACCATCAGCGCGCGGCCTTCCTCTAGCACGGCGGAGGCGATCTTGAGGTCCTGATGCTCGAGGCCCTGCGTCGCGTCGAGCAGGAGGATCACGACTTCGGCGAAATCGACCGCGCGGCGGGCATCCGCGACCGAGAGCTTTTCCAGCTTCTCGGTGACGTTGCGTTTCTTGCGCATCCCGGCCGTGTCGATCAGCCGGACCTGCCGGACGTCGCCCGTCTTCGGATCGGTCCAGCCCCAGTCGATCGCGATCGAATCGCGCGTGATCCCGGCTTCGGGCCCGGTCAGCAGGCGGTCCTCGCCCAGCAGGCGGTTTATGAGAGTCGATTTGCCGGCGTTGGGCCGTCCGACGATAGCGAGCTTGAGTGGGCCGAGCGGGGCCTCCTCGTCGTCTTCCTCAAGCTCCTGGGGTTCGTCCGCCGCCTCGGCCTTGGCGCCGATTATCGGCCACAGCCCGCCGAACAGGTCCGCGATCCCCTCTCCGTGTTCGGCCGACAGGGCGACCGGTTCGCCAAGGCCCAGCGAATAGGCTTCAAGCGCACCCGCCTCTCCGGCGGCGCCTTCGGCCTTGTTGGCGACGAGGACGATCGGCACGTCGTGTTCGCGCAGGTAACGTGCGATCTCGGTGTCGAGCGGGGTCAGGCCCGCGCGCGCGTCGATCACGAACAGCGCCGCGTCCGCGCCTTCGAGGCTCGCTTCGGTCTGCTTGCGCATGCGCCCGGGAAGCGAGAGTTCGTCCTCGTCCTCCCAACCGGCCGTATCGACGATGGTGAAGCGCAGGCCCGCGATTTCGGCATCGCCCATGCGCCGGTCTCGGGTCACCCCCGGCTGGTCGTCGACAAGGGCGAGCCTTTTGCCCACCAGCCGGTTGAACAGGGTGGACTTGCCGACATTGGGTCGGCCGATGATGATGACTTGCGGTTTTTCCGGCTTTTCCATGGCTGCGGCCTCAAGTGGCCGCTCGGCCCGGGAATGGCAAGGTGCGTCGGTGTGCGGGGTCAGCCGTCCTTCTTCGCAACCGGCGGGTCTTCGCCAAGATCCTCGAACCATGCCTCGACCGGGCCGGAGAGCTTGATCGTGAGCGGATTGCCCTTGCGGTCGACCGTCTTGCCCGCCTGCACCCGGACCCAGCCTTCGGAGATCGAATATTCCTCGATGTCGGTGCGCACGCGGTCCTTGAACCGGATGCCCACGCCGCGCTGAAGCACTTCGGCATTGAAGTGCGGGCTGCTGGGATGGACCGAGAGGTGGTCGGGCGGAACGTCGCGCCCGGGCGCGGTTTCGGCGGGTTGAGGGGTTTCGTCTGTCATGTCAGCGCCGCCCGTAATCGCGCATGGGCGCGCTGACAATATGCAATGCTGCGTTCAATCGGGAGGGAAGAGCGTTTCCGGGCGCATCGAATCGAGTTCTTCCTCGCCCGCTCCTTCCTGGTCCTCGCGCCTGCGCTGGCGTTTCTCGAATTCCTCGCGCGCCTCCTCGTCCGTGCCCTTGCTTTTTTCCTGCTCCTTGGCATCGGCGTCAGAGCGGATCACGGGCGGCGTACCCTCCGGCGTCTTCGGCGTGTCATAGTCGCGGGCGGTCTTCGGATCGGGACGGCTTTCATCGGCCATGACGGCATTCTCCTTTGCCAAATCAAGCGAGCCGCGCTGGCGATTGTTCCGCGCGAGGCGCCCTATCCGCGGCAAACCGGACGAGACCAGGCGACCCCGTGCCGCAATGCCGCGCGCGGCACGAGCGGGATGGCCTAATCGCCGCGCGCGGCACGAGCGGGATGGCCTAATCCTTCGCCTGGTCGGAAACATGGTCGGCCAGCGTCGCCGAATAGACTGGGCTGCCGGCCCCGCATTCGGCGAACCTGTCGCTGAAGTCGAACTGCGAACCCCGGGGCTGTCATTGCCATCGAGCTTGCACACCATGCACTGACGGGCAGCGCCAATCCGTTCCGACAAGCCTGAACCGGTGGGGGAGAGTTCCCCGATTGCGTCGATCACTTCCTGTTTCAACGGTGTCCCCTGCTTTGCTTGAGGCTGCGAAGACCGGGACCCGTCCAATAACCGGCGCAACTCTCAGGCGTTAGAGCGGGATTTTGGCCAAAAGGGAAAACCGGATAACCCTTACGTGTCTTTACCGAGGGGTTTCCCGATGCAGTCCGGCAGCTCCCCGACCCTTCGGATCCTCAAAGCTTGCCCTTTCGACCGGCAAGATATAGAGGCGCGCTGATACGCGCGGGGGACCGGACGGTTTCCCGCGCGGCTTCGTTCAGGCTCGCGGGCGTGGCGGAACTGGTAGACGCGCCAGGTTTAGGTCCTGGTATCGCAAGATGTGGGGGTTCGAGTCCCTTCGCCCGCACCAGTTCGCCCCGCGCCCGCCGCATTCACGTTTTGCTCTAGAAGGCTTCGATACCGACCCCATGCAGACCAAGCAGACCACCAATGAAGGCCTCAAGCGCGGCTATGTGATCACGATCCCCGCCGCCGACATCGCGGCCAAGATCGACGCCGAGATCAAGAAGATCGCGCCGCAGGTGCGCATGCCCGGCTTTCGCCCCGGCAAGGTCCCGGCCAATCTCGTCAAGAAGATGCATGGCGAACAGCTCCACGCGCAGGTCGTCAACGACACGATCCGCGATTCGGTAGACGAGCTGATCCGCTCGGAGGAACTGCGCCCGGCGATGCAGCCTGCCATCTCGCTCGGCGAGGATTATGACGAGGGCAAGGACGCCGAGGTCACGGTCGAACTCGAAGTGCTGCCCTTGATCGAGCCGCCGAAGACCGATGGGCTCAAGCTCGAAAAGCTGGTCGTGCCGGTGACGGACGAACAGGTGATGGAAGCGATCGAGGGCATTGCTGGCCAGAACAAGAGCTACAAGGACGCCGCCAAGACGAAGAAGGCGGCCGAGGGCGACCAGGTCGTGATCGATTTCGTCGGCAAGCTGGATGGCGAACCCTTTGAAGGCGGCGCTGCCGAGGATGCGCCTCTGGTGCTCGGGTCGGGCACGTTCATCCCCGGTTTCGAGGAACAGCTGGTCGGCGTGAAGACGGGCCAGGAAAAGACGATCACCGTTACCTTCCCGGAGGAATACCAGGCCGAGCATCTCGCCGGCAAGGAAGTGACCTTCGACATCACCGTGAAGGCCGTAAAGGTCGAGAGCGAGACCAAGGTCGACGAAGATTTCGCCAAGAACCTGGGTCTCGACAGCCTGGACAAGCTCAAGGAACTGATGCGCGGCCAGCTCGAACAGCAGACCGCCGGGCTCACCCGCACGCAGATGAAGCGTGCGCTGCTCGACCAGCTTGCCGCGGGCCACGATTTCCCCGTGCCGCAGGGCATGGTCGAAGCCGAGTTCGAGCAGATTTGGGCCCAGCTCCAGCAGGAAGCGGCGAAGGAGGACGATCCCGAGGCCGCTCTGAAGCAGATCGAGGAAGAGAAGGACGACTACAAGGCGATCGCCGAACGCCGCGTGCGGCTCGGCCTGCTGCTGTCCGAGATCGGGCAGGCGAATGGTGTCGAGATCACCAGCCAGGAAATGTCGATGCTGATCCAGCAGGCCGCCTCG
>JGI12109J20283_10675634_pt1 | contig 24263 bp, 21 predicted proteins | sample ElkSlonscriptome_12_FD_20283 | JGI IMG/M metagenome (IMG submission 20283)
TTCGGCGCCGAACCCAACAGCAATGTCGCATTCGTCGATGCCGGCATGCCCGGCATGCTGCCGGTCATCAACGAGGGGTGCGTCGCGCAGGCCGTGAAGACCGGCCTCGGCCTCAAGGCGCACATCAATCTCGTCTCGGCTTTCGATCGCAAGAACTACTTCTATCCCGACCTGCCGCAGGGCTATCAGATCTCGCAGCTCTACCACCCCATCGTCGGCGAGGGCGAAGTACTGGTCGAAATGGGCAACGGCACCGCGCGCAATGTCCGCATCGAACGCATCCACCTGGAACAGGATGCGGGCAAGTCGATCCACGATATGGACCCCACGATGTCGTTCGTCGACCTCAACCGAACCGGTGTGGCGCTGATGGAAATTGTCAGCCGCCCTGATATCCGTGGCCCCGAAGAGGCGGCCGCCTATGTCGCCAAACTGCGCCAGATCCTGCGCTACCTGGGCACCTGCGACGGCAACATGCAGAACGGCAACCTGCGCGCGGACGTCAATGTCTCGGTCTGTCGCCCGGGAGACTATGAAAAATATCAAGAATCGCAGGACTTCAGCCATCTCGGCACGCGCTGCGAGATCAAGAACATGAACTCCATGCGGTTCATCCAGATGGCGATCGAGCATGAGGCACGGCGCCAGATCGCCCTGCTCGAGGACGGCGGGGAGGTGGTGCAGGAGACGCGCCTTTATGATCCCGACAAGAACGAAACGCGGTCGATGCGGTCCAAGGAAGAGGCCCACGACTACCGCTACTTTCCCGATCCCGACCTATTGCCGCTTGAAATCGAGCAGGACTGGGTCGATGCGATAGCCGCCGCCCTTCCCGAACTGCCGGACCAGAAAAAGGCGCGGTTCATCGGTGATTTCGGCCTGTCGGATTATGATGCTTCGGTATTGACGGCGGAAGTCGCGAATGCGGCATATTTCGAAAAAGTCGCCGAGGGCCGTGACGGCAAACTGGCTGCCAACTGGGTCATCAATGAACTGTTCGGACGCTTGAAGAAAGAAGACCACACCATAGACGACAGCCCCGTCACGGCCGCGCAGCTTGGCGAACTCATCGGGTTGATTACCTCGGGTGACATCAACGGCAAGATCGCCAAACAGGTGTTCGAGATCAGCTACACCACCGGCCGCGACCCTGTCGAAATCGTCGAGACCGAAGGCCTCAGACAGGTTACCGATACAGGTGAGATCGAAGCTGCGGTCGATGAGATCATTGCCGCAAACCCCGCACAGGTTGAAAAAGCGCAAGCCAATCCCAAATTGGTGGGATGGTTCGTGGGGCAAGTCATGAAGGCGACCGGTGGCAAAGCCAATCCGGCGGCCGTCAATCAGATGGTTTCCGCAAAACTGGGGTTGTGATACCAATGCTCTTGGCGTGTGCCGAGGCGATTTGGTACAAACCCTACCGAAAAGAAAGCGCAGCGCATGTCATATGAATACAAGGTGGTACCCGCGCCGATGCGTGGCGCAAAGGCCAAGGGGCTGAAAACCGCAGAGGATCGCTTCGCCTTCGCGCTGCAGACGGCCATGAACGATTTGGCGCGGGATGGCTGGGAATACCTGCGCGCCGACACGCTGCCCTGCGAGCAACGTGAAGGCCTTATGAGCAAGACCACGATTTTCCAGAACATGCTGGTATTCCGGCGCGCGAAGGGCGCAGGTGATATCGCAACACCGGCAAGATCAGAACCGCGAATATCAGCGCCTGTCTCAGCGCCTGGAACAGGCGAGGAACCTGCGGTCGACCACGGTCAGACAGCGCCTGCCCCGACGTCCGCGGACGAGGACGGGGACGCGAAATCCGACAAGAAGCCGTCGTCGGATGTTGCGGCCGAATAGTTATCGAAAATCGATTGCAAGGGCATGGATACGCCCGATGATGTCCTTCCCGAGGGCATCATGAACCGCGCGGTGTCGTGCAATCCGTGATTTGCCGTTCAGCGATGCGGCGCTAATCTTGATACGCCAATGGCTTTCGCCCGACCCGTCGTCACCCGCGTGGCCAGCGTGTTTGGCGCTTTCGTTGATCACCTCGAGGTGTTCGGGCGAAAGCTTCTCGAGTGCCGTGCGAATTTCGCTCTCAACCGTCATAATTTTGGCCCTGCCCTCTTCAATCTGTGTGCCAACAGTTTAAGCTTTGCTCTCCGAGTCGAAAAGGTGAGATGCACCGATGAAAAAAGATGATCCGTTCGGTTTCGACATGTCCGTGTCGAACGCGAAAAAAAAGAACACGCGCGGACGGCGCGGCATGTCTGGCGCATCGGAGACGTCCAAGCGGGTCTGCGACCATGAGGGCTGCAGCAAGCCGGGGTTGTTTCGCGCGCCAAAGGCACCGGACGTGCTGGACGACTACTACTGGTTTTGTCAGGAACACGTCCGGGAATACAATCTCAAGTGGAATTTCTTCAACAGCACCACCGAGGCCGAGATGGCTGCCCAAATGGACAATGATCGGGTCTGGGACCGCCCCACAAAGCCGTTCCGCCGGTCCGTAGAAGAACGCGCGTGGGCGCGGCTGGGCATTGACGATGCACACGAGGTGCTGGGCGGCAACGCCACCCGCAATCCCGGCCGAAACGGGGCAGCGGGACGCAAGCTTCCGCCCACCGAGCGGCGGGCGATCGAAATTCTCGACGCGAAAGACAACTGGTCGAAGCAGGAAATCAGAAAAGCCTACAAGGCTCTTATCAAGGTTCTGCATCCCGACATGAACGGCGGCGATCGCAGTCAGGAAGAACAACTGTCACAGGTGGTCTGGGCCTGGGACCAGATCAAGGACAGCCGTAACTTCCGCGACAAGACCTGAGTGCGGGCATATCCTGCCTAGTCGCTGCGGTGATACAGGTTCACCCGCGACAGCATGCTGAGGTTGGCCGTGAGGTCGCTTCTTTCCTCTTGCTCGGCGAAGCCCATTGCCCGCTCGTTGGTAAGCCGTGTCATCAGATGATGTGCACCGAGAATCGTGGCGAACCAACCGACAGCCAACAGGGGTAATTCGACGAATTTCGTCGCGAGCATCACAGGGGCGTAGAAGGTTCCGTAGATGGGCATGATCAGCGTTCCGGCGATCACGGCCGCGATCAGCGCCGCGGCAATCGCACCGACAACCGCCCGTGCCCATCCAAGCGCACCGGGCAGACCCAGCCACCCACGCGCGCTGTAAAGAGCGAGCGCACCACCCAGAATACCGGCGATCACTGTCCAAATCGAATAGAATGTCGCGTCTGACGGTAGGGCCATGTCACCGTCAACCGCCGCCATCACGAAAACCGTAAGCCCGGCGGACACGGCCATCACGATGGCGTAAGCCGCTGCATAGGCCTTTTCACCATTGCTGAATTTGAGGCCAGATTTCAATCTGTTCAACATTATACTCAATCCCCCGAGTCACCATTAAAAAACGCCGTGTCCGGCCAAAACCATTCCTTTTGACAGCGCTCATACCCTAACGCCCAAATCTTGCCACATTATTACCAGCAGGCCAAAACAAATCGAACTCAACAAAGCGAAAATGGCCACAATGTGCATCAAAAAATATCATTTTTGCAATTTTGGCGACAAAGGCTGCCCAAAAGTAAATGCACTTTCAAGCCGAGGCGTCGGTCATCGCGGTGTGGCCCGTCGGACCACGGTTGCGAATCCATACCTCTACTGCCGCGTTTCACGACACCGACCATTCCTACGGCCTTTCCCTTGCAGCGGAGCGCGATATGTTGCATCCCGACCGGAAAAGCACTCTCTTTGATCAAAGGCTCCGATAATGGCGGATGGTATGACAGACTTGCACGCGAAACCGACCGAGGAGATCTCGGTCCGCGAGGTCTTCGGGATCGACAGCGACATGAAGATCAAGGGGTTCGCCGACCGCACGGACCGGGTCCCCGATATCGACAGCACCTATAAGTTCGACCCCGAAACGACCTTGGCCATCCTTGCCGGCTTTGGCTACAATCGTCGGGTGATGATCCAAGGGTATCACGGCACCGGCAAGTCGACGCATATCGAACAGGTGGCAGCGCGATTGAACTGGCCCGCGGTGCGCGTAAACCTCGACAGCCACATCAGCCGGATCGATCTGATCGGCAAGGATGCCATCAAGCTGCGCGACGGCGTGCAGGTGACCGAATTTCACGAGGGGATTCTGCCCTGGGCGCTGCGCAACCCCGTGGCAATCGTCTTTGATGAATACGATGCCGGCCGCGCCGACGTCATGTTCGTGATCCAGCGCGTGCTGGAGGCGGACGGCAAACTGACACTGATGGATCAGAACGAAATCATCACGCCCAACCCTTATTTCCGTCTGTTCGCGACTGCCAACACGGTCGGCCTCGGTGATACGACAGGTCTTTACCACGGGACGCAGCAGATCAATCAGGCCCAAATGGACCGGTGGTCACTGGTCGCCACGCTGAATTACCTCAGCCATGACGCCGAGGCGGCGATCGTGCTGTCGAAATCCCCCCACTACAACACCGACAAGGGCCGCAGGATCGTCAGCCAGATGGTGACTGTCGCCGATCTGACGCGCACTGCCTTCATGAATGGCGATCTGTCGACGGTCATGTCGCCACGCACTGTCATCGCATGGGCGGAAAACGCGCGGATCTTCCATGACGTGGGCTATGCATTCAGGCTGTCGTTCCTGAACAAATGCGACGAGCTCGAGCGCCAGACGGTCGCCGAATTCTACCAGCGTTGCTTTGACGAAGAACTGCCCGAAAGTGCCGCCAGCGTCAGTTTGGGCTAGGCGTCGGGACATTCTTCATCGGCAGGGCTTCTCACCTTTAAGGGTGCCACCGGCGATCATCTGCGCAGGTCGGCGGAATCGCGTTTTGTTGCCATAATCAGGTCTTATTCGTTGGCAAAGCTGCCGGTGCAACGCGAAGGAAATGCACTATGAAGATGACGATTGGCGCACCACTCCCCGCCGACTATCAGGTCAACCACGAAGATCTCGCGGAATCGACCGCGGCACTGATTGCCCATGCCCTGCTGCCGCTCTTTTCCGAAAACATGAGCGAAGACCTCGCCAAAGCGAATGTCGAGGGTATCGTGACCGAGCTCGCCTACCTGTTCGACGAAGGCGAAATCAGGCTGGGTGGAAAAACATACCGCCCGCGGATGGCTTTTGTGGATGAAAACGGGGGGCTCTTGCCCGGTGCCGCGGAACTGGCCCACCTGCATCAACTCGCCGAAGCGCCGTTCGAGATCGATCCCGAAGCGCAGATCACCTTCGAAGAGCCCGAATTCGCCGAAGACTGATCGCCACCCGTCGGCTGATCATTGCGGAACCGCCAGACCTGGGCCGGTCGGAGCTGCGGCTTTCGTCGCGCGCCTGCCCCTTGCCGAAACCCCGCCAGAGTGGTTTATCGGGTGCATGACAAAACCCTCTGACAATCCAGCCGATCCATTCAAGAAAGCGCTCGCCGAGGCGACCAAGGTGATGGCCGACGATCCGGAACTGGCGGTCTCGTATTCGGTCGATCCGTCCGGCCAGACTGCCGAAACGATCCGCCTGCCACAGATCTCGCGCCGGATGACCCGGGATGAAGTGCTGCTGGCCCGCGGCACCGCTGACGCCTATGCGCTGCGCCACAAGTTCCATGACCCCAAGGTCAATGCGCGCTACCTGCCGCAGGGCCAGATGGCAAAGGATCTTTACGACGCCATGGAAACCGCGCGGATCGAGGCTGTCGGCGCACGATATATGCCCGGCACGGCAGGCAATATAGACGCCAAGATCGGCGCCGAGGCCTTGCGCAAGGGCTATGATCAGATCAACCAGGCCGCCGATGCACCGCTTTCTGTTTCAGCTGGTTACCTGATCCGGCATCTGGCCACGGGTCGCGATCTGCCTGCGGGCGCCGACAATGTCATGGAACTGTGGCGCGGGTTTATCGAGGACCACTGCGGTGGCACCTTGGAAAACCTTGAAAAGACCCTCACCGACCAGCAGGCCTTCGCCCGTTTCGCCCGCCAGATGATCAGCGACATGGGCTACGGCGACCAGCTGGGCGATGACCCCGACTCGCTTGATGATGAGACCGATGACGAGGCCGAGCAAAGCGCCGAGGACGAACAGGACGAACCCGATAGCACCGGCGACGACGAAAGCGAGGGTGAAGACGCCGAAGGCACGCCCGAGCAAAGCCAGGAAGAGACCCAGGACGCCAGTCAGGCACAGGTCAGCATGGACGATGAGGCCGATGCCGAGATGGGCGAAGAGGCGGAAATGCCCGAAGGCGAGGCCCCGCTTGAGCCGCCTGCCCCGCAGCCCATCTCGGATGCAGACCCCGACTACAAGGTTTACGCAACGGCCTTCGACGAGGAAATCGCCGCCGAGGATCTGGCAGAGCCGGTCGAGCTGGAACGCCTGCGCGCCTACCTCGATCAGCAGTTGGAGCCGTTGAAAGGCGCCGTTTCACGGTTGGCCAACAAGCTGCAGCGCCGCCTGCAGGCGCAGCAGAACCGGAGTTGGGAGTTCGACCGCGAGGAAGGTATCCTCGACGCGGGCCGACTGGCGCGGATCGTCGCCTCGCCGACGACACCGCTGTCGTTCAAGGTCGAAAAGGATACCGACTTCCGTGACACCGTGGTGACGCTCTTGCTGGACAACTCGGGGTCCATGCGCGGGCGTCCGATCTCGATCGCCGCAATCTGCGCCGACGTCATGGCGCGCACCCTCGAGCGGTGTGACGTGAAGGTCGAAATACTCGGGTTCACGACAAAGGCCTGGAAGGGCGGGCAATCCCGCGAGAAATGGCTGGCCGAGGGACGTGCGGCGATGCCCGGGCGTCTCAACGACCTGCGCCATATCATCTACAAATCCGCCGACGCGCCCTGGCGACGGACGCGGCCCAATCTCGGCTTGATGATGAAAGAGGGATTGTTGAAAGAGAATATCGACGGCGAGGCACTGGAATGGGCCCACCGTCGCATGTTGGGGCGGAGAGAACAGCGCAAGGTTCTGATGGTGATCTCGGACGGGGCGCCGGTCGATGATTCCACGCTTTCTGTCAATCCGGCCAATTACCTCGAAAAACACCTGCGCGACGTGATCGCCATGGTGGAAAAGCGCAAAGCGGTCGAACTGGTCGCCATCGGTATCGGGCATGACGTGACCCGCTACTACGAGCGCGCGGTGACGATCACCGACGTGGAACAGCTTGCGGGGGCCATGACCGAACAACTGGCAAGCCTCTTCGATAGCGATCCGCGCAAGCGCGCCCGCGTGATGGGGATGCGCAAGGCCGGTTGATGCAACACCCGGAAACTCCCGGAAACTGATCTTCCAGAATAGGGGCTGCGATGTTCCAGACGTTTGAAGCAACATCAACGCCCGAACAGGGCCCGCCACGATTACAGGCCTTGCGCGAGGTCATGGCAGCACGGGGTGTGGATGCCTTTCTGGTACCGCGCGCCGATGCCCATCAGGGTGAATATGTCGCGCCCCGCGATGCACGGCTGGAATGGCTGTCGGGGTTCACCGGCTCGGCCGGTTTTTGCGCGGTTCTGCGCGATCGTGCGGGTGTATTCATCGACGGACGCTACCGTTTGCAAGTGCAGGCGCAGGTTGCTGACGTCTTCACCCCGGTTCCCTGGCCGGAAATACGCCTGAGCGCATGGCTGAACGAAAACTGCACCGATGGTGCGGTCGTGGCGTTTGATCCGTGGCTTCATACGGCAGCGGAAGTCGTCGATTTGCGCAAGAAATGCCCTCGGTTGCGTTTTGTCCCGGGTGTAAATCTTGTCGATCTGATCTGGGAAGATCAGCCTGCCCCCCCTTCCGGCGCATTCATGGTCCAGGCCCTCGAACATGCCGGTGAAAGCCATGCAGAGAAACGCGCGCGGCTGGCTGAGGCACTCGACGCCAAAGCGGCGGTCCTGACGCTGCCCGACAGTATCGCATGGCTGTTGAACATCCGTGGCAGCGATATCGCACGGAACCCCGTGCCTCATGCTTTCGCCATTCTGCACGATACCGGTGCCGTCGATCTCTTTGCCAGTGAAAGCAAGACCGCGGCCGTGGCCGACCACCTGGGGCATGATGTCACCATTCACGCCCCGTCCGCGTTTACCGGTGCGCTGGCCGCGCTTTCGGGTCGCGTTCTTGTCGACGAACGCAGTTGCCCCGATATCGTCATGACGGCGCTGATCGAAGCGGGCTGCGATATCATCCGTGGCACCGACCCTTGCGTCCTGCCGAAGGCATGCAAGAACCCTGTCGAAATCGCAGGGGCGCAGGCAGCGCAGTTGCGGGACGGCGCCGCAATGGTGCGCTTTCTGGCATGGCTGGACAAGACGGCACCGCAAGGCGGACTGACCGAGATCGATGTGGTCAGGGCGCTCGAAGGGTTTCGCAGGGACACCAACGCGCTGCGCGATATCAGCTTCGAGACCATCTGCGGTGCGGGCCCCAATGGTGCGATCGTGCACTACCGCGTGACAGAGAAGACGAACCGCCCCGTGCAGCAAGGTGAACTGCTGCTGGTGGATAGCGGCGGGCAATACGTCGACGGCACCACCGATATCACGCGCACCATTGCGATCGGTCCGCCGGGCGATGAAGAGAGACGCTGCTACACCCGTGTTCTGCAAGGGATGATCGCCATCAGCCGCCTGCGCTTTCCCAAAGGCGTCGGGGGCCAGCACCTCGATGCACTTGCGCGCGCCCCGCTCTGGCTTGCAGGGCAGGATTACGATCACGGGACAGGGCACGGTGTCGGTAGCTACCTGAGCGTCCATGAAGGGCCGCAGGGCATTTCGCGCCGCTCCGAAGTCGTGCTGGAGGCCGGGATGATCCTGTCCAACGAACCGGGCTATTACCGCGAAGGCGCCTTCGGCATTCGTATCGAAAACCTGATCGTCGTGACGAAGGCCGAACCTGTTCCCGGCGGTGATGCCCGCGACATGCACGCCTTTCAGACCCTCACCCATGTGCCGCTCGACAGGCGGCTTATCGATACCGGATTGCTCAGCCAGCAAGAACGGGACTGGATTGATCGCTATCATGCCGATACATTGTCGGTTCTCGCACCACGGCTCGACCAAGCGACGACAGACTGGCTTGCGCAGGCATGTGCGCCGCTCTGACACAAAAATGTCGCGCCCATCCGCAAGAGTGGCCGCAAAAACAAAAGAAGGAGGATATCAGATGTCCGATCACATCAAGATCCGTCCCGCGTCTGGGACATGGGTGGTCCGCGCAGGTGGTGCCGTTCTGGGTGAAAGCAAACAGGCCCTGGAGCTGACCGAGGGCGACTATCCGGCCGTGATCTACTTTCCCCGCGATGACCTCGCCATGGCCTTTCTTGAGCCCACCGATATGACGTCGACCTGTCCTCACAAGGGCGAGGCCAGTTATTTCACCATCGTCGCCAAAAGCGGCCCGATCGCGAACGCGGCCTGGTCCTACGAGACACCGACGGACGCATTGGGCGATATCGCGGGCTACATCGCCTTTTACACCACCAGCGTCACGGTCGAGCAGATCTAGGAATGCTCCTCGGCCGCCGTTGCGGCCAGCGCGCGGTTCATCGCGCGCAGCGCATCGACCTGAAACAGTGCCCCCTGCAATTCGGGGGATGACCCCTCGCCCGCCAGTGACACGACCGGGATAAAGACTGGATTACCGCGGTCGAAGACCGGCATCGCCTGTTCGAGCGTTGCTTTGCTATCGAGATAAATCCCTTCGCGGATCAGCGCCCAGCATGCTTCTTCATTGGCAGCGCGTGCATCGTCCATGTCGCGCATGATGGCCGAAACCTTGAACGTGGCCAGAAGATAGGCCTGTGGTCCCGCGGCAAGGTGGACGTTGCGCCGCTCGAGCTGGGTAAGAAAGAATGACCGGTCCACGATCCGCGATGACAACGCTGTCGATATCGACACCGCGACCATCACTGCAAGACCCGTCTGCCAATCGCCCGTCAGCTCGAACACGATAAGCGTCGTCGAAATCGGCGCCCCCAGGACCGCTGCGGCGACCGCGCCCATGCCGGCCAGCGCGTAGAGCGTCTCGCTCCCCGATACGGTGGGGAAGATAGACGTCGCGATGGCGCCGAAGGCCAGCCCCGTCAGCGCGCCGATCATCAGCGACGGTGAAAACACGCCGCCCCCCATACGCCCGCCCATGGTGATGGCGACGGCAATGACCTTGAGGACGACAAAGACGATCGCCTCATGCAGCAGCAGCCCGCCCGTGAGGGCGGCGGTGGTCGTTTCGTAGCCGACCCCGATGATATGCGGCCACCAGATCGCAATCGCCCCCAGCAAGCCACCGGCAATTGCCGGTCGCAAATACCGCGGCAGCCCGGTTTCCTCCTGCACGTAGCTGCCGAAATCATCCGCCCAGAAGATCGCTTTCATCAGCACCACGGCGACCAACCCGCAGACGAAGCCAAGGATCAGAAAGGCGGGCAGTTCGACATAAAAGCCGAGTGCGTTCTGGGTCGGCAACGTGAATTCCGTCACATCGCCGAAGACCAGCCGGTTGATGACCGTGCCTGCCGCAGAGGCGATCACGATCGGCGCAAAGGCATGAACGGCGAAATGGCGCAAGACCACTTCCAGCGCAAAGAGCGCACCCGCGATAGGCGCGTTGAAGCTTGCCGATACGGCCGCGGCGACCGCACACCCAAGAAGGTCACGCCCGGTGATCCCGCTGGCATTCATCCAGCGGCACACCGCTGTCGAAATCACGGCCGCCAAGTGGACGACCGGCCCTTCCCGTCCGGTCGAACCGCCGGTAGCAAGGGTGATCATCGAGGCCAGCGCCGAAAAAAGCCCCCGCCGCACCTCGACGCGCCCCTCGGAAAGAGCCGCACCTTCGATCACGTCGGCGACAGATCTCACNCGCCCGTCCTCGGTTCCCCAGTGCAGGATCAGGCCGACGATCAGACCACCGCAGATGGGAATGATCAGGATCTGATACCATGGCAGCGTCGCGGCAAAAGAATGGAGCGTCAAAACATCGTTGCTACCGTAAGCGACGGTCTGAACCGCGTAGATACCCAGCCGGAACAAGACCGCGACAGCCCCTGCCGCGATCCCGATCGCCAAGGCGATGAACCAGAACTGGACATGCGTCGGGCCATGGGTCTTGAGCACGCGGACAGCATCCCGGCAAGCCGACCTGGTGTCATCGACACCTTCCAGTATGAATGCTTTGATCGGTTTGCCCATGCCGAGGGTTTCACCAGAAGACGTTATTGCGCCAGCAAATGAAAACCGCTTTCGTCCGCCGGTGCGAAACTTCTAGAACACCTGCAAGCACGTTCCAAGGATGAAGTCCCGCACAAGGAGCGATTGCCGAATTGACGAACGTACCGCCCAAGCCGAGCTTTTGTATCGAGTCGATTCATGCCGCAGCGCAGCAAAATCTCAGCCCAGCGCAACTTTAATACGTTGTGACGTTACGTCAAAACTCGCTTGTCTGGTATGGTTGGCCGGAATGGGAAAACCGTGGTCCAACCGCAACGAATGTCGCGGAATACCTTATTTTCATCAATTTACCCGGTAAGCACCTCGAAAAACGGGCGTCATTTTTCGATTCCGAGCCACCACCTTCGGTTGATAGGTCAATATACGTGACGTACTTTGGGACAGGTTGTCTTAACGTCTACGTAACCGTAAACCAACTACATGAAGCGCGTGAGTGTTTCATTTTTAAGCACGTAACGGATTACGATCCATTGTAACGAGTAGGCTGTCCTTTCCGGATAGTTTTTATGAACTACACATCATGCGGAGGTGAGTGGCCGTTTGATGTGATGTAAGAGTGGGCTGGGTAACCGGTATTAGTTCAGGGCGTCGCTGTCACAGCGGCGCCCACTTACTTTGCGATGATCAGTTCACGCGCCGCTTCACGCGCCGCCGCCGTGATGCGATCGCCCGACAGCATACGCGCGATTTCATCGATGCGGTCCTCATCATCCAGCGCGACGACCTGTGACAATGTCTCGTGATCGGTCTGCCGCTTTTCGACACGCCAATGGTGTCGACCCAATGCGGCAACCTGCGGTGAGTGGGTGACGACAAGGATTTGCCCCTTCTCGGCCAGCTGCGCAAGCCGCCTGCCAACGGCATCGGCTGTCGCACCGCCAACGCCGCGGTCGATTTCATCGAAGATGAGGGTCTGGCCAGAACCGCCTTGCGTCAGACAGACCTTGAGCGCCAGAAGAAACCGGCTGAGTTCCCCACCCGATGCGATCTTGTTAAGCGGGCCTGACGGCGCCCCGGGGTTCGTTGCGACCGTAAACGCCACCGCGTCCGTTCCATCGGGCCCGGCCTCGGTCTGCGTGATCTCGGTCGCGAAGACGGCGCGTTCCATCTTGAGTGGGGCAAGTTCGGCGGCCATCGCCGTGTCGAGATCCCCTGCCGCGGCAAGCCGGGCTTGCGACAGGGTTTCAGCCGCCCCCCGATAACTTGTCTCGGCATCTCCGGCCGCCTTGCGTAAACGTGTCAGATCAGCAGCACTCTCATCCAGCGCCGTCAGCCGCGCGCGCAACCCATCTGCAAAACCCGATAGATCATCTGGCATGACGTCATGCTTACGGGCCAAACCACGGATGGCGAAAAGCCGTTCTTCGATTTCTTCCAGCTCGTGCGTGTTGAAAGACAGCGACTCAAGACAGTCCGCAACGCCCCTTTGCGCGTCATCAAGGCCCAGCATCACCCGCTCCAGCGCATCCAATGGCGCATCAAGCTGGCCTTCGGCATCACCCGCAACACCTTGCAACCACCGGGTTGCGTCACCGACCATGCCCTCGGCCCCCTCGAGCCCCAGCGCCTGACCTGCCTTCGCGATGTCGGTGCGGATCTTCTCGGCCGCCTGCATCAGACGGCGTTGCGTATCAAGGGCCATTTCTTCGCCTGCCTGCGGTGAAAGCGCATCCAGTTCGCCCAAGGCATGGCGCAAGTACTCTTCTTCCGCCGCTATCTCGGCGACCTCGGCCTGCGCGGCCGCGAGGGCTTTCCGGGCATTCGCCAGATCACGCCAAGCGGTCCGTGTGACCTTGATAAGGTCAGGGATCTCCGCGAAGTCGTCGAGTAGCTGACGGTGGCCGCGGGGGTTCAGAAGCCCGCGGTCATCGTGCTGACCATGCAGTTCCACAAGGGTGTCCGACAGGCGGCGCAGCACCTCACCACTGACCCGTCGGTCATTGACCCATGCTGTCTTGCGGCCGTCACTGGTATTGACGCGCCGCAGGATCAGTTCACCGTCGCTGTCGATGCCGGCATCCGCGAGCACAACCTCGGCCGGATGGCCAGACGGCAGATCGAAAACCGCCGTGACCTCGCCCTGGGCGGCCCCCCGACGCACGAGTTCGGCCCGTCCCCGCCAGCCGAGCACGAAACCAAGGGCATCCAGCAGGATGGACTTGCCCGCACCGGTTTCGCCTGTCAGCACATTCAGACCAGCCTGGAACTCGAGCTCCAGCCGGTCGATGATCAGCATATCCCTGATGTCTAATCCGCGCAGCATGTCTCTGCCCTGCGTGATGCTATGGATGCAGACGCATCAGAGCCATTCACCACGGATGACCTGACGATAGATCGACGAGAGCCAGTTGTTACCCACTGCATCGGCCCGCAATCCCTGCCCGCTGAGCAGCGCGAAGCTCGCCTCGTACCACTCTGAAGACTGGTAGTTGAAGCCCAATATGGCTCCGGCCGTTTGCGCCTCGTCCAACAATCCCAGCGAAAGGTAGCTTTCCACCAGTCGATGCAGCGCCTCGGGCGTATGGGTCGATGTCTGGAAATCCTCGACCACGGTACGGAACCGGTTGGCCGCAGCGGTATAATTCTGACGCTTGAGATAGAAACGTCCGATTTCCATTTGCTTGGCAGCCAGGTGATCAAAAGCAAGATCGAACTTCTGGGACGACAGACTGGCGTATTCGCTGTCAGGGTACTGTTCGATCACACGGCGCAGCGCTTGCAGCGCATCTACCGTCAGACGCTGATCGCGGCCGATTTCGTCGATCTGGTCGTAGTACGACAGGGCGACCAGATAGGCGGCATAGGGCGCGTCATCCTCGGCCGGATAGAAATCGAGGTACCGTTGCGCCGCGGCGCGGCTGCTGGGATAATCCTCGTCCCGGTGATAGGAAAACGCCTGCATGATCAAGGCGCGCTCGGCAAGCTCGGAATAGGGATACAGCCTTTCGATTTCGCCGAAGGTCACCGCCGCATCATCGGCCTGGCCTGCGGCAAGCTGACGTTCGGCGCGATCGTAGATTTCGTTGACCGATAGCTCATCGACCGGCGGCCCGCTCGTCAGCCCGCCACAGGCAGCCAGCGTCAAAAGCGCGAAAGCGGCACCTAGACGGACCAGCCGGCTTTTCGGGGGGACTTGCTTCAATGACATCTGAAAGGCCTCACTCGCACCTGTCGCCGGGCGGAATGATACCACCGCCGTTCTTGACGTGTCATCTATCATAGAAAAATCGAGGGCAAAATGCCTTTTGCGACGGCAGGATGCCCCCGGGGGGCAAAAGGCTCAGGCGACCGCTTCGAGATCTGCGGCCGTCACGCCGACGCCGGGCAAACGTGAGAGGATCCGGTGGTCGCAGTCGGTCCAGCGCCATGCTGCGGGCTGGTCGAAAAGGGCCCGCAACAGCTTGTTCGTCAGCGCATGCCCGGCACGCCGTCCGGTATAGCGCCCAAGGATCGGCGCGCCGGCCGTGTAAAGATCACCGAGCGCATCCAGCATCTTGTGCCGTACCGCTTCGTCGGCATGCCGCAGACCGCCCGGTGTCAGGACATCCGCCCCCGCGACGACAACCGCGTTCTGTACCGAGCCGCCAAGCGCCAGACCGTTGGCGCGCATCTTCGCGACATCTGCGGAACGACAGAAGGTCCGGCTGTCACAAAGCTCGCGCACAAAGGCACCGTTCGCCATGCTGAGCGATTTTTTCTGGTACCCGATCGCCGCATCGGAGAATTCGATTTCAAAGTCGATTTGCAGGCTGCGGGACGGTCCCAGCGATGCACGGGCATCACCATCGGACACTGACACGTCATGCAGGATTTCGATGGCGCGCAAGGGCGCCGACAGACGCACGATACCGGCTGTGATCAATCCACGCACGAATGGCGCCGCGCTACCGTCGAGGATGGGAACTTCGGGGCCGTCGATCTCGATCAGGGCGTTGTGAATACCACAGCCTGCCAGTGCTGCCATCAGATGCTCGATCGTCGAGACGGTCACACCGTCATCATCCGTCAACCGGGTATTGAGCGGCGTGACCTGTACACGCGACCAAAGGGCGGCAAGCCGTGGTGCGCCCGCAACATCCGTCCGCACGAAGACAATGCCATGATCGGACGCGGCGGGATGCACGACAAGACGCACGGGTGATCCCGTGTGCAGGCCGGTGCCTTCGAATATCGCTGATGTAGCCACTGTGGTTTGCAAAGCAGGTCCCACTCCGATCACGCTGGGTCACCGACCGAAGTAGTCTCTGTGGACATGAGCCTCAACTCACGCTTTGCGACGGACTGAAATATCTCAATCGCAGAATTTTTCTGCGGTTGCGAGATATGGGTAAGGCATTGGCAAACAAGAAAAAAGGCCATCCGATGGATGGCCTTTCTCGTGAACGGGACGTTACGTCCTGTTACAAATATGCCAGCATCTAATTGGCCTGGCGCCGCAAAAATGCCGGAATCTCGATCTTTTCCTGATCTTCATCGGCCTCCGGCTCTTGGCGCAGGGCTGTTACCTGAGGCTGCGTCCGGGCCGGCTGTTGCGCGCCTTCGCCCTGCGCACCGGTCATCCTGTTAATCAGGGAATTGATCCCGAACCGTGGCTTTTCACCCGCCTCGCCACTCGCACCATGCGAACGCGCAGCCGGTTGCGATGGTTCATCCTTGGGCACACGGTTCACGGCAGCACGAAGCCTTGCCAGCGCTTCGGGCGTCGGCGTGCCGGGTGCAGACGAGGCCCGCGGCGCGACGAAATTATCGGCATCTTCCACCTGGCGTGCGGTATGGGTGTCCATCTGCGGCTCGGGTTGTGGCCGATAGGCCGGTGGCGGCAGATCATCGGCCGCGTGCTGCGGAACGGATGCAGCCGCCGGGGCCGGCTGCGGCGCGGCGGCTGCAGGGCGTTGCGACGGTGTTTCCATATCCGCGAAGAGCGAAGGCTCCTGTGCTGGCGCGGGTGCGGGCGCCGTCTGGGGCGTCATCGCGGCGGCAGGTTCGGGCGCTTGTTCGGCATGGGCCTCTGCAACCTCTGCGGCAGGGGCCAGAGGTGCGGCCATGGACCGGCGCGGCACAGGTGTTTCGGTGCTGCCGGCGACGGCGTCAATGCCCGTTGCGACAACCGAAACACGCATCCGGCCTTCCATGCCGGTATCAAGGGTCGAGCCGACAATGATGTTGGCGTCACCATCGACCTTTTCGCGGATCTTGTTGGCGGCTTCGTCCAATTCGAACAGGGTCAGATCGTAACCACCGGTGATGTTGATCAGCACGCCTTTTGCGCCTTCCAGCGAAATCTCGTCGAGCAACGGATTGGCGATCGCCTTTTCGGCCGCCTGGATGGCGCGGTTGTCGCCCTCGGCTTCACCGGTGCCCATCATGGCCTTGCCCATTTCGTCCATCACGGCACGGACGTCCGCGAAGTCGAGGTTGATCAGACCCGGACGCACCATGAGGTCGGTGACACCCTTGACGCCTTGATAGAGAACATCGTCAGCGAGAGCGAAGGCCTCGGTAAAGGTCGTGTTTTCATTGGCCAGGCGGAAAAGATTCTGGTTGGGAATGATGATCAGCGTATCGACCACCTTCTGGAGTGCCTCGACGCCGGCCTCTGCCTGGCGCATCCGCTTGGCCCCTTCGAACTGAAAAGGTTTGGTGACGACACCGACCGTCAGGACACCCAACTCACGCGCGGCCTGCGCGATGATCGGAGCCGCCCCGGTCCCGGTTCCCCCGCCCATACCGGCGGTGATGAAGCACATATGTGCACCGGCAAGATGGTCGACGATCTGCTCGATGCTTTCTTCGGCGGCGGCTGACCCGACACTGGCCCGCGCCCCTGCCCCCAGACCTTCGGTGACCTTCAGTCCCATCTGGATCTTGACCGCCGCCTTGGACTGCGCAAGCGCTTGCGCATCTGTGTTCGCGACCACGAAATCGGTCCCGTCCAATTGCTGTTCGATCATGTTGTTGACGGCATTGCCGCCTGCTCCGCCGACACCGAAAACAGTGATGCGCGGCTTCAACTCGTCGTGCCCGGGTAGAGAAAGGTTCAATGTCATAATCTGATCCGCCTGTTGATATTCAATGCCCGTGCCCGCGGGCTTTCTGCCGTTTATTGAGACTCACAATAACCAAGTGGTGCCGAAAGGTCACGATAAAAACAAGAAATCGCCACCAAATCTGGACAGATTATTCCCCAGTTCTGCCGGATTTCGGCTGATTGGCAAGATATTGCGCATTACCAGTTGTCCTTGAACCACTTGACCGCCCTCTTGAGCGAGCGCGCCGGATAGCGATCCGCGGGGATTTCGAAGTCCCACCATTCATCCTGCGGGTTCGCTGCAAAGAGCGTCAGACCCACCGCGCTGGAAAACGCGGGGCCGATCGCGGCTTGTGGCAGACCCTGCACACGCAGCGGCCGACCCAGCCGCACCTGCTGTCCCAGTATCTTGCTGGCCAGACCGTCAAGTCCGGGGATCTGGCTGCCGCCGCCGGTCAGCACGATCTGCTGGCTGGGCAGGTGATCGAAACCGGCGGCATCCAGACGGACGCGTACCTCTTCGAGAATTTCTTCGACGCGCGGGCGCATGATGCCGATCAGTTCCGCGCGACTGACGGTGCGCCGGTCGTGTTCCCAGTCACCGGTATCGCCGCCGATATCGATCATCTCGCGGTCATCCATGCCGGTCGCCAAGACGCCGCCGTAGAACGTCTTGATCCGCTCTGCGGTCGCTGCGGGGATCTGCAGCCCCATCGAGATGTCCGAGGTCACATGCTCTCCGCCCATGCGCACCGTGTCGGCGTAGATCATGTGTTTTTTCATGAAAACGGAAATGCCGGTCGCGCCTCCGCCAAGGTCGATACAGGCCGCACCCAGTTCCTGCTCGTCCTCCACGAGTGACGACATGCCCGACACATATGCAGATGAGGCGATCCCCGCGAGCTCCAGGTCGCACCGCTTGATGCAATAGAAAAGGTTCTGGATCGCTGTCATATCGACGGTCAGCATGTGCATGTCGCAGGTCAGTGTATTGCCGATCTGCCCGCGCGGGTCGGCCAGACCCGAGCGATGGTCGAGCGCGAAATTGACAGGTTGCGCATGCAGCACTTCGCGCTCTGCGCCATAATCCGGCACATCGCAATTCGCCATGACCTGACTGATGTCCTGCTCGGAAACCATGCCGCCATGAATGTTGAGCGTTCCGTCAAGTCCATAAGACCGTGGCCGCGCGCCGGAAAGGCAGGCGATCACGTGATCCACGCGGACGTTGGCCATCTTCTGCGCCGCCTGCACCGCGGTGCGGATCGCACGTTCGGTTTCCTGCATCGCGTCGATTTCCCCGAAACGCACGCCGCGCGACCGTGTCGTCGCCGCGCCGATCACGCGAAACTGCGACTGCCCGGCAAGCGAGCCGACACCGTCGGCACCGCGGAATTGTTCCGGCCCGTCGAACCGCAGGACAAGACAGGCGATCTTGGATGTGCCGACATCGAGAATGGCTACCACCCCGCGCTGCATCGCCGCCTTGCGCATTTGCCGCATCGCTCTCTGGCTGTCGTAAAGATCGCCCATCAATCGCCCACCTCGTTGTTGTTATCGTTGTCCGCGCGCACGCGGCGCAGCGCCACGGCCGCCTCTTCGTTCATGCGGATCGTCGGACGTGCGCGATTGCGCATGTCGACGACCGTGATGTCGCGGCCCAGCAGGTCTTGTGCCACGTGCAACGCCAGTACCCGCTCCAGCGCAGCCACAGCCCCCTCGCTGGGCAGCAGGATGCGCTGGTCCCGGTCCAGCACCAGATCCCAGCGCCTCTCGCCCATCCGGACCAGACCCCGCACCCGATCAAGCAAGGGGGCGCTGGTCGCGAAAAGCGCAAGGGCCTCTTCGATATTGGCCTTGGCGCCGTCACCGGCGATCAGCGGCAAATCGGGTCTTTCGGCCCGCGCGATGATCGCCCCCGAGGGCACGCCATCGGCGTCGATCAGGCGGAGCGCGCTGTTATCGCGCCAAACCGCGACGGCCTGACGCGGTGTCAGGTCGACCTCGAGCAGGCCGCTTTGTCCCACGCGCAGGCTTGCGGATTTGACGGGTTCAAGGGCTTCGATACCGGTGCGCATCGCATCAAGGTCAAGCGCAAAGGAAGAGATCGGAAAACCGTCGGGCAAAAGCGCCTCGACCTGCGCGGTGACGGTCGCGTTCGCACCCTCGATCCGTGCGCCGCGCACCATGAATTGCGGACGTTGTTCGAACGCGCTGCGGGCCTCGGCGATGGTCTGTGCCAGCGCGGCGCGGTTTTCATCCTTGGCAAACCAAGAGGTGGCGATCACCGCGATCAGCACCAGCGGCACACCGATACGTACCGTCCCCCGGAAACCCGGGGTCAGCATCAGACGTTGCATGCGAAAGACGAACCGCGACGGCGCGGGGTCTGCCTTGGGGCGGCGGTTCAGCGGTCGCATGACGCATCCTCCACCAACCAGCGACAGAGCTCGGGGAAACCTATGCCGACATGCGTGGCCTGTTCAGGCGTCAGCGATGTCGGGGTCATGCCCGGCTGCGTGTTGGTCTCGAGCAGGATCAGACCATCGAGACCGCGGGCCGGATCCCACCGAAAGTCCGTCCGGCTGAGGCTGCGACAGCCCAGCGCATCATGTGCGCGTAGCGCATAGTCCATGCAGGCGTCGGAGATTTCTGCCGGTACATCGGCCGGAATGACATGCCGCGATCCACCGGGCGCGTATTTGGCGTGATAGTCATACCAGCCTTCGGTGATGATATCGGTGACGGCCAGCGGGCGGCCACCCAGCACGGTGACCGTCAACTCGCGGCCGGGCGCGAAGGCCTCGACCATGACCACGTCGGGCATGTCGTCGGACAGTTGCGGGGGACCATCGGCCGCCTCGTCGACGATATAGATGCCGACGCTCGAGCCTTCGTTGTTCGGTTTCACGACATAGGGCGGTGGCATCACATGAGCCCGGCGGACCTCGTCTGACGCCGCAAGGATACTGTCGACCACAGGCAGGCCGGCCTTGCGATAGGCATCCTTGCTGCGCTGCTTGTCCAGACAGAGGGCCGAGGAAAGGATGCCCGAATGCGTATAGGGAATGCGCAGCCACTCCAGCATCCCCTGAACCGCGCCGTCCTCGCCCCAGCGGCCGTGCAGCGCGTTGAAAACGGCATCGGGTCTGATTTCAAGCAGTCGCGCGGCAAGGTCCGGGCCGGCATCGACCTCGATCACCTCGCATTTCGCCTCCCGCAAAGCCGCCGCACACTCACGGCCCGTGCTGAGCGAGACTTCCCGCTCGGCCGAAGGGCCGCCCATAAGGACAACAACTTTCGGGTTTGCCCTGCTCGACATACCCAACCGCCTCTTTTGCGGGCCTTTCGCGACCCGTCATATCATGTGACCTGCTCTTCAGATCGGGGTCTTGTGACCCTTATTGTGCGGTATCGTCATCCTTGCGTTTGCCGACCCGCATGATTTCCCACTGTAGCTTAATGCCTTGCGAATCGTAAACCTTTTTCCGCACCTCTTCGCCCAGTTCCTCGAGGTCGGCGGCGGTTGCATCACCGGCGTTCGTCAGGAAATTGGAATGCTTCACGTTCATCACCGCACCGCCCAGCCGCGCGCCGCGCATACCGGCCTTGTCGATGACCTTCCACGCCTTGAGGTCGTGGACGTCATCGGACCGGCCGGTCGAGGAAAAACCGGCGGGATTGCGGAACGTGGATCCTGCGGTGCGATCCCGGGTCGGTTGCGTTTCATCCCGTCTGGCAAGCTGCTCCGACATGCGGTGGCGCAAGGCATCCGGATCGCCGTGTGGCGGGGCGAATGTCGCGGCGACGATGACGGCACCCTGAGGAAGGTTGCTGTGCCGGTAGGCGAGGTCGAGGTTTTCGGCAGGCAGTTCTGCGACCTGACCGTCCCGCCCAACGACCGTCACCGCCTCGAGCACATCCGCGACATAGGTACCATAGCAGCCCGCGTTCATTGTCACCGCTCCACCGATCGTGCCGGGAATGGTGCGCAGGAAAGTCATATCGCAACCCGCATCCGCCGCCTTGCGTGCAACGTGCGCGTCCAGTGCCGCCGCTCCGGCGGTCACCCTTCCGTCACTGATCCCGATCTGGTTGAAGCCGCGCCCCAGACGGATGACCACACCGTCGATACCGCCGTCGCGGACAATGAGATTGCTGCCGACACCCATGGGAAAAACCGCGATATCGCGCGGCAAGGCTGCAAGGAATGCCGCGAGGTCTTCGACATCGGCCGGCTGGAAAAGCACCTCTGCCGGCCCGCCAACGCGCATCCATGTAAGACCTGCAAGCGCCTTGCCATGTGTCAATGTCCCGCGGACGTCAGGAAGGTCCAAGTCGCTCTCCTCATCGCGCCAAAGCTGGGGCTGTCCTAGCCGCATTCGCGCAGCGATGACAAGCCGTCAGCCCCGCCTGTCGTCGCGCCGCCGCAGCAACCAGCCCAGAAGGCCACCCGCGGCACAGCCCAGCAAGGCGGGCAGGCAAACAAGCAGTGCCCCGCCCATAGCCACCAGCGGATCGATCCCGAAAGGCCGCCCGCTGGCATATAGCAGAACCGCGAACACCGCACCCAACACGCTTGGGACCGTCAGCGCCCAACCTGCATGTCCCTGCCGCACGAGCCACGTCAGCAGCGCGAACGGCAGCATGGCACTTGCCAGCATAAGGGTGAAGATCAGCGGTCCTGCCATCCGCCGGTTCTCAGCCATGTCTTGATGCGCCGCCAGAGATAGTAGACCGGCCAGCGGAGGACCGAGACGCCCACGAGGATCGCCACCAGGCCCATCCACAGACCATCATGCCAGAAAATCCAGACCAGCGCGGGAAGCCCGAGTGCTAGAAGCACATAGGCGCGGCGCCAGTGGTTGTCAGTGGACGGCACCGCCGCCATCACGAAGGCGATGACGACCCAGACGCCGATCAGCACCCATCCGCTGATCATTCCGCCAGTTTCGCAGGCAGCGCATTCGCCCATGCGCTGATTGTGCCCGCGCCGAGACAGACGACGATATCGCCAGGCTTGGTCTGTTCCTGCACCAGTCGCGCCAGATCATCCTCGCTGTCGACGATCCGCGCATGGCGATGGCCGTGGCGGATCAGACCCGCAACAAGGTCGCGGTGGCTCGCCCCCGCGATCGGCTCTTCGCCAGCCGCGAACACTTCGCAGATCCCCACGACATCGGCATCGTTGAAACAGGCGCAAAACTCGTCGAAATGATGAGACAGGCGCGAATACCGATGAGGCTGGTGCACGGCGATCACACGGCCGTCCGTAGCCTGTCGCGCAGCCTTGAGAACCGCGGCGATCTCGACCGGGTGGTGGCCGTAGTCGTCGATGATCGGCACGCCATTCACTTCGCCCACTTTCGTAAAGCGGCGATTGACACCTTTGAACCCTGCCAGAGCAGTGCGGATTTCCGCGCGCTTCATGCCCAGATGTCGCGCCACCGCGACCGCGGCCAGCGCGTTCGAGACGTTGTGATCGCCCGGCATGGGCAGTGTGCACCCTTCGATCAAGACCCCTTCGGCCTGCAGCGCGATATCGAAATGCGCGGCCCCGCCCGCATAGGTGAGGTTCACGGCGCGGACATCGGCCTGGGCATTGAAGCCGAATGTCAGCACACGGCGATCCGTGATCTTGCCCACCAGCGTCTGCACATCGGGATCGTCGGTGCAGCAAACGGCGAGTCCATAGAACGGGATATTCGACACAAAATCATAAAAGCCCTGATGCAGCGCCTCGACGGTGCCCCAATGCTCCATGTGTTCGGGGTCGATGTTGGTGACGATGGCGATGGTGGCCGGCAGGCGGTTGAAGGTACCGTCGCTTTCATCGGCCTCGACGACCATCCACTCGCCCTGCCCCATCCGCGCGTTCGACCCGTAGGCATGAATGATACCGCCGTTGATGACCGTCGGGTCGATCCCGCCCTCGTCCAGCAAAGCGGCGACCATCGTTGTGGTCGTCGTCTTGCCATGGGTTCCGGCCACCGCGACATTGGACTTCAGCCGCATCAGCTCGGCGAGCATCTCGGCCCGACGCACGACAGGCAGGCCCATGGCGCGGGCGGCGTCCAGTTCCGGATTTCCCGGCTTGATGGCGGACGATATGACGACGACCTCGGCCCCGGCGAGGTTCTCTGCGCTTTGCCCTTCGTAGACGATAGCACCGAGAGATTTCAGCCGGTCGGTCAGCTTGGTGGCCTTGAGGTCCGACCCCTGCACCGCATACCCGTGGTTCAGCAGAACCTCGGCAATGCCGGACATGCCGATGCCGCCGATCCCGACGAAATGTATCGGCCCAACGTCCAGTGGCAGTTTCGTCGCAGCGCTCATGAGCGGGGTTCCATCCATCATTTTCTGTGCTCCTCTGCCAGAGTTTCGACCTCTTTGACAAGGCGGTCGGTCGCGTCGGGCACGCCGCACGACAGCGCCGCCCGGGACATTTTCATCATGCCCTCGCCGTCGGTCAGCAGTTCTGTCAGCCTTTCGGTCAAGGGTGCCACTTCGAATTCGGCCTCGGTCATCAGGGCCGCGCCACCGGCTTCGACGAGCTGGCGGGCGTTGGCGGTCTGCTCGTCCCGGATCGCACTTGCAAGTGGCACCCAGATCGCCGGACGGCCCACGATGCTGACATCGGCCACGGTCGAGGCACCCGACCGCGAGATGACAAGTTGCGCATCGCTCATCCGGCGGGGCACATCACTGAAAAAGGTCTGCACATCGGCGGTCAGCAACTCGCTGGCGTAGTAATCCGTGACCCGCTCCAGGTCTTCGGCACGCGCCTGATGCGAAACCCGCACATTGCGGCGGATGCTCTGGGGCAGCGCGGAGATGGCAGGCGGCACGATGTCGGACATCACCCGCGCCCCTTGCGAGCCCCCGAGGATCAGGATCGACATGGGGTAATCACCGGGCGGAATATAGGGCGAGCCTGCGTGTTCCAGCACGGCGGCGCGCACCGGATTGCCGGTATGAACCCCGGTCACCCCCTTCGGCA
>JGI12109J20283_10564283_pt1 | contig 24261 bp, 26 predicted proteins | sample ElkSlonscriptome_12_FD_20283 | JGI IMG/M metagenome (IMG submission 20283)
GCTTTGGGTCGAATACTTCGACTTCGCAAGGCCCAGGGACCTGATGGACCTGCTTGCCGGCCACCATGCGCATGCACTGCGCGAAGAGGCACCATCGTGCCGGCAGCGCCCGCGCACCGCCCAGAAACCAGCAAGGGAAAGCAGGAAACCCGCTAGCGAGGGCGTCTCGACCGGCCACGAAAAAGCAGCTTCATTCGAGCAGACTCTGATGGACCTGGTCAGAAACCGCATGCCCAAACGAACGCAAAACCGTTATATGCCAGAGCACAGCTAGCGCCTGCGCAGGGAACACACACCGGACATAGGCACTCCCCTTTCTGTTGCATGACCGTGGTTTTCCGATCGCTACCGGCGTCTTACCTCTTGGCCTCAAAGCGAACCGGAACTCAAATGAATCCATCTTTCACACTCTCAGATAAGGCAAGCGCCATGTCGATTCCTCATCCTCATATCACGAGCTTCAAGCCATCTCGCAACAAGAGGATAACTGGCGTCGCGGCATCCACCGCTCTTACCCTATGCCTCACATCGATAAGCCATGCACAAGACTTGAAGGTTCAGCCTCTGATCTCCGATCCATACACCGTTGCCGACGCACGCGCTGCAATGGACGCTATCATGGCGCGCGGCGATCTTGCCGAGGCAGAGGACATGCGCCGATTTGGTCTATTCGAGGGCGAAATGGACGAATTCGTTTCCTCGGCGCCAATCTATCAAGACGTAACATGGGAGTATGGCTTCTGTACCGATTTGGTCAGCTTGATCCCGCCGCCACAGGAGGGATGGGCCATCCGCAGCGAATTCGCGAGGATCGAAAATCCCATCAAGGATGAACAGGCGGAAATTTTCTATGAGTTCTATGATCACGGGTTAGCCCCCGGTGATCCAGGCTTCTCCGACCCTGCAAACATGATCACAATCAGGGTGACGGACAACCCAGACAGCGCAGATTATCTCGCGATGATGTTGGCCAATGAAGCGACACGTAACGCGATGTTCGATACCGGCCCCTATGGGTATCCGGTCATGAAACTCGACCCGGGCGCAACCCAGCTTGGACCTTATGGGGTGTCGGTGACCGGAAACGATCCGACATATGTGCAGCTCTATCTGACCGAGATACTCGGCTGTGCGATTGAAAACGGATTAATCTCGGACGGCATTGACCCGACAAGCCTTTCGGAGACATCGCAGCCATAAATACCTATTTGGTTTTTCGTGGCGCAATGTTTTCACTGTGAGGCTTCAACGGGATATTGGAAGAAGCCCAATGACAATTTCGGTCTTGAAATCAATGGGTAAGCAATGGCCACTGTGATGGGGATTGTCACGCGCGCGATGGTGGTGCGGTTGCTCACCGATCTGCCAGGAGATTTTTCCTCCATTCGAAATGAGAGACTGGCCCAACGAAGGGACGGGCAATGAAGCGTACGAGATACACCGAAGAGCAGAGCATCGGCATCCTAACCCGCATCTGGCCATGACATATCGGCGAGATTTGCTTGATAGTCGCCGGCCCGTGTTAAAGGCGCGAACGTAGGCCGACCCCCGGGCGTGCGAAGGCTAAAAGAATTGCATTGTACTTCTTGGGAAAGGCCCCATGACCCAAGACCGCGATCGACAGGTCGCCGTGCTTGAGATCCGGATTGCGGTCCCATGCCGCTAGACCGCCCTTGGCAAACCCGTCACAGGACCCCTCGGCGACCGGTGTTTTGCACAAGCGGATGTCTGTTCAGACTTGCGTTGGATCAATACAGCTTTCTCTGACGGCGACATAGACACCAAGTCACGGTTGAAACTCCCTGGGTAGTCTCGGGTAGGGCGTAACGTCACCGAACCTAGAGGTGCTGTTGGGTGGGCACCAGCTCGGTCAAGACATAGCCACGCCCATGGACGGTCCGAATCTGCAGTCCATCCGTTCCGGACCCATTGAGTTTGGTCCGCAGCCGGCAAACGAGACCGTCGACTTGCCGGTCGACATGACCCTTCCCGATACCGGCGGCAGCGTAGATATCCTGCCGCGTCAAGACCGTGCCACGATGCTCGGCCAAAACACACAACACATCGAATTCTCGCGTCGTAAGGTCAATATCTGTCCCGTCTGGACGCATGACGCGCCGTGCACCACGGTTCAAGGTCAGGCCTTGCAGCGTCTCTTCCGCTGACGTCGAAGGAAGATGTCCGGCCTTGTCTTTCTCGTCATTCTGTCCGTATCGGCGTAAGATCGCCCGAACTCTGGCAATAAGTTCGCGATGAAGAAAAGGCTTCTGGAGATAGTCATCTGCCACCAGCTCCAAACCCAGTATTCGATCTACGTCGTCAGCTTTTCCGCTCATCATCAAGATGGGTATTTCCGCGGAAGCGCGAATGGACCGAGCAAGTTCAAGTCCATCACCGTCGGGTAGCCGGAGATCGATCAACGCCAGATCAATCTTATGAGTTGCGACCGCGTCGAGTGCGGATCTTTTGTCACTCGCCGTCAGAACGTCGAACTGTGCCATGGCCATCGCTTCCGACAAGTTGCTCAGAATGGCCGTTTCATCATCTACTAACAACACTTTGGTCGCTGTCATGTTAATCACTCATAAACTTAGTCGACAGATGCACTTGCATCCCGGCACGACCGAATTGGTCTCAAGAGAGGTATATCAGTAAAGCTCGCTGGAGCCCAAGCAGTCTTTAAAACGTTAAGTTCTCCCTCGGTATCGATGGATTTGGACAAAATTGGGCCGACGCCACGTTATCTCGGTGACGAAAACTGCCCCTACAACTTGTGACCTTACGTAAGATCATTTCAACGCGAGATTGAGGCGTGCTTAAGCCGAAGAGATGACCGAGACATATTTTTGGTGTCTGGACGATCTTGCCCGCGATGCTTTCAAGGGCTCTTATGATCACTCCATCTGGCAGTCACCCAACAGAGTGACGTTCCCAAAGGACAGCCTAATCCGTTTGACGCCCTCAATCACCAGAGCCCACGGAACAGATCTAAAGCGACCGGGATGACAGCATTCCTGCCCTTTTGCCCTGATCCATGCTGTTTTCAAGATCACAGTTGTGAACCCGAAGACTTCTTCAGACTTCGACATTCTGGAAGAAACTTTGCACGAATTTAGACAACTTGGCCTCATTCCCTGACCAGTTCCGTCGCAGAGTTCTCGTATCGTCTCAAGGGAAGCATTCAATGTTCGCAGCCAAGTTTTCGTCATTCCAAATGGTCACGCAGGCTTTCGCCCGTCTTCCTGGAGCAGCCAAGAGAGCTCGTCGCGAAATTGGTCCGGGCCGTTACTTTCCCAACTTCCAGTTCGAAAGGGTGTCCGGCCTTACAAATTTCTGGGACTGGGCGGAAGGAAGTTGGGTGAGCGTCGCCTGCTTGCCAGACTCGCTTGTCTCCTCGGCGGATCAGTTGTTGTCCTATGCACTTGCGGCAGATGGTCTACACGACGCCCGTATAAAAACCCTTTTTATGTGCCCGAATGATCAGCAGCAACTTGATCAGCTTGCGGAAGACGTATCAGCTCTGGCCGGCAAGGAATTGAACGCAGTGTTGGTGGCAGATCCGTATTGGAGGAAATCTGACAGGCTTGGACTGCGGGTTCAAAAATCCTCCGCAAGAAGTCCCCTCTTTAAGAGCGTTGTGATCGCACCAAACCTTTTTATTGATCATGTCGGGCTGGCTGACGTTCCGTGTGCGCGCACTGCCTATCAAATGCTGGCGATTGTCAAAACACTACAGCAGCGGTCCTTCACGGCACAAAGCGATCCTGTCGAACTCGGTCACCGAAACCTGCCTTTCGCTATGTAAAGAAGGCCCAAGGGGCCAATCAAAACATTCATCGCTCACGCATGAAACTGAGCACAGCGGCAAGGTTCCGGTTGTGAACAGCGGACCTGTGCTTGACGCCCGAACGAGGGTCAGAGAATGCCGATCAAAATCAAAGATGAAGTCTTCTTGTCGAATACCACAGAGACCATTGGACAGCTGAGCAGTGCTCATTTTGGTGCGATTGGCATCAACAATTTCGGGTTTAATCAATTCATTGAACATACAGACCAACTCGGGCTCACAGATATCCGTTTTCCCGGCGGGGCGGTTGCAGAGGAAGGATATGTTGTTGATGGACGTGTCAGGCTCGGCACCGGCGAGGTTGATCTCAGCGCGCTCTTGGAAGACAGGACAAATATTGCTTTTGATCTCACGCATCCGGAGCTCATAAGCCCTGTCGCATTGGAATATGACGAGCAGAACCACCTCTTGCGCGATGACGTCGCGACTTTCAGTGAGGCGCTTCAGCTCGCCGTCACTCGCAGTGTCGATTTGACCTTGATCATACCGGTAGAGCGATATTTCTCAGGCGTTGATCTGAGCGACCCCGAAATGCGCAGTCTTGCGACGGACACCGCACGTCAGGATATATCCATATTCCTCGAAAGGCTCAAATCAGACGCATATAATGATGGTGTATTACCCGACACGATCAAATTCGATATCGGGAATGAGCCATATGCCAATCCTATCGAATACGCGATCATTGCAGAAGCAATCATATCGGAAATTCCCAGGCAGCTTGCCACAACAGACATCGGCTACGAAATCAACTATCAGATGGGACGCGGAAGCTATGAGTTCAACAATTTGCTTCAAGAGGGGTACTTCGAACCTTATTTTTCCGATGCTGCCAGCGTCATGCCGGAACTCGAAAATCTGTCATATTTGGTGACTGACAGCCTTACCTACGCTGAACGCCAAGTCGCGATCGACCAGATGATGATCGCTATCCTCGGTGATGCCATTCAAGACATCAGTGGCATCCGGCACCATGTATTGGCCTTCAACTCAGACAAATACGCAGATCCTGACAGTGCGCTCAATCAGCGCGACCTAATTGTTGATTATTGGCTGGGGGCATTTGAAGACAACAGTATCACGGCTTCCGAGATCGATTATTACATTTCTGCGTGGACGACGAATACCAGTGATGCCGGAGGGCTCCCTTATGAGCTGGCCGGTGCCGCCAATACACTCGAATTATTCGCATATTTTATGGAGATGGGTGTCAACAGCGCCGCCGCCTGGGGTGTAACGAGTCAGTTTCGTTACAAAGACGACATGCCAGCGACGACCGTGACGGATCGCCTGTCTGATTTTGTTTCACCGCAAGCTGCCATTCTCCAGCTGCTTTCCGAAAACGTGATGGGTGCTGATTTCCTGGGTGCTGAAGGAAGCTTGGCCACTGGAGAAATGCGCTACTACTACGAGACCGATGCTGCTTTCACAGTCTTTGTGACTGTCGGAGATTTGCCTGATCACGACAGCCAGTATCAGCTGGACCTGGGTGTTCTCGGCGACGTCACTTCCGTGTCGGTTGTCAACCTTGATATTGCCGATGGAACATCCAGTGGGGAAACGCGGCTCGTACACACCGATCAATCAGTGCAGAACGGTCAGGTATTGATTGAATTCGATCAGGACCACGAAGTGGCGATGTTGAATATCAACAAGACCGATAGCCCCTTGTTTATGGCCCTTGAACTGATCGAAAACATCACCGGCGAGCCCCTCGAAAATCCGTTGAGCGTGCACAAGGTGCAAGCGAGCCCCGGTGACCTGACGGTTGAAGGCAATCATGGAACAGATTTTGTCTTTGGGAGCGATGCAGATGAGCTCCTAACGGGTGGGGGCGGCCGCGCCAGCCTGCTGGAGGGTGGATTATCGGCAAGTGAAGGCGCCGAGCTTGGGCGGGCTCACGGGGATTTCATTTTCGCAGGTGGCGGCAACGACCAGCTTTTTGGCTTTGCGGGAAATGACCTTCTTGATGGTGGTTACGGCGACGATGATCTTTGGGGCGGCACTGGTTTCGATACCTTCGTGTTCAACTCCGGCCATGACATTATCTACGACTTCGACCACCGGCTGGACGATCTGAAAATCGCAGATGACCTGATCGGTGGGACACCACTTGATCAATGGATTCTTCAGAATCTACACTTGCAGGGGGACACTGCAGTCCTCAGGTTCGATGCTGATAACAGTCTGACAATCCACGGCATTGATCATGTGGACGATGTCATCGGAACAGCCAGTTTGTACGACGAGACGGATCACTTCGTCTTCTGACAAAGCTTCCGGACCAGGGACGACATACTTGGTCTCATCCCCAGTGAAATTTGTGTTTGAGACCTCCTTGTTTTAGCCGGNGGCACGCTTGAGGTCTGTGCACGTATGAGATGGTTTTCGATGTTTAATAGGACCCGCCCGTTCCCGAAAAGCTGTCCAGACAAAGTGCTCGCCCGTTTACTTTTGTGCGACAAATCCTCCGACAATCTCAACTATTGGGGTCCCGTCAATCGATCCTTTTCCGCCCACGTTGCCATTGATCGCCGCGGCATCTGTTCCGACAAAGTCTCCAGTCATGCCGAGATCAAGGCCGACCACCACCCCGCTCTGGTCTTGCAGGTTGCCAACGAGATCAAAAATAATCGGATCGTCAGGTGAGCTCGCGCCGGCGCCGAGGTCAAACCCTCCATCAAAATCGATCTGGTTTGACGGCACTGGATCAGCATTGTCATCGACAACCGTCATACTTCCTCCGCTATCGGAATGCAGGTCATGTGCGAACCCATCAAAGGTGCTGTCGTCGAATGTGACAGTAATCGATAGTCGACCAGCTATTCCTGATATGCCGCCTGTCACTGCGGCCTGGTCATCTGGTATGTCAATGATGACGTATCCATCATATCTAGGCGCTCCGCTATCGGGGATCTGGGCGCGGTCTGTAACATCTGCAAACGGAAACTCCTCGGACAGGACGCCGTAGGCGCCAACGATATCGTCATAGGGAGTTACCACCGGGTTCCCGTCTCCACCAGCGCCCCCCCCGCCGCCACAGGCTGTCAGGGGGATCCATAATCCAATACAGAGCAGGCGTCGCAGATCAAATGAACTTCGAAAGATCAACGTCATTTCAAGAATTCTCTTCCGGAGGCGCACCAATTTGATTGGTTTCCAAGTCTTTCGGGGCCTGAACCAGTGCGGGTGAATATCCTGTCTAGCCAATGTATATCCCCTAATAGAGCAGGCTGGCAATTCTTTGATAGCGGGTGGCGCATCGAAGCGATGGCTGAGGGAGCCCCCTGCCCCCAATTACAAGGATGTCCGTTGTCAGGAGGTTTCCTCTCACGGCTATCATGCCTCAGACATGGAAAAGACCTCCGCCGAGGAGAGTGAGGCGGAGGTCTTACCGGAGTACTGAGACCTCTGGGTCTCGTTGCTGCCCCGCTAGCGTTGTGACTGCAAATGCTGGTTGTGCGTGGGCGAACAGGGTGGAGAATAAGCTGGCAACAATTCCCAAACTGGATAGATAGCCTTCGCGGCAATACGCACAGACGAACCAAAATCCACTGGTGAGGGAAATGTTGATACTGTGATAGCGTCCAGCCGATTGGCAGGTGTCCTTGGCTGAGAAACGATACGCTGGCACATTTGAAGATTATTCTCACTGACAAAGTCGTTTCCGACAGATCAGTTCTACCAAAGATCTCGTCGCATTGAGTCTAAAGCTGTCTAAATTTGTTTCAGCGTCGGGAAAGACACAGCCTCCGGGTCAATCTGGCGCGGACCTTATTTACTTGTGCTCGGAGCAAGAACTTCGAGGTCTTTTCCAAAGAACCCCCCCTCGGTCCAACCAATGATCGCGCGGCTCCACGGTAGTGCACACTGATCTGGCAATCTTCCCCTTTTGGAGTGGAAGGATATGCGTTCCCGACCGCCGTGACTGTCAGGGGGTCTCGTGCCGCTATCATTGCAGTAACCATCACCGGCATATTCAAAGCCGAGTTCAGTTTCTTGTTGAACGCTCGCCTGGCGCAGCAAAGGGCCTGTTTACGGCTCAACGGACTTCATCAACGGTGAAATTTTAGCCAACAAGAACAGATAGCGTCACGTTTTTGTCATAGGTGAGCTTTAGGACGATGTGCGATGTGTCAGAAAGCAGTGAAGGCAAGCTAGTCTTTTCAGCCTGACCATAGAGTTGAGCCAGCGGTATCATGAATCAGCAATCTTCAAAAAAGTCCGTGTTGGTCGTAGACGACAATGAATTGGTGCGCGAAAATGTTGTGACTGCCTTAACGACACTTGGCTATGCGGTCCTGCAGGCCGAAAACGGCCCGCAGGCTGTGCAAATCCTCGCAAGCGACGCAGATATCGATCTGCTCTTTACAGACATGGTGATGCCNCGCGAGATGTCTGGGGAGGATCTTGCAAAAAAAGCGAAAGAGCTTCGTCCGAAACTGAAGGTACTTTATACATCCGGTTTCACTGGCGAAGCACTTGCTGGAACAGAGAGTTCTGAAACCAGTATAGAGTTGATCAAGAAGCCCTACCGCAGGGCTGAGCTACAGGCAAAACTTATTGAAATTCTCGGCGAGTAAGACGGTTCACCTGTTACGGTAGATAGACGTGGTACCGCCAGGAAAACGCAAGTGAAGATGTTCATGACGACACTGGCACCCAAGCAGCTTCCGTTCCTGACGCCAAGACCCATGCAGGAAGACCATCAGGCCCGCAACAACGGACGGCGCAATCGCTCCAAGTGATGATCGTTCTTGAACAGGCTGGAGCGCAAACACGCGAATTGCGGCCTGCTCTGACCCGTTGACTTTGACAGCAGACAACAGAAACTACCGCCTACAGGTGCCCAGGTCCGCAGGGTCACCTCCTTTTTGTATTTTGAGAGTGTTCAAGTGAGCTCATCGGCGTCTCCTTCTCGATACTCTGTCTCAGGACTACTCGTTGCTGCAGTCGTTTTTAGTGTGTTCACCAATCTGCTCATGCTGACCGGGCCGCTTTTCATGCTGCAAGTCTACGATCGTGTGCTCGTTTCGCGATCAGAGGAAACATTGCTTGTGCTCCTCGTCCTGGTGGCTGTCCTCTATTTTTTCTATTGGCTGATCGAATACGCGCGGGGGCGCGTCATGGCGCGGGTTGGAACGCGGCTTCATGAAACCTGGCAAATGCCTGTGTTCCAAGCGGTGCTGGAGCATGCCGCACTGCAGAAGCGCCTGAAGACAGGCTCCCTGCAGGACCTGGGGATTGTGCGGGCTTTCTTTTCTGCACCAATAGTGCTGGCGCTCCTGGATCTACCTTGGACGCCGATATTTATCTTGACGATTTTCTTGTTCCACCCGTTTCTTGGCTTGATGGCGGTCGTGGGAGGAGGTGCCCTCATCGGGGTTGCTATTGTCAATCAGGCTCTGACGGCCAAGAAGACAGCGAAGGCGGTGCTGTTGGCCAAGGATGCACAGCAGCTCTCGCAGCAGATCGAGGCAGGAAGCCAAATCATCTGGGCACAAAGCATGCAGCGTGCAATGGCAGACCGCTGGACATCGCTCCAGAAAGCGTCACTTGATCATGAGATCAATGCGACTGACTGGACGGGCACTTTCAGTTCCTTTTCCAAGGCCTTCAGGTTTTTTCTTCAATCGATGATGCTGGCGCTTGGCGCTTGGCTGGTTCTGCAATCCGAAATCACCGCTGGTGCAATGATTGCCGCATCAATCTTGCTTGGCCGCGCACTTGCACCGATCGAGACGAGCGTTACCCAATGGCCGCTTGTACAGTCCGCCTGGGCGAGCTGGCGGGACATCAGGGGGTTGCTCGCCAACAGTGTATCCGAAGAGACAAAAACAAATCTGCCAACACCCTCCGCGAGTGTCTCCATCAGAGGCTTGATCGTGTCCCGAGGTCCTGGTGATCCACCAATTTTGCAGAATATATCTTTCGATCTGAACCCGGGTGAAGCACTCGGAGTGATCGGCCGAAGCGGATCAGGCAAATCGACGCTTGCACGTTGCCTGACAGGCCTGATCAGACCGACTCTTGGTGAAGTACGCTTGGCCGGCGCAACACTTGATCAGTACGGGAACGACACGCTGGGGCGCTATATCGGATATCTACCGCAGGACGTCCATTTCTTCGACGGAACGATTGCTGAAAACATTGCACAGATGGAAGTCTTGCCAAACCAGCAGCAAGTGATAGCGGCTGCGCAGCGCGCGCAGGTTCACGAGATCGTTCTCAAACTTCCAAGTGGTTATGAAACCCGCATCGGTCCTGACAATACCTTACTATCCGGAGGGCAGAAACAGAGACTTGCGCTTGCACGGGCAATCTACAACGATCCTGTTCTGCTGATCCTCGATGAGCCGAATTCTGCTCTGGATGCTGACGGGTCAGCGGCCTTGATGGCCGTGACTCGAGCGATGAAGCAAGAAGGAAAAGGTGTGATCATCATGACCCACAGACCTGCTGCGATCTCGTCGTGTGACAGGCTCCTCGTTCTGGACCACGGCAAGGTAAGCGCACTCGGCGCGAGAGACGATATTATTCGCTCCATGATCAAGAATGCTGATGATGTTCAGCGCGTGGTCGACTCAAAGGCAGGAGAGTAGGATGTCGGCATGTCATCCTTGAGTGCGCGTTATCCGTTGTTGCTCGGCTTTACCGCCATCTTTTGTGTGATCTTCGGGTTGCTTGCCTGGAGCCTCGCAACGGAGATATCAGGTGCGGTGATCGCGCGTGGAACCGTCAAAGTCGAGAATGAACGTCAAGTCGTTCAACACCCCGATGGAGGGGTCGTTGGCGAGATACTCGCACGCGACGGTGATCGCGTTGCCGCAGGTGAGGTGATGGTTCGTCTAGATGGTACCTTCCTTCGATCTGAGATCGCGATCATCGAGCGTCAACTGGTGGAGCTTTTTGCGCGGCGGGGTCGGCTTCGGGCAGAACGTGACGATCTTGATGCACCTCACTTCGGAGATGCACCCGACTTCACGCTCCTGTCACCCACCCTGGTAAAAGAACAGATGGATGGTCAAGACGCGCTATTTCACGCAAGACGTGCCGCAGTGGCGCAAGAAGAGCGACAGTTGGTCGAACAGCAGTCGCAGGTTGCTCGCCAGATCCAAGGCATCGAGGCTCAACTTCAGGCTATGGAGCGCCAGCTGGAACTCATCAGCCGGGAACGAGACAATGTGCAGAGCCTCTTCGACCAAGGCCTTGTACAGGCCCGCAGATTGCTGGAGATTCAACGAGAAGAGGCGCGCGTACAGGGCGAAGTAGGACGGCTAGTTGCCGGGATTGCCGAGGCCGAGACACGAATCTCGCAGCTCAGGATCGAGGAGACGCGCCGCGCGCGCCTCCGAAGAGAAGAGGCGATCGCAGAATTGCGCGATTTGCGATATACCGAAATAGAGCTTCAGGAGCGCCGTATCAGCTTGGCCGAAAGAATTCTGCGGCTCGACATCAGAGCACCCGTCGGTGGTGTAGTCTTCGGCTCGCGAGTTTTTGCGGTGCAATCCGTTGTCAGAGCAGCCGAACCGATGATGTATATCGTGCCTGGCGATCAATCACTTCTTGTTTCAGCGCGGATCGATCCGGTTGATGTTGATCAGGTTTATCCAGGACAGAGTGTTTCGCTGATGTTGACGGCTTTCAATCGTAGAACGACGCCTGAAGTAGCGGGACGCGTTTTGCGCATCGCGGCCGATACAACACAAGATCAGAGCACCGGGGCGAATTTCTTCGAGGCCGTGATCGTTCCCGATGAGGAGGATCTAGATACGTTTCCCGAACTCAAGCTTGTCCCCGGCATGCCCGTAGAGGCGTTTCTCAAAACAGAAGAGCGATCACCACTTTCCTATCTTACGCAGCCGCTGACGACTTATTTGAGCAGGGCTTTCCGAGAGAACTAGGCGCTTAAGCAGCCGATCATTCATGGCGACACCCATTGCGCGCTTCAAGAAAGTTCTGTTGCTCAAGGCACAAGCCCGTGATCAGGAGCTGGGTGTGTCCAGCGCTGTGACAAGCGCATGGGTATCCGTCGGCTCTTCTGAAGTGCAGGTGAGACCGAGGATCTGAGCGACGCACAATGATACGTCATAGCCCAGCCAATCGCGTAAAAAAAATTGAACAAATTTTGAAATTAGAGCCTTCGATCCGTCTACTTTGATCGGCAGCATCACCTCATCGTATTCAGAGAGGTAACCGTCGTGTATCAGTTTTTCGCACCCCGCAGTTCGAGCAATGTTCCTGTACGCCTGCCCGAAGCTTACCGGGAGAAGGTCAGGTGGCGGCCTCGCTTGGGAGATCAGTTCCCGACCTGCATCTTCAATACAAGTCAAGGCAAAGCAAATCTGTCAGACTTGGCAGGAAAGAACTGGATCTATCTTTTCTCGCTCCCACAAGCCTTCGGACCCATTTGTACCGCGGAGCTTGCAAGTTTTGCCCGTTGCATGACGGACTTTCGCGATCTGAGCGTTCAGCCAGTCGTTTTCAGCCAGTCAACGATCGCTGAACAGCGGGAATGGCATGAGTTGCTGGAAACACAATTCGGGATCTCGGTCGATATACCGTTCATCGAAGATCCGGAGCTGAGCTTGGCAAGGTGTTTTGGTATGGTCCATCCCCGCGAGAGCGAAGAGAGGATGATCCGTAAGAGCTTTGTCCTCGACCCGCAACATGTGGTCCGCAGCTTGATCGAATATCCGTCGGGGGTGATGCGCAACTCTGCCGTCGCGTTGGACGATATCAGAAGTCTTCAGGAATATGACAAGCGCGGTTCAAGAGAGACCAATACTGCAAGCCGGGCTCTCAACGAGCCGATGCTCTTGTCGGACAAAGGAGAGCCGATCATTCCTCGACGCGTGACCTCTAACCCGTTGTTTCGCGCCGATCTTGCCGCCAAGAGGCCGCCAGCAAATCTAGAGCGGCAGGTCGCCTTAACTGAATTGTCTTGATGGTGCCGGTATCGGCAAGGTCATGCCAGATGAAAAGTCATCTCAAGCGAGATTATCCTATCTTCAGGCAGCAACAACCGGAAAGCCGGCACTACATCCCGATAGACTGTCAGGGCCTTTTACCTGCGCAGAACAAGGCAAGGCTTGTCCTGTTCGGGTAGGACTATGAACGTGGAAGAAGCGCATACCAACTGACCCGCGCATGACCAAAACGCCTTGGCAGCGGTATGCATAATCTATACGTTTACAGTCATTGATTGATGTATAAGCGACAGCACAATCCTTACGAAAGCCTAAGTAACTGTTGATGTTCTTTTTGATATTTTCGATATCTTTGTGCTGTACGATGATCTTGGTGTTGGGATCTTATGCCATGCCCCAGCTCCAGGGGCGTGACATGGATCTGGATGCACGACAGGCGTCACATACTCGACCAACACCACGACTTGGCGGTATCGCCTTTTTTTCTGCGACCTGTGCAGGCATCGGTTTTGTTCCAGCTACCATCTCCGAGCCATACGCTCAGTTTGTTTTGGCCACATCCCTGCTGTTTGCAGTCACCTTGTTGGAGGATCTTGGATATGCGGTATCGCCCCGGATACGATTGCTGATTGCCATGTTGGCAGCGCTCTTGGTGATTGTGCTATTAGAGGTTTGGCTGACACGAATTGGGATTGCATTCATTGATCCAGCACTCAACCTATGGTTCTTTGGGGTCCCGCTGACACTTATCGCGACGGCTGGTGTGGCCAATGCTTTCAATCTCATAGACGGCGTCAATGGTCTTGCTGTGCTCACGGCAGGCTCCGCAGCACTCGCACTCTTTGCGATCGCCGATGCGGCTGCGTTTCATGACATGTCACAATTGACGCTCTTGTTCTTGGCAGCGCTTGCTGGCTTTGCTGTGTTGAACTTTCCCTTTGGCCTCATATTCTTGGGCGATGCAGGAGCATATACCTTGGGGTTCATACTCAGCTGGTTTGGAATCTCAATGGTCCTGAATATTGAGGAATTGACGCCTTGGGCCATTTTACTGGTCATGTTCTGGCCAGTTGCTGAAACGGTCTTTTCGATGTACCGGCGGTCACGGCGACGAACTGGGACGATGCAGCCAGATCGCATCCACATGCATCAACTCGTCATGCGCGGTCTTGAAGTGTGTTTGATTGGACGGGAGAAGTGCCTCCTGGCTAATTCCATGACGACGGTAGTTATGGCGCCCTTTGTGATCTTGCCTCCGATTGTCGGGGTGCTGTTTTGGAACGAGCCAAAACTAGCATTTGCCGCTGTAGTCGTGCTGTCGACGCTCTTCGTCTCGGCGTACGCGCTGGGTCCCGCTGCCGTGAAGCGATTTCGTCGGCGTTTAAAGACGAAGCCAAGCGCGCTCAGTCGATGTGCCCCGGATGTTTGAGACAGAGCGATGGTCTGAGGTTGCACGGGCATTGGTACGGCTTTGTCAGGTTGCTGACGGCTCATTGCCTGGGTAGGCCTTCGTAATGCTGAACACCCAAGATTTATGCCGACTGAAAGCTTTTTGATTTCCACGGAGCGTGATTGGTTACGCCGTTTGGGCCTACCATCGGTTTGCCCTGAGGCTGCGAGATGTCGAAGATCTACTGGCTGAACGCGGTGTCACGGTTTCGTACGAGACCATTCGTGACTGGATGAACAGGTTTGGGCATCAGCTTGCTGCAAAGGTCCGCCGTGACCGTTCAACGCCGTCGGATAAATGGCATCTCGATGAAGTCGTCATTCAGATCAACGGCACGAAGCATTGGTTGTGGAGGGCCATCGACGCGAACGGGGACGTCCTGGACATCCTCGTGCAGTCGCGGCGCGACACCGCGGCCGCGAAGCTGTTCATGCGCAAGCTCTTCAAGAGATGGGGTTTGCCGCGGGTGCTGGTGACCGACAAGCTCGGATCCTATGCGGCGGCCAAGGCGAAACTCGCCCCTGGCGTAGAGCATCGCCGACACAAGGGGATCAACAACGCGGCGGAAGCATCGCATCGGCATACCCGCCGACGAGAGAAGATCATGGGCCGGTTCAAGTCGCCGCGACAGACCCAGAGGTTCTTGTCGGTCCATGACCAGACCGCCGCCCTCTTTCGCCCGCACCGTCACCGCCTCTCCGCAAATTCCTACCGCCACTCAAGACAGGACGCGTTCGACCTATGGGCGGACTACACATCCGAACTGACCGCGTGACCGGTCGCCGACGACAACTTGTCCGTCCGAACAAGACAACCTGACAATCCCGTCTGAACGGTGATCTAGACGACATCCTCATCCCCAAAATCCAAAGATCGTCCCGCACTGTCAAATAATGCAACAGTCTCGCTAGAAGAGGCTACTCAAGCTTCAACAGGGCTGAACTTGGCCGGCGCTGGCCCCGCTAAGGCGAGGCGTTCCTTTCAAGGCAATGGCAAGCTGAGCGTCACCTTCACACCGTCATCGCGCCAATCGAAATCGAGCCTGCCGTCTGCCGCCTCCACCAATTCTCCGATGATTGTCGTACCATGGGATTTCTCGGGGCGTGTGACCTCGACAAGGCCATCTTCCTTCCAAACGAGCGATAGCAGAGGTCGATTGTCCAAGATAATTCTAGACCATGAAACGGAGACTTTCCGTTCTGCCTCGTTGAACCCGCCGTACTTGATGGCGTTTGCCGCAAGTTCATGAATCGTCAGCGTCAGCGTCGACAGGAGATGATGAGGAACGAGAAATCTGGGCCCCGACAGGCTGAACTGGTCTTCTGAATAGAGCGCGTAAGCGGATAGAATCCGCTCGAGAGAACCATGAAGGTCGGACTGGATTGTCCGCCCGCCAAAGGTTTCGAAATGAACCGCGCTCAGCGCCTCCAGTCGGCCGATCAGTTCTTCGCTGTATGCCTCGAGATCCTTATAATCACGCCGTGATTTGCGGATGATTACGCTCATGACGTTGACAATATTGCGCAAGCGATGGGTCACTTCCTCTTGAGCAAGAGACGCCGCACGCGCTTCGGTTTGCCGCTCTATTGTCTTATCATGTTGAACGCCAAAGTAATAACGTAAATTCCGAGCATCATCCATGATCGGCCCAATCTGCAATAGGTTGTAGAAAGGGGTTCCATCCTTGCGATAGTTCAGGATTTCGACAGAACCCACGCTTTGCGAATTGATGATCAACCGCAAACGTTCGATGTCATGAGGATCTGTATCGGGTCCTTGCAGCAGTCGGCAGTTGCGTCCGATCAGCTCATCTCGAGTATACCCCGTTAAATCACAAAATGCGTCGTTGACGAAGACCATCGGGTTATCGTCGACTTTCGGGTCAGTAATACAAAGCGGCACTTCAGTTTGTTTGACAATGGCATGAAGCGGATGTGAGGGGTCGTCACTCAACTCATGAATTTCTTGTTCGATCAGCATGCGTTATCTTGCTACCTTTTGCGTTCAGTCATCACAGCGAGATGAAAGCCGACCTTGTTGCTTTCGCGCGGCCTTTTCAGAGATCATTCTGCACTGGTGAGGCTTCCCTTGACGTTCTGTGTGTTCGTATGAACGATTTGGAATGTACGTGCATTAAACTGTGACATAACCTACGGGGGTTCAAATTGATCAAGTGCAGCAGTTGCCCGCTCCGGAAATTCTCTATCTTCGATCCGCTGACTGACGACGAAATCACCTTCATGGAGGCCTTCAAATCCGGTGAAATGGAGTTCCAGAAGGGTGCCACGTTGATGGCCGAAGGGGTCAATAGCCCCCATATGTATACAGTACTTTCAGGAATGGGATTGCGCTACAAAACCCTCGAAAACGGCGAGCGCCAGGTTTTGAGCTTTGTTTTGCCGGGCGATTTTATCGGACTGCAGGCGGGCATCATGAACGAAATGAAGCATTCGGTCGAAGCCAGCCAAACGATGCGTCTTTGCGTTTTCGATCGGGCGCAGCTCTGGACGCTCTTTGCCAGCCATCCTGGGCGTGCTTATGACGTCACCTGGATCTCTGCTGTGGAGGAGTACTTTCTGGGAGAAAGTCTTTCTATTGTGGCACGGATGAGCGGTGAAGAGCGTATTGCTGAGGCATATCTGCGTCTCTATGAGCGCGGACGCAGTCTGGATATGCTGGTGGATGGCAAGATGCCTCTGCCCTACCGTCAGCAAGACTTGGCCGATGCGCTTGGTTTGTCACTAGTCCATACCAATAAAACGATCGCTTCTCTACGCGAGCGCAGGATTGCGTCTTGGCAGAAAGGCATGCTCAGGATTTGGGATATCGAAAAATTGAAGGATCTGACCAGCGACACCGAGAGCGTAACATCGGTCATGCGTCCTCTGATCTAGCCAGTAGACTGAGTTAGTCTGCAGTTAATTGAGTATTTCTGCGGGCTGAAATTTCCTTGAACTTCGCAGTCTCAATCGGGGTGAAGGCGATGGCCATAGCCATGGCTCTGCCAACTCCTTCTGAGCCTGCGAACATCCAGTTTTTCCGTCCGATTGCAACGGGTTTGACGACGCGTTGCGATCAATCGAAACCTGATACCAATCGCAGGGTGGTGAGGATCCCGACCATGGTCGCTCGTCGCGCACATAGGTTCAGACCCGCGCCGTTTTGGTCTTCTTCTGACCCGGCGCTTGCATTTTGACCGGCCTATCAACTGCAATGAGTGCATCGCCGCGCCGGAGGATCCGTCCGATCTCATCAGCAAGCGGCTCTAGTAGTGCTGTTGATCAACCTACCCAGTCGGCTATGGTCGCGCTGTCCAGCTCGACGCCCTTGCGGGCATAGATCTGGCTCTGCCAATAGAGCGGCAAATAATCGGCATTTTTGGTGACCAGCACATGCTCCAAAAGGCCGGGAACAGGTCTGCCGCGCTCCATGGGGCGCGATGCCACCGGTGATCGCACAATTGCTTCGCCACCACCGCAAGCTTTGCTCGGGCGGACGATCCGGTTCACCACTAAGCGCCGCAAGACATACTTAAGCTCCTCACTGACATCCTCGCCAAGCGTCTTCAGCTTGCCGCCGCAGCGGTCGCACTCTTCGCCAGTGCACAGCACTTCATCATACCGGTCCAAATGGTCCGACAACGGTTTGTGGCTGTGCTGGCGCGAAGGCTTGTCTTCAGCGGACAGCGTCACAGCTTCCGTCTATCCAGATGCGGCCTCGGCAATCGCCTCATCTTCTTCGAAGGTCAAGTTGGGTTGATCCAGGCTCTTGGAACGCACGCCAAACCGATGACAGTTCTGGCCAGCCAGTAGATGCTTCAGCTTCTTGATCATCAGGGCTTGCGACCTGACCTGATACGCCAGCAGACCGTTCACTGCACGTAGTTCGGCAGGATCATTCGGCGTGCGATCGAGGTCCTTCAGAAACGCCGATCCGATACCGGATCAGGCACGCGCTCTGTTGATCGCACCTCATCATCTTCAACAGTTCGCCGCGTCGTCCCCGGAACATGAACAGATGACCGGAATAGGGATTGAGCTCCAGAACCTTCTCGGCTTGCGCCGCCAGCGTCTTGAACCCGCGCAGGATGTCCGTGACGCCTGCGGCTCGCCAAACGCGCTTGTTGGAGGGAAACCGGGATCAAACCGCAAGTCCCTGCACAAGGCTGACAATGGCAGCCAGCGCGGTCGGGCCCTCTATCAACATCCGGCGACAATCTGATTGGGGGTATCAACCCGGCTTGCCGACAGAGGGGCAGATAGAGACGGCATTGGAACGTCGACTGGTTCTCGCTCAACGGCAACATCAGTCTCGATCTCAATCGGAAGAAAAATTGCTTGCTGTTCTGACACAGCGACCTCTGGCGCAAACCGGAGATCCCTCTGTCATTTGAAAATAGGGATCGCATTGACCGCATAGCGCCGCGCAACCTGCGCAACCGACATCCCCGGCGTCGTCGCCTGCACGCAAATTTCGCGCTTCTCTTCTTCAGCCCAAAACCGCTTCTTCAGCATGCTCATAGAGTGCCTCACAGTATCCACTATCAATGGCGGACACTCAGCCACCCACTATGTCCGTTTTGCCGAGCGCTCACTACACGGAACAAACAGGCCCCTTTGCAGCCTTACAGCGCCGAGTAATGTGAAGCCGTATGCTTAATTGCCTTCCGTTTTGGCCTCAAAGGCGTCCAAAAGTGACCCGCCTGAAACTTCTGTTCAAAAGGGTTTTCAATAGACTGAGCGAACGATGTGAGGATGTTGGTTGGGCAGACCATTGCGCAGATCAGGCGGGCTTAATTTCTGTCAGCCAAGTCATCCTGCTCGGTCATAAGGATCACTCAAACCAGCATATAGCAATTTTCACTGATCAGTTGTCCATATCCGGTCTGAGCAATGTTGCCTGAGCTCTGACTTCCAAAACTCAGGCAACTCTGTTTCTCTTCAGGCCATCAATGATGCCATTGGGCTATTTGTGAGTGTTGTGGGGCCGGGGATGCCAAAAGAGAAGTGTGGGCGGTTGTTAAAGTCTCATTTTAGAAGAGAGTGGCCCTCTCCTCGAACAACCGTCGTGCCTTCTTAGAAAACTTGCGTCTGCGCATGGAGAGCACAAAGTCGAGCGATTCTGAACGAGTTGCAGCGGCAAACATCTCAAAAGCGCTCACGTCGTCCGGGTCGGGTCTTGATCCGTAAATATTCATAGTCGTCTCTCCCTATCGCCTTGCTAACCCCTGTTAGCGCTCCATCAGACTAACGCCGCTTCAATTTCAGTTGTGTCAAATCATGTGCAAAGTTTTTGAAACGAGAGCGGGCGATGCTCCGTTTCAGGCAAATGCGATGTTTGCAGAAATTCGCATCCGTCCAATCTTTCGTCCACAACCATTTCAACCAGGAACGCCACCTCTACTCACGCGACACCTTCAAGCTCAACCGGTCCACCGCACTCTCTGAGTGGCGCCAACTCTGTTCCGCATAAGTTCACGCATTCTGGGGCAAACCGAGACTGGTTCGATTTGGTCTGACAGCACCCTGTTTCTCGTTATTTTAACTTGCCGAGTAAGGCGCCCCGCATGACATGCAAGCGGGGCGGTACGTAGTTAGAATGACATTACAATGCTGTTGTCGGCAAGGATTGCGCGGGCGGCGGCATCGGGGGCGGCAGGGGTGACACCGTCAAGCAGAACAGATGCATCGGCCCCTTTGCCCGGCAGGTAGATTGCACAGACCTCGGCGGTGACGTTGTGTTCGGCCATCATCATCCGCATCAGGCCTTGGGGGCTGGCATCACGCGGCGGCTGACCTGCGGTGGCGGTTGCTGGCGCATCCTGCAGCGCGATGTCACCGGCGGGCCCGCATAGCAGGATTTGCGCTGTGGCCCCTTGCTGGACCGCGTTCAGTGTCAGCACCATCGCCATCAGTTGGGTCTGCGGCTCGGCTGCGGTCAGGATCGTGACCACATGGCGGTCGTCTTGCGCTGCGGCAGGCAGGGCAGCGGCAATGCTCAGCGCACAGGCTGTCAGTATCTTTCTCATGGGGTTTCCTTTGGGTTGGGTGGGTTAAAAGATGATCGCGCGAATAATCAGCGCCACGACGGTCAGGGTGGTTACACCCGCAAGCCAGAACGCGATGAACCACAGCGATTTGCGCAGGACGGGGGGCATCAGTGATAGCCCCCTGCAGGGTCAACCTTGCCGCGGAACACCCAATAGGCATAGGCGGTATAGGCAAGGATCATTGGCACCAGCACCAGCGCACCGGCCAGCAGGAACCACAGGCTTTCGTCGGGGGCGGCGACGTCCCAGATCGTCAGCGACGGTGGCACCATATAGGGGTAGAAGCTGATCCCCAGCCCGATGAAGGACAGCACGAACAGCGCGACCGTCGCCAGAAACGGCCAGGCATCGCGGTTGTCACGGAGGCCTTTGATGAAGATCAGAACAGCGCCAAGGATCGCCGCTGGCACCAGGACCGTGAACAACACGTTCGGAAAGCCGAACCAGCGATCCAGATAGAGCGGGTTGAGGAAAGGCGTGATGAGGCTGACCAGCCCGACGAGCACAATCGTCGTGGCCCCTGTCCAGACCGCCATTCGCCGAGCGACGTCACGCACTGGACCTTTGGTTTTCATCACCAGCCATGTCGCGCCCATCAGGGCGTAGGCGGCCACCAGCGCGACGCCGGTAAGGATTGAGAATGGCGTCAGCCAGTCCCAGTTACCGCCTGCATAGGCGCGCCCCTCGACCAAGATCCCCTGCACCAGCGCCCCAAGGGCGATGCCTTGCGCAAAGGCGGCCATCACGCTGCCAAAGGTGAAAGAAAAGTCCCATAAGAACTTGCCCCGTTTCGTGCGCCAGCGGAACTCGAACGCGACACCCCGGAACACCAACGCCAAGAGCATCACGATGATCGGCACGTAAAGTGCGGGCATCACCACCGCATAGGCCAAGGGAAAGACCGCGAACAACCCGCCGCCGCCCAGAACCAGCCATGTTTCATTGCCGTCCCAGACGGGGGCAACGGTATTCATCGCAAGGTCTTTTTCCGCCTCACTGCGCAGGAAGGGAAACAGGATTCCCACGCCAAGGTCGAACCCGTCCAGAATGACATAGGCCAGCACGGCAAAGGCGATCAGCCCGGCCCATATGAATGCAAGATCGAATATCATTACTGTTACTCCGCCGGGATGAATTTGTCGTCGACCGCAGGCGCGGGAGTGACCCCTGCCGTCCGGATCGGGCCGATCGATTTGAGCGGGATACGATCCGCCAGCCGTTTGTTCATCAGGCGCAGGATGTAATAGGTGCCAGCGCCGAAGAGCAGGAAATAGACTACGATGAAGGCGACCAGTGATGATGCGACCGCTGCAGCCTCGACCGGGGCCACGCTGTCGTTGGTGGACAGCAAGCCATAGACGGTCCAGGGTTGGCGGCCGACTTCGGTCGTAATCCAGCCGGCCAGCACCGCGACAAAACCAGTCGGGCCCATGGCCATCGCCGCACGGTGCAGCCATTTGCGGTCATACATAGTCCCACGCAGCCGTGCCACCAGCGCCCAGATCCCCAGCCCCAGCATGGCAAAACCAAGGGCAACCATGATGCGGAACGACCAGAACACGATTCCTACGGGCGGGCGTTCATCGACCGGGAAATCCTTGAGTCCCGGCAAGGGCGACGTGAGGTCATGCGTCAGGATCAGCGACGACAGGTAGGGGATCTGCACTGCGTAATCGAACGTTTCGGTTTCCGCATTGGGGATGCCGAACAGGATCAGTGGTGCTCCGCCCTCGGGGTGGCTTTCGAAATGCCCTTCCATCGCGGCGATCTTGGCAGGCTGGTATTCCAGCGTGTTCAGCCCGTGGAAATCACCGGCAACGATCTGCAAGGGTGCCACGACGATCAGCATCCCCATCGCCATGGAAAACATCACCCGCGCGCCTTGGTCCATCCGGTCGCGCAGCAGGTGCAGACCACCCACCGCCCCGACCACAAGGGCCGTGGTCAGATAGGCCGCCAGCACCATATGCACCAGCCGATAGGGGAACGACGGGTTGAACACGATTGCCCACCAATCCAGCGGCACAAACTGTCCGACCTCGTTGATGCCGTGTCCTTGCGGTGTCTGCATCCAGCTGTTGACCGACAGGATCCAGAACGCCGAACCCAAGGTGCCGATCGCGACCATCAGCGTCGCAAAGAAGTGGCCTTTGGCCCCGACCTTTTCACGGCCGAACAGCATGACGCCCAGAAAGCCCGCCTCGAGGAAGAACGCCGACAACACCTCGTATCCCATCAGCGGGCCGATCACCGGACCGGCCTTGTCGGAAAACACCGACCAGTTGGTGCCGAACTGGTAGGACATCACGATCCCCGACACGACACCCATGCCGAAAGCGACGGCAAAGATTGTTTTCCAGTAGTTGAACAGGCGCAGATAGATATCCTTCCCAGTCCACAGATGCAGACCGTTCAGCACTGCCAGATAGCTGGCCAGCCCGATCGAAAACGCGGGAAAGATGATGTGAAAGGACACCGTAAAGGCGAACTGGATGCGCGCGAGTTCAATTGCATCAAAGCCGAACATGGGCTGACCTCATATTGATATATTTATAATGAATGTTTATGCTTGCTTTTGTCATTGCGCAAGTTCGGATTAGATGGCGTGATGTCGCACCCTGCGGCGGAGACTGAAGTGAGACTGACCAACTACACCAATTACGCCCTGCGTACCTTGCAGATGGCGGCGATCCGCGCGCCGCATCTGGTGCGCATCGACGAGGTGGCGCAGGCGCACCGGATCAACCGCGCGCATCTGACGAAGGTAGTCCATCAGCTTGCGCAGGCGGGATATATCGAAACCGTGCGCGGGCCGAAGGGTGGCCTGCGGCTGGCCCGTGCGGGCGACGAGATCATCGTCGGCGATGTTGTGCGCTTAACCGAAGGCCCGCTGGACGTGGTCGAATGTTTCAACCCCGCGCGCAATACCTGCAAGCTTCGCGGCATCTGCAAGCTTTCGACAGCGCTGCACCGGGCCACGGCGGCCTTTATGGCGGTGCTGGACGATCTGACGGTGGCGGATATCGCCAGCAACCGCGACGATCTGCTGGCGCGTTTGGGCCTGCCTGCCGAAGCCGCAGCACAGCAAGGCCATGGATAGGGCCGCGCGACACCGTCGGTTTTGGGACCGGATCGCCGCACGCTATGCAGCGCGACCGTTGAAGAACGTCGCCGCATATGAGGCGATGCTCAGCGATATCGCAGGGCATTTGCATCCTGATGATCATGTGCTGGAACTCGGTTGCGGCACAGGCGGGACGGCGATCCGTCTTGCGCCGCTCGTGGCACGTTGGACCGGGTGTGACTTTTCGTCAGCGATGATCGGCATTGCTCAGGCCAAACCGGCCGGGGATAATCTGGAATTTGTCGTGGCCGATGTGGGGCAGGCACTGGCAAGCGGTCCGTTTAACGTCATCTGCGCCATCAACGTGCTGCATCTTGTTGATGACCTGCCCGGGACCCTGGCACAAATCCATGCGCATCTTCCGCCCGACGGTCGGCTGATCATCAAGATCTGGTGCTTTGCAGATGTGAAATGGCAGATCAGGGTAATTTTTAGCACGCTGGCTATCTTTGGCCTGTTTCCGGCGATCAGAAACTTGCGCAACTGCGACGTTCTTGACGCCTTGCACCTTGCCGGTTTTGAGATCGTCACCGAAAAAGTCTTCGGCGATTATCCGCAGAACCCTTATTTCGTCTTGCGCAAAGCCGCGCCTGGGGGGTGATCAAGCCGGCGATGGGTGGGCACTGTCAGACAAAACCCGCTTGAGGCCGGCGGGACACCAACCTAGCCTCTTTGGATGACAAAACGCTCCCCATTTCGCTACTTTAAAACGTCACCTGAAATCATTCCGCCTGGCGGTAATGCTCTACGTCCGGTTTCCGCTTTCGCTCCGAAATGTCGAAGACTTGCTGCATGAACGCGGGATCGAAGTCAGCCATGAAACGGTGCGGTTTTGGTGGAACCGATTTGGCCCGATGTTCG
>JGI12109J20283_10375544_pt1 | contig 24241 bp, 20 predicted proteins | sample ElkSlonscriptome_12_FD_20283 | JGI IMG/M metagenome (IMG submission 20283)
GCGGGCGGCAATGGCAGCACGGCTCGAAGCCAACATTCGCGCAGCCGGTGCTGCGCCCGACACTGACGGCACTCTCCTTGGGGCCGCGCATCGCGGTTTCATGGATGTCGCCGCGGTATTTCAAAACAATGAAAAGGCTGCGGTCGAGTTGATTGATGATGGCGAAGAACGCCTTCGTGAAAAGGTTGACGAAACCCTCGAAGGCGGAGACCTGACCGGTCAGGATCGTATCATGCTTGAGGGCATCAAGCGCGAGCTCGCCGCCGACTGCCGGATTATCGAGCGGATGGAAGATAGCGTTGACTAAGCGCGTCCACCCCGTCCTTCCGATCACTTTTTTCGAAGAAATCCATCCTAAAATATAGGATTACTGGGCTTCTTGGGCCGGCACCCAACATCTGGGCAGTGTTCAGCATTTGGACATCAGGTTTATCGGTCGCTGCGATGATTTTCTGAGCGATCGCCTGATTGGTGTTCGGCCCGCACAGCAGCACGCAGCTCGCATATTACAGGTTGATCAAAGTGGTGGCGAGTGACCGAAAGACCCGCCTTTCGCATCAGAAATGCCGCGCTCCCTCAAAAAGAGCGCGGCATTCTTTGGTTCCGGTTAAGGAAAACAGGCGGCTTAGACTCCCGGCGACTGATCGAGGTTTATCACATCTTCGATATTTCCGCCTCGCTCGATTTCCTGAACGGCATCAATAAACAATCCGGCAATGTCGGTCGCGTCTTCTGTATCGCTGATGTCCATCTTCAGCTTTCCGCCATCCATGATGTCACCCAGTGTGGCGCGTGCTCGCGAAGCGCGGCTTTTGACGGTTCCAGGCGCGCAGCCGAGGATTGCGGCCGCGTCATCATAGGTATGGTCTCCCGGTCCAACGAGCATGATCGCCTCCAGCTGATCCATCGGGAGCTCCGACATGGCGCGCTGCAGATCGGCCAATGCAAAAGTGGCGGTTTGTTCCGCCGGAGCCGATAGGATCTGCTCGGCGGCCTGCTCATTATAATCGCCCACAAACTTCTTCTCGCGACGAAGCTGATTGAGCCAGGTGTTGCGCAATATGGTGAAGGCCCAGCTCAGGAAGTTGCTCCCCGGCCTGAACTGATGCCGGGCAGCCCATACCTTGACCATCGTTTCCTGCATCAGGTCTTCGGCCATGTCCTCACGATTGCAGAGACGGAACGCAAATCGCCTTAAAGGGGTTTGCGCGGCAACCATTTGCTTCTTGAACAAACGGGTCGATACCGGCTTACGACGCTTTGAGGAGGCCGCTGGCCAGGGATTGCGCGGAGTGGTTTGCGGTCCACCTCGCGCTGCGACCGGTGCCGCTACAGTGGCTGACGGCAGATTCACTTGCGGGCTATGCTGCGGCGTGGTGGCAATTTTAGGTGGTCTAGTCATTTCATACCTTCCAATGACCCGAGATCCTTTTGAACCTCACATCATGAAGGTCGGATGAGATAGATTGTTCCCGAATTAACTTGAGTCTTTGCGCTATGAACGCAACGCAAACCAAGGCAGACGATCAGGATGTTAACAGGGTTACAATACATCACACTCGGATTGTTTTTGAGGTCTGCCACGAGGCGATTAATGGAGGCGCGGGAATCGGTCTTCCGGGCGTTGGCGGTTTTACTGGTCGCGATAATATTGCCGCTTGCGATGGTGCCGCATGCTTTCGCGCAAAATCTTGAGCAAGAGGTAGAGCCATCGGAGGACCCGATCGACATTGTCGTACCAAACCTCGAAGGCACCGCCTCGATAGCGCAGGATCAGGCACAGCTCGACACACTCATCTCCGGCCGGTTGAGCGCGATTTATGCCGAGATCGAAGGCCTCGAAGGGGTCACGGTTAAAAGCCAGTCCGGTGTGGTCACCTTGCGGGGCGAGGTCGCGAATGGGGAAGGCGCACAGGACGCCGTCGCATTGGCCAAAAGAGTCGACGGCGTCATTTTGGTCCGCGACAAGATTGAGCGGCTGCGCGACCTTGAAAGCAATATATCCCCTGCTGTTGAGGGTTTTTCCGACACTTTGGATGGAGCGATAGCCAGCTTGCCGCTTCTGGCTGTTGCGCTCGGGCTCTTTCTCGTCATCGCTACCCTTGGTCATTTGCTTGCGCGCTGGAAGGGGTTCTGGAGCAGAATTCTCCCGAACGTCTTTTTGGCAGAACTGGTATCTCAAGCCGTGCGCTTGGTCGCGATTGTCATCGGATTGATCGCAGCGCTCAATCTTGTCGGTGCCACTGCCCTTATGGGCACAATCCTGGGCGGCGCGGGCGTTATCGGGATCGCAATCGGTTTTGCCGTGCGCGACACGCTCGAAAACTATGTCGCCTCGATCATGTTGAGCCTGCGTCAGCCTTTTCGGGCGGATGATCATGTGGTGATTGGCGAACATGAAGGTGTCGTCATGCGGCTCACATCGCGCGCGACCATTCTCATGACGCTCGATGGAAACCACCTGCGCATCCCGAACGCAGATGTCTTCAAAGGCGTGATCCTGAATTACACCCGCAATCCGACGCGCCGCTTTGATTTTGCTCTGGGTGTCGATGCCGAAGATGATCCGGCGTTGGGCATGGAAACCGGGCTTGCAGCGCTCCGTGAATTGCCTTTCTTGCTGGACGACAAATCGCCATTCGCAGCGATCGAAGAAGTCGGCGATTCCAGCATCGTGTTGCGCTTTTACGCGTGGGTGGATCAGACATCTACCGATTTTCTCAAGGCCCGAAGCTTGGCCATTCGCGCCGCGAAAGACGCGCTGGAGGCCAATGGCTTCACCCTCCCGGAACCGATTTATCGCCTTCGCTTTGACGAGGGTGCGCTGAGGATAGTCGAAGCGGCTGATATTTCAGCAGCCTCGCAAGAGCCAAAGCCTGAAAAACCCGAACGGGCCGTACCCAAACGCAGCGATGACGCCGGGATAGTGGACGTAAAACCAGATATGCATATCGCGGAGGACATTGCGCGCGAGCGGGCCGACAGTGAGGAACAGGACTTGCTCGACCGGTCGCGACCCACCGAGTGAGGATGCGGGTGCCGCCGCCCCCCATCCGTTAGGATCAGTTACATGAGGAACCAGATCGCCATCAGCAGGCATACCGAAGCCACTGCCATCAGGCCTGCGATGATGCGCATGTTCAGCGTTTCAATCGGTTTGATCTCATGGGAGTCCATCCGCTCCAGGACCTGGCTGGATTTTCTCTGCGCGACGTAGAAGATCACGATTCCGACGATGACGAACAGCGAAGCTATCGTCCGTGCAATCCATGCCGGTTCGATCTTGTTGAATACCGCATTAAAGGCGAGGCCAATCCCGACAGCGGCAAGTCCGGTGCGCATCCAGCCTGCAAACGTACGCTCATTGGCAAGGATTGTACGGTCCTCGGCAAGGTCAGTGCGCGTTTCGCTTTCGGTGTTCCCGGAGTCTGTAGTTTTCGACATACCTCATCAACCCACAAGAGCGCGAGGAGTTCAAACAAGGTGCGCCGCAAGACTTGGCCTCGTCCCGGCATGAACACATGCAGCGCCTGAAACAAAGACGGTGCGAGTAAACACGGAAAAATGGTGGGTTATGTGATCGCAGTCGGCGATTTCGCCCATGTCGTTATGGGACCGCGCCGGTCGCGCTGCTGCCCTGAGTGAAAGCAGCCTTGAAAGCGATATTCAACTCTCCCGATGATCACTAAAGCCTGATACCGCATCTGCATTCACAAGGAGAGGCTCTTGGCTTTCGACTCAATCACTGAAGAACTCAGGCGTTATCCCAACACCGGTCGTTTCCTGACCGGCCGGCTACGCCACGACATGTCGGATGAAGAGAGGCGCATATTAGAGGACTCGATTTCCGAGGTGGAGGTAATCGGGAAATCAAAGCGCATTCTTGAGCATGGCGAGGTTTACAATCAGTCGACCATGCTGATCGAAGGCTTTGTGGTCCGTACGATTGATGGGCCTGAAACGAGGCACGGCGTCAGCTTCCATGTGCCAGGCGACTTCGTCGATCTGCACTGTTTTGCGCTCAAACGGCTCGACCATAATATCGACACGATCGGTAGGGTGACCGTGGGTTATGTCCTGCATGAAACGCTGCGGCAGATCATGATTGATCATCCGCACCTTTCCCGCCTCCTCTGGTTTTCAACCTTGCTTGACGCGGCGATGCATCGCCAGTGGGTCATGAAATTGGAGCAACTCACCACATCGCGTCGTCTGGCGCATATTTTCGCTGAGATCTGGTATCGGCTGCGTATGGTCGGGATGGGGGACGAAGGGGGTTTTGAAACACCGCTCACACAGGCCAGCCTGGCCGAAATGAGTGGAGCGACCACAATCCATATCAATCGGGCCTTGCGCGAACTACGCGAAAATGACGTTGCAGATTTTGCACGTGGCCGCGTGAACATTCCGGACCGCGATCGGCTTGAATCCTACGGTCGATTCCAACCTGATTATCTGTACGGCGAAGGCTCAGTCTACCTTCGCGAAGGATACGCCCGAGCTTGAGTAACTTCCTCAAAAAAGATTGCCAAGCTAACATGTGTCAATAGACGGGCTTGTGTGCTGGCCCCTATTGCCAAGTCATGACCCAGGGATTGGACACTATTTCGCGAGTGCAGTTTGAGCACACCGGTGATTTTCTATCGGGACGACTGCGCAAGCACATCAGACAAGATGATCGCGAGTATATCGAAAGCTTGATCGATGGACAGCTTAGTATGCCTGCGGGGGCGGCACTTGTCGAACGTGGGCAACGTATCGATCTCAGCTGCCTCCTCGTTTCCGGTTTCGCTTTTCGGATGATTGAGACGGACAAAAACCGATCAATCGTAGGGATCCATGTGCCCGGAGACTTTATCGATCTGCATGGATTTGCTCTCAAACGCCTCGACCACTCGCTGATCGCAGTGGGCGACGTGCAAGTTGGGGTGGTCCAGCATAAAACTCTGGAGCGCGTGATGGCCGAACGGCCGCGGGTGACGCGCGCAATGTGGTTCGCCACTCTGCTCGACGCCGCGATCCATCGCAAATGGATCCAGATGCTCGAGAGCCTCGACGCGCCTCAGCGGATCGCGCACATCTATTGTGAGCTTCAAACCCGTCTCGGGTTTACGGGTCGAGCCATTGATCGCGCTCTCAGGGTGCCGTTCACCCAGCAGGATTTGGCTGACATGTGCGGTGTAAGCGTGGTCCATGCCAATCGGGCGGTAAGCAAGCTGCGCGAATTGAAGCTGGCAGAAATTCGCCGCGGGACGCTTTACACCAACGATTGGTCTGCCCTGCGCGAGTATGCAGAGTTCGATCCGAGTTACCTCTATGGCGACGGCCCACTCAGATTAAACGAGGGTTGGGAATAGAGAGCGCGGCTGGCGAGGCTGATTCATAGCCTCGTACTGCCGGATCGCGCGCATTGCCTCACGGCCGCCGCGATTGCCGGCTTTGTGCAACGCGCAGCAATCATCGCCTTTTGGCTGATCAGAGCAGTGCACGGTTTGCAAGCAACGTCACCATTGCCGCAGAACCTCGCCCAAGCCTGATTGTTCGTGCCCAGTCCTTACGCGGCACTTTCCATAAGAGACACTTTCCCCTGCCATTCGTCCTTTTCGGCGGCATCAGCCAGAAGGACTGCGACGTCTCCTCGTGCGGCCTTGCCCTGTGGGTCGACATCTTGACCCAACTGCACATTTCCGGTGGGGCCCTCCTCGGTAAGACTCACCGGTCGCAATATCGCAATTTCGAGATCGCTTTTTTTCAATCGTTCGTCTGCAGCGTGTTTAGCCTCAAGATAGTGCGCCAGATCGCTGTCAGGATCGGGATCTCCAGCGCCCACCGTGCTCAGCATCACGAACCGGCGCACGTCGCTCTTCTCGGCCAGCTCAATCAGGCGAATGGCGCCATCACGATCAATCTTGTCAGTCATTTCCTCGCTGGTCCCGCCACCTGAGCCCGCGGCGAAGATCACAACCTCGCAGCCCTCGGTGACCCCTTCATCAAGGTCGGCGAGGTCGCCAAGGCGTGTCTCGATGTTGTCCGGAAGCTCAGACGTGTCGGAAGATGATCGAACCAGTGCAATGGGTTCGTGTCCACGCTTACAAAGCTCTTTGACAAGGCGTACGCCTGTTTGGCCGGTTGCTCCGGCGATCAGAATTTTCATGTGGTTACTCCAATAATTCGTGTGTGATGCGCGAGATGATCAGGGAAGAAAGATCGCCTTCGTGTTGACGAATTCCTTCATCCCGAACCCGCCATGCTCGCGTCCGTATCCGCTGTCCTTGACCCCGCCGAACGGCATGTTGGGATCGGCCGCGCCAAACGAATTGATGCGCACCATCCCGGTGTCAAAATGATCACGGGCGAGGCGAATTGCCTTATCCTGATCCTGGGTAAAGATGCCCCCGCCCAGTCCATAACGGCTGTCATTGGCTATCCGCATGGCGTCATCGTCGTCCTTCGCCCGGATGACCGAGGCGACAGGGCCGAACAGCTCATCGTCATAAGCCGGCGAACCCGGCTCGCAGTCGGCGAGGACTGTCGGCGGGTAGTACCAGCCATCGGCATCCGCATCGGCGTCGCCGCCGCAAAGCAACGTGCAACCATTCTCGACACTTTTCGATACCTGCTCGATCAGCGTCTCAAACTGTTCCTTGCTCGATACCGGGCCGAGCTGGGTATCTTCATCGGTGGGATCGCCCATCCTGATCGCCTTCATTTGCTCGACAAAAGCCTTGATGAAGCGATCATAGACTGCGTCCGTCACCACAAAGCGTTTGGCCGAAACGCAGGTCTCGCCATTGTTGTAAAGCCGCCCTTTCACGCTCGTTTTAACCGCGAGTTCTACATCAGCATCTTCTAGAACGAGATAAGCATCGTTCGAACCGAGCTCCAGCACGGTCTTTTTCAGCGCGGCAGCGGATGTCTTTCCGATATGCGCTCCGGCACCGTCGCTGCCAGTCATCGTCACGGCACGGATCTTGTCGTGCTCGATAATCTCATCCGACACATCGTGATCGACGAGGACAACATCAAACAGTCCCTTGGGCATACCCGCTTCGAGACACAGGTCGCGCAGGAGCAACCCGCTTCCAGTACAAATTGAAGCGTGCTTCAGGATCACGGCGTTCCCCGCCATCGCATTGGCGGCAAGAACGCGCACGGGCTGATAAAGCGGAAAATTCCAGGGCTGGACCGAATAGATGACGCCAATCGGGGAATAGGTCACGATCCCGCGCTTCTTGCCCCCTGAATGCTCGCGCTCTTCATCCGCAAGTTCGGCAGGCCCATTGTCAGCGGTGTACTCGAAAAGACGCGCACACAGCTCGACCTCGGTTTTTCCATCGCGCAAAAGCTTGCCGGTTTCGCGCGTCATAAGGTCGCTGAGGCGGTCAGTGTTTTCTCTCAGGACTTCGGCGATCTTACGAAGAACCGGTGCACGTTCTTCGTGGCTGCGTAGGCGCCAGTCTTCAAATGCTGCCTGAGCGGCGTCGATCGTCTTGAACGCCTCGTCTTTCGTCATCAGTTCATAGGTCTTGAGCGGTTCTTTGGTCGCTGGATTGCAGGTTTGGATTTGGGGCATATGGTTTGCTTTCGTTTCTGGAGCATGGTGTCAGGCCATCGCTTATGGGCCATCTGACAATTCCCGGATCAATCCCGGCGGCTATTCCGCAGGAGAGGGGCGCAGCGGCTGTCCTAAAATCTACAAGACAGCTGACTGATCGTTCCAAGCTCCTGCTCCATATGCGTCAGCCCGACACGTGGATCGCGCCGAACAGGGCCGGCATTCGATCAGTCATCCGCACCATCCTCGGCAAAACGGTCAAATATTCCGGCAAGCCCCTGGAGGTCTTGCTCCGCCTTCAAGGCGTCGATGGCAGTGCCAATCTCGATATCGAATTCCGCTACGCTTCCGTCCTGCCCCTGCCGCTCTCCGCCAAGTGAGCGGGTCAGGGCGAACGCCGCCTTGTTTTCTGCAAGAATGTGGACGGTCAGTTCCCGCAGGCCCTCGCGGTAACAGTCCAGCAGCAGCACTGCCGTGAGCAACCTCGCAAGGCCTCGGCCATGATACTGATCCACGACAGCAACCGAATACTCGGCGTTCTCTGGGTCATGCTCATCGCGAAAGGCGTGTACTATCCCCAGGGCCGGACTGTTTTCCAAATCACTCCGCAATGCCCCCCACGCTATGTGCTCGTAGCCATCAACATCGAGCAGCTTGTTGATGACACTTTGGGGCGCCTTCTTCATCCCCGAAAAGAACCTCAGATAGCGCGATCGTTTTGAAAGGCTCGCAATGCCATCCTTCAATCGCTGCTCATCACTGGGCTTCACTCGCCGAATACAAATCGGCGTCCCATCGTTGAGAACGGTATTGATGATCAATATTCGCCCCCTTGATGGAAAGTTCGTCGTGACATGATCCGCAGCTACGCTTTCAATCGTCAATGCTCAATCAGGCTGCGATCTTAACACGCTTTCGGGTTAGACACATGCCCTCAGCCAAGATCGATCTGCTCGTTCGACTGAAGTTGTCGCGTGAGCACCGCGTTGTGCGTTACCGGGAAAATGATCTTTGAGCTTTCTCAGTAGCCAAGCATCTTGTGCGCGTTCAGCAGGATCAGCCTTTCGACGTCTTCGCCGCGCATGAAAGCTTGAATGGTCTCAGTAACCTCAGGCAACAACATGAACAGATTGTGCTAACAGCCACCTGGCTTCGCGTGCATCGCTTACATCTGGTAAATGTTTAATTTGTCCAATCGCTGGCTCGCGATGCTTCGGGAACAGGGATGCTTTCCTTCAGGGGAGCCTACCCAAGCTGCCTTTCGGTTCTCAGGGGGATTCTTTGCGCTTACCCAGGGCTGAAATTGAAGTAGATTGCAGACAATGGATCAAGTGACGATTGCACCATCGCTTTCCTGACAAGTCACCCGGACAGGCCAGCAAATAGAATAGCGACTATTGCCAACGGGACTGCATACCGTACCGAGCCTCGCCAAAAGGCAAAAAACCAGTCGCTGGTTTGCGCAAGCTCCTCTCGCATTAGTGAGCGCGGTGCGACCCAACCGCCTAGCAGCGCGACTGTCAGAGCTCCCACCGGCGCGAATACGCTGCCGACCAACCAATCGAGCAGGTTTGCAAAGCCATCAATCCATACGATCCCGATGCCTCCGCACCACGCCAGCAGCGCGAACACCAGTGTTGCGTTGCGCTCGCTCAGGCCAAACTGCTCAATTCCGATTGTCCGCGAGACCATCAGAATAGCAATCGACGAAGTCAGCGCAGCAATAGTTGCCAGGAAGAAGAACGCCCCTCCGATCAAATTGCCAAAAGGCATGCCTGCAAAGAAACTCGGCAAGGCCCCGAAAATGAGTCCCATCCCTGCTGCGGGGTTCATTCCCAACACAAACACTATCGGAAAAATCATCAAACCAGCGACAAGTGCCACCGACGTGTCTGCCCCCGCGACAACCAAGGCATTCGACCCAATGCTCTCGTCTTTGGAAAGGAACGAGCCGTAGGTGATCATCAGCCCCGCGCCTACGCCAAGCGAGAAGAGCGCCTGGCCCAGAGCGGCCAGCACAATCTCGGGCGTTAGTTGATCAAAGCGCGGCGTAAATAGATATGTAAGCGCATCGCTTGCCGCGCCGCTGAACAAGGCAAAGGCTGCGAGGCTTGCAAGGATAAGGAAGAACGCCGGCATCAGGAATACCGATGCTGCTTCGATCCCTCGCTTCAATCCGCGCAATACAATTCCTGTCGTCACCGCGAGGAATGCAGTGAACCACAGCAATGAGGAAACAACCCCATCATAAAGCGGTGTCACATTTGAATCGCCCAAGTCTCCCATGAATCCCATCACGCAATAGGCCATGATCTGGCCGGAAATCATGGCATAGCTGGGTAAAACTAGCACGGCGGCCCCAAGCCCGAACCAGCCCACGATTTGCCAGTTAGGCGAGCGGCCTGCGTCGACTGCAAGGTTTCGGGCAGATCCGACCGCTGAGAGACCTTTGTGCCGGCCTATAGCCAACTCCGCTATAAGCACGGGATAACCAATCAGGAAAACGCAAGCGATGTAAATCAACACGAATGCGCCGCCGCCATTTTCTCCCGCCTGAAAGGGAAATCTCCAGAGATTGCCAAGACCTACGGCAGAGCCAATTGCAGCCATCAAAAAACCAAGCCGCGAACCCCATTGCTGCTTGCCTGCGGCCCCTGCCATATCTTACTTGCCCCCGGTCGCTATTGGAAAGTGAGGGAAAGACGCCGCGTCGGCCCTGTGACAGGTCACTGCGCTGGCAGGGGAAGTTGGTTGTCATCCCCGACGCGCGCGAACCATGCGAACATAAACCCAAGGGCAACCATGCCGGCGACCGCCAGATAGGCTGCACCATAGCCTGCGCCCTCGACCAGCCAGCCCGAATTGCCAGACATGAGCGAGCGAGAGAAATTGGGGACCGCCATGAACAGCGCAAACTGGCTCGCTGCGATTGCCGGATTGCAAATCCGCATTGCCCATACGATCGAGCTAATGATGAGCGTGATTGACAGGATATACATCGCTGACGACAAGGCGATGAAGGGCAAATCGCTCTGCCATGTCGGAAGGCTGATTCCAGCGATGACTGCAAGCAAAGCAAGAAGGGCCAGTTGACCCAATATCGACCAACGCAGACCAAGCAGGCGCTCAGCAAGCATCGGGATCACAAGGCCAAATCCAGCGGCGATAATGTTAATCAACGCGCCTAAACTTGCGTAACGCTCGCTCGACCATCCCAGCTTTTGAACAGCCAAGGTCGGGTTCACGGCGTCAGCAAAGGCCAGATAGGCACACGCGCATCCAGCCGCGAGCAGAAACAAAAGTGTGCGCGGCGCAAGCAATGAGCAGAGCACACCCGACACGATCGGCCACCAGGCATCGTGCTGCCGCTCCTCGCATTCAAGCGAAGCCTGCCCTTGAGACCAAGGTAGCAACCGTTCGCCCGGACGTTCGCGGAACACGCTCACGAATAGCGAGGCACAGGCGACCAGTGCAGTGAGCATAAGCGCAGTGCTTGCAATCCCGCTCGAGCCAAGCATTTGCCCCGCGAGAAAACTGCAAGCCGCAATTCCCGCAGCCTGGCTGGCGAACATAAAGCTGTTGATCGCGGTGCGCTCGGTCTCGGGTACGATGTCGATGGTCATTCCATCGACCGCTACATCGTTGAAGGTCGCGCACAGATTAAGAGCAAAGCAGAGCACGGAAAGAAGAGCGATATCGCCAGCGCCGGGCGCCGTGACCATCATCACAATCAACACGGCCACCATCAGCCCCTGCGACAATAATATCCATCCCCGCCTGCGCCCCATTGCCTTGTAAGCGTAGCGGTCCATGAGAAGGCCGTTAAAGAGCTTGGTTGACCAGGGCAGAAGAGCCACGCCAACAAAAGCACCTACTTCCAAGGGCGTCGCACCCGCTTCTGCGAGCCAAGCGGGCAAGGCTATAAGCGACAGGCCCAGCGGCACGCCTTGCAAAAAGTAAAGGACCACGATCGCAGCGAACCTCGCGATGCGGTGCTCGGACAGGGTCGGAAGTGTCGTTGGGTGGGCCTTCGTCTTGGTCGCGATTGCCTGTTCCATGCTTCTGGTCCTTTCAGACTATCAGACGGAAGCCGCCATCGGCGTGCGGCGTTTACCGGTGGGTTGCGGTTCGACCCCTGTCAGGAAATCAGGTACAACTCTCCGGTCGCCTGCCGAGCGGTCGCTCGCAAAGCTCCGAAAAACGTCGATTTTCTGTGTTTCCCTGTGAGACGGTGATGCCAGCGAAGGAGCCACACGGTCAATCCACGCGGCCGTCAATAAAGCGTCAAAACGTCTGCGATCAGGCGGTTTGCGGGTCCACTGGGATCAAATCGGGCCAGCCAAAGCGTTCCCATGCCTCGACCATGCCGATACGTTCAGCAAAGTCCATGAAACCAGGATGGCGGATCGTGCGATTGATCGGATCAATATCGATCCATAAACTCATCAGGCCGAACATGTTTGCCGGATGAATGCATTCAGAATAGATTTTCATCACAAGTTCGCTGTGTCCCATCCAGATCGCGGGCAGTGCGATAGACGTGTCGTAGGGATCGGGCATTGCGGCGTGCAGACCATCGATGATTTGGCAATAAGCGGCGCGGGCGGCTTCGTTTCCGCTGTACAATCCATGTGCGGCGGCATGGAAGTACGCATCGCGGGCTGGGTCATTCATTGGCGGCATGCCAGGGGGGCGCATGATCGTTGTGCCAAGATGGACGCGAAGGTCGTAATGGGACTTCACAGCCTCTTCAAAGTTCCCTTGAGCCATTTGCGCCAAGGGGAGCCACATGGCAGGCGCGCCAAGGCTGCTCATGCGTTCCGCCGCTGCACGCGCTTTGCCGTATTCGCCAAGGGCAAGCCAGGCGGATGCGAGCATGGCGTAGTTTCTGGCATATACCGGATCGCGATCGACGGCCGCTTCGATATAGGGGCGCGCTTCTCTTGCCTTGCCAAGATAAAGGAGACAGGAGCCGAGCCGAGAACACACATCAGCGTCGTTTGGATCGCGCGCATGCGCTTCAAACGCCATTTCCAGTGCACTAGCGGGCTTGAACTGCGTCCATTCATAGATGCCGAGGATCGAGAAGGCGTGGCCTTGACCGGGGTCAAGCGCTAGCGCGCGTTTGGCACATTGCGCAGCCTTGGTGGATTGCTCGACCCGCTCAAGGCTGGGCGTGACCGCTGCGGTCATAATGTATGCGTCAGCAAGCGCGGTCCAGCACTCGGCAAATTCGGGGTCGATTTCCAACGCCTGTTCGTAAAGCTCGATGCCCTTGGCGGAGACATCAGCCCCGCCGATCCGCTGGATCATCGCGCGACCCTGCAGGTAAAGCGCATAGGCCTCACGGTCAGAGGTCATTTTGCGTGAGGGAGCGGGTGATGCTGTGAGGCCAAGAGCGCCACAGATCGCGGCGATGAGATTCGTGCTGATGACCCTGCGACGGTCGAAAAATTGCTCGATGGATCCCCTCAACCGATCGGACCAGATTTCCGTGCCGGTGTTGCCGCTGATCAATGCGATACGGATCTCGATTTCCTGATCGCTGCGGCGCACTTCGCCTTCGATCAGGTGTGTGACTCCAAGCTCGCAAGCTATCTCGGTGAGCGTGCCTTCTTTTTCGGCGACCGCGTGCACCGAAGTCCGGCCCGCGAGCGCGATGCCTTGGATACCGGCAAGTCGCGTTGAAAGCTCATCAACAATCCCGTCGGCAAGGAAGAAATTGCCACCAACCGTGTCGATCTGCGCAAAAGGCAAGAGCGCAAGCGTGGCCTCAGGCGTAACGCTGTTGAAAGTCCTGTACGACGGAAACCGCACGCGCGCCGCTTCTACCAAGCGCTCTGCGGCCGGCTTGGTGGCTGAGCGGATAGCTTCGGAGAGCCCGGAGCGCAGGCGCGCATCGACATGATCACGGCGCTCGGCGAGCCATTCATCAAAGTAAGGATTGAGTGATACCCCTTGCAGCAAGGGGCGGTTGCCGATTGACAGGAACTGGTCAGCCACTCGATCGGTTTCGCCTCCAGCGATAGAAGCCTCAAGCGCGCTTAGATCAGAGCGCAGGCTATCCGGTTTCAGCGCGACTTCTGCGCGCGAGATAGCCAGCGCATCGATATGATGCTCGTCTAGCTTGCGTTTTAGTTCGAGTAGGCATTGGCGAAGACTGGCCTTGGCTTGCGGAACGAAGCGGTCGGCCCACAGCAGCCGCGCCAGCGCCTCACGGTCCATTGAATGCCCCGGTTCAAGGGAAAGGACCGCGAGCAGCAGGCTCGCGCGGCGATTTGAACGAGCCACGATTTTACCATCGGGCGCTTCAATCCGGAACTCACCAAATAGAGTGGCCTTGGTTAAGCTCAGCGCTGCAAGGTGCGTCTGATCCAATGAAAACTCCCCCTTATCATCCAGCCTACATCCAAATCAGGACGATGCAATCGTTCGGGACGCACGCTTCGGAAATAGCCAGTGGACGCAGGATCACGGATGGCGGTATGCTTTTCGTCCCTACAGATACGACCGCTCGCTGTACGTTTTCACCCCGTATCAGATAGAATGCTCCGGATTAGCTTGGGCCGTGTGTGGACTGTCTGCTTTTTGGTGGCCAAGGGCAGAAATCCACCAGTAGGCCTGTGATGCGATTACAATCGTGTCATGTGATCAAATTGGTGACCCATCGATCAACGGCCAAAATCTCAATTCTCAACGCTGACCGTAATCAGAAAGAGCATCACTGACGATGACGGCGGAATTGGGTCGAACGCCTCGCCGCATTAAGCAAGCAGGCGCAAGAAACGATAAATTAGAACCTCGGACTTACCACTCCCTCGCAGCACAGGAGTTCATATGTCCAAAAAAGCTTTCTATACCCTCGCGGGAGCGGCAATTGCCATGCTATCAAGCGCAACCGCCATGGCCGGTGAAAATGCTTCGGCCGGGATGCGGATATCGGTGCGGATTCCGCCCATGTGCTCAATCTCGACAAGTTCGCTTGTGGTTCAAGAGAGCGCAACATCGGCAGCTTCTACTTTTTTCGAAAGCTGCAACTCGAACCGCGGCTTTCAGGTGTTTGCGACGCATCGACCACTCGGCCTTAACGAGAAGGCGGATGTCCAATATGATGGTGTGAGCGCTGAGCTGAGCCGAGCAGGAATGTCTTTAGTTCAGTTTCGCCAAGGCGCCCGGCATGGCCCGGTCGTCGTGCGCGTGGCAGCCGAAAATCTTGCTGCTCCATTGGCCGTCAGCTTTGCGATGACCCCGGTCTAATCATCCAGCGGACACAGTTACCACCACGCGGTCTGAATATTCGCCGGCTTGGGCAGTGAACGGCGGCACAGAAATTTCTAACGGATGATAGTCACCGAGCGCTGTGGTATTTTGGCCTAAAGCACCGGGGCTGCCGCCCGACAGGTCGACTAACCGCCCAGCTGCTCTGAGTTCGTAGTCTATGCGGTCAGATGCGATCTGGTGAGACAGCGCTCCTGCATTGTCCGATGCGAATGTTACGCTGTACGAAGAGGTACTCCACACTCGCACGCCGAAAGGATTTGACCGATTGATTAATCGAGGGTCGAGTGCGCCCAAATTGACCTGAGCGATCCGATTGTTTCCCGTGGCGCCTACGATCCTCATCTCCACCGTCGGAAGAACCTCTAGATTGACGGTTAGTACGAGTTCGTCAAAAACCGCGCCAGCTTCGTCGATCAGCTGGACGAGAAGCGTCTCAGAACTGAAACCGCTGGCGATGCCCCATTCGACAGGAAAACCTATACGGAGGGGTACCGGGCGACTTCCGGCACCGCCGCCAGGAATGGCCGGAACGAACAGGTCGCTCGATAGCGAGGCCGCTGAAATGTCCGAGGGTAGAATGTCGAGTGTCTGGCCAGAGCTAGTAATTGATAAGGATCGTTCTGGCGACGGGTTGGATGTATTTAGTCGAGCGATGCGCAAAAATGCATTGCACTCGCTCGTGCCCGCATTGCGGACCCGCAATTGCTCATCGGTTTCCACGCGATTGCGGTTCCCAACCTCGCTTGCTGTCAGCGAGACTGTCTGTGCCGATTGCACAAATTCTGGCTGACATGCAGATAGTGGCGCGATGAAGGCAGGCGCGGCCGCGAGTCCGCAAAAGACCGAGGCAATTCGAAACAGTCTCATTTTCCTACTCCGTTAATGTTGGCTCAATCACGATATCGCCGATGCGATAAAGGCTTGTGATATCCTGCGGGACCAGGAGTTCAAACGTTTGTCCTGAATTAAGCGTAACTTCGTATCGCCCGCCGGGGGCGAGTCCGATAATTGCAAACCGGCCTGCCGAATTCGTAAAGAAAGGCTGCGGTTCGAACGCGTCATCGTCTGGCGAGCGGACCAGCCCGCTGGCCAGCGCGGCAGGCTCGGATCCCACTTTGACAAAGCCGGTCACGCTGACGAAATAGGCAGAACCCACTTTGACAGCGTAACCCGCCCGGTAAGGCGGATCGACCTGGAAGACCCCGTCCCCAATATCAATTCCAGCCTCAGTCCCGGCCACGTCGTATTGAACGCTTTGTCCTGCATAGGAAATGATATCGCCTTGCACCGCAGAGCCGAGAAGCCCGCTTCGCGCGTCATATCTGTTGTCTGACAGGTTTCGCCCGGAGATTACATCGACATCTCCGATCGCCGGATCAGGGCTCAGAACTGTAAAACTGTCATCGATCGGGCGCCCGACCCCGAATTGTCCGCCAGCATAGGCAAGGGACGTGCCGAGCTGAAGTCTGACAGTCTGTCTGTCAAATACTCCATCGACACCTTGGCCGATAGTTTGGCCCAGGACCCGCCCCTCGAACCGGTTTCCGATATATGTGACGTTGGCATCGCTACTTACCTGGCCGCGCGCGTTGGTAAATCCGACATCATAACCAAAGCTGCCCACCTCATCGCGCGCACCGCGTGATAGTGTTGCACGCAAAAGATCAGCGCGGCTACGATAGTCCAGGTTTGCCCGGGTATTGCGCCCGAATGAATAAGCGATACCGACACGAACACCGATATTGTCATCAAAAAATGGGCTGGTCCCGTATTCGATGCCCCCGGTGAGGCGCAATCTGTCGTTCAATCGATGTACGACATCGGCAAAAACGGTGAGGTTGCTTTGCGAACGTCCACCAACAGTTGTGTATATGCCGCCAGCGTTCAAAAAGGTTCGATCATTGATACCTTGCGTGTAATTGGCGCTGATTGAAAGCAGGTCAAATTCAATGGGAACAAGATCGGACAGGGTTTGGTAGCCCGCGCTTTCGTAATCGACATTGATCGTGAATTGCCGGCTATTGGCAAACGCATTTCCAGAGCGGAAGCGATAGTTTCCGCGGAAAGCAAAGCCGGTGCCTGCGGGACCGCTGCTCATCGCCCCTTCCAGATCAAATGCGCCTGGGAAGACTTGCGGAACAAAAGAGGCCGTCAATGCACCCAGCTGCAAGTCCTCTGATAACTGTGTGCCACCACCAAGTATCAGATTTTCGGAAAGCGCCCTCCGATAAAACCCGGATGCACCGATATTGTCCGAATACTCTGGCTCAAACGTGAGGTTTTGCGCGATGGCACCCACTGCAAGCGAGTACTCCTCTTCGCCGGCAACCAGATCAAGTGGCTCAAAAAAGAAGTTGAAATCGATAACCTGACGGCGACCGGCAGAATCGTTGACAATCAATTGAATGTCATTCGCCCCCACCTGCACCGGAAGATCGGCCAGATTGTATCGTCCAGGATCTAACTGGAAGGTCTGATAAACTTCGCCATTCAGCAAAACTTCCACGTTTGACTGGTTATCGAGAAATATCTCCCGCGCACCAAGCCGCGCGACTGGAAGAAAAGGATCGAAGATACGACGCCCCTTTTCCATCGACAGGCCCCCTATGAAAGGGGTCCGCAATATCGGCAGTGTCGTTGCGCGTAGATCACCAGCGGCAAACCTGCGCTGCTTGTCGGCTTGATCGTACACCGCCCGGACGCCGCGACGAAAGAAACGATACTCCTCTTCGAATTGCCCGCTAAACGCCCCATCATACTCAACAACGACATCGCCCAACCGCGTGGCGCCGGTAAGAAAAAATTCCGGCCGGTCGAAATCACTCTGGTTCTCGTAATCGAGGTTCAGATTGACATTGAGGTAAGAGCTGAAGGCTTCTGGTTCGAGGACAGGCAAATTAGGGATATCGCTTTGGCGAGCCTGACGCCCCAGACTTTGGATTGGCCGAAACTCCCCCGGTAACACGCCCAGGGCGAGTGAAAGGCGACGCTGATCGAAGCGGACATCCAGCCCGATCCTTGCAAGCCTCTCTGGGGAAACGAAAGCCCTTCCCGCGATTGCCTTAGTAAGCGCGGCATTGCCAGCATCATTGAGCAAGAGAGACAACTCTTGAGAGAGGGTTTCCGTCTCAATGCGGACCGGCCCATTGCCGCTCGTCTCGATAATTACATCGCCAAGCGCACGCTGGCCATAAACGAGAGGTACCGTGAACGTAATCGCATCGCCCTCTTCCTCGTCCGGGGCGAGTTCTTCAAGATCTAATACCGGCGACACTGGCGCCTGAGCAGCAGCCGATGACGCCAAAATAGCTGCCCCAACGACCAATGGCATAGCGCTGATTCGCCACAGATTTTCCTTGTACGCCCCTCCCATGAGTAGACCTAAGGATTGATCTCTATCTTTAGGCTGTCCGGATCTACGTCAACGTCAGTCGGAAAGAAGAAAATCCGGTTTGCTTCGGGACCAACCACACCTACGCCGATGCTACGGGAAGCTTCATCACCGCGATAGTTACGCTGGAATGGCTCCCCGGAGGCGGTTGTGCCAGAGAATGACCAGTCCGCCAGCCCGGCCAGATAGAATTTGCTGCCCTCATTGCCGACATCCACCTCGATCCCACGCTGTTCGATGGTCGTCGGCTCTGCGGTTGGATCTGCCGCGTCTGTGGGGCCTGAAATTTGTCGGGTGGATACGGCCGCAGATCGTACGGTCGCTTTGGGTTCAGATCCGTCAGGTACGACATTTACCAAGACGTTGTAGTTCACCACCATCTGAACCTGTGTGACACCGTCCTCAAAACCGACGGGTATTTGCCTGATAGCCATGTAAAAAATTTCAGATTTTTCGCGCGCGCCGTCTCCAACATACTGGATACGAAAGACTTGCTGCGAATTACTTTCGACGATTGCCTGGGCCGGAAATACGACGAACTCTTCGTCAGCGGGGCTGAGTTGCAATTGGCCCTCCGGGCTAATTGCCCCGCGCATCATCTGCACTTCGTACGGCAGATCCCGAAGACCATCATTGACCAGGTCAATACGAGCAATCGAATCCCGCCCAACTGGTTCAAGCTCGACAATCATCGGCGATACGCGCGACGCGCCAGCGGTGACTGTCAGGGCCACGCCCAAAAAGACAGCAAAGAGGCTTCGCAGCCAAAATAGCACTTTACTCTCCCGAATTATCAATAAATTGCGGTCGGCTTGTCCAAATCCAACCAGACATAAAGCGGCTCATGTCTTACAGCTGTTAGGGTCTATCTATGTCCAAGACATTAAAAAAGGGGGAGGCGCACCTCCCCCTTTCCTGACAACCATCCGGGCCGGGTTAATCGGCCCGAAGCGTAATCAGATCGCGCCCAGCGTCAGCGTGGCGACGGCGGTGTACGTACCGGAAAGCGGACGAAGGGGGTTATCGTCGGTAACCAGCGCAGTATTAATGCGCGCATTGTTGTGGAACGCGCCGTTTTGCGCACGGGTCACGGTTGTTCCGTTAACGGTGCGCAGATTGGCCTGCAGGAAGTCATTGCCGTTGTCCGAACGCCATGTGATGCGGTAGTTCAGCTCATCGGTGAAGTCGCCAGCATCCGGGCCCGAGTTATCCTGATCTTGGTTGAGCATCGGCTGCCCCTCGATCGTAATATTTGCGGCATAGTTGCAGCTGGTCCAGGCTTGCTGACCGCTGTCCTGACGCGTTCCGGTGAGCAGCAAGGCATTCGGGCCAGATGCAGTATTGATCGCCAGGGTGCCGAAATCGACAGGCGTGAGATCAGCAAGGCTGCACTCGGGCAGGACGGTCGCGTTGATTTCGAGATCTTCTGATGAAGTATCAGCAGCACTCGCGCCGGTGGCAATCATCGCGAGGGGGGCTGCGGCTGCAGCAATAACAAACTTTTTCATATGACTGGTTCCTCAAAGACTAGGTTTACGGCACCTACAGGCGGGTGGACCCGTATCGCACATTGATCTGCACGCAACTTTTGTAAGCCACCCGTAAGCTGGTTCGTCCATACAGCTTTAAGGGGTTAGCGTAAGACTTTTTTTACCAGATTTGCGTCTTCGAGTCCCGATAATGTACAAATTTACATGAATTTACGTTTCAATGGGATCGATTGTCCTGATTTGGCACATCTTGATGGGGCAAGCGTCACGAGAATTGTTAACCAGCTCGGCCTAACTCCAGTCTTAATAATTCCCAGCCATCATCTGAATTCAGGGAGAAGCAGCGAAGGGCTCAGGTCCTCGCTACAGCTATTGAAGTCTGTAAGCCGCGTTCGGCCTGATCAAACACGGACACGCTCTTCGTGTGTCACGCATCGGTCTCTTTCCCCTCACGGCGGGTGGTCACGAGTGGTTGCTTTCAGCGAAATATTGCAAGGGGCTGAGCGAGGACCAGATCGAAACAGAAGTTGAAGCAGGCCGATTGTTGGAGGTGAAAGGCGATGAGCAAGGCTAAGGCAAAGACCGACACGAGCGAGGCAATGGCCGCTGTCCACGAGATGATGGAAGGCCTTCACGATGCGGGCAACATCGACAAGCGCACCATGCGCGAGTTTGACGAGGCTTGCCTTGCGCCTGCGCCCATCCTGTCGCCCGACGAGATCAAGGCGATCCGCGAGGCGGAGAATGTCTCGCAACCGGTGTTTGCGCGTTATCTCAATGTATCGAAGAACCTTGCGTCAAATTGGGAGCGCGGCGCGAAAAAGCCGGGAGGTCCGGCGCTACGGCTGCTTTCAATCATTCAGCGCAGTGGGCTGGATGCAGTGGCGTGATTTTGGCCGATGTAAGACTTTCAGGTTCCGACCGTTGAAGATGCGAAAGCCGACATTCTGATAACGACCCAATGGCTGTCGTTTAATCGGGGGCGGGTCCCCCTTGCCTTGCAACTCATTTAAGATTGGGATCATGAGACAAACTGGCTTACGCTGGAAAGTGGTGTTTTCGATTGGGGATGAACATGAACCTGAAACTTCTTGGCTTGGCTCTGGGTAGCCTGACTTCGGTGGCCGCATTGTCGGCACAAGCATCTGCCCAAACGATCCTCGGAGACACCAGCGTGAGCTGCGCTGAAGATCCGGCATGCATGAACCGGATGCATCCCGAAATCCCGATGGTGGCAGAAGCGGAACTTGGTGAGCCTATCGTATTTGTGGCCCGCGATGCCTTCGACCTCACGCTTGACCCTGATGTTTCTTCAAGCGCGAAGGCGAAGCCCAGACAGGGTGTAGGGATTGCTCATGCATTGACGGGGCCGGTCCATATTCGCGGTGCCAAGGCAGGGGACGTGCTGGCCGTCACAATCGAAGCGCTCAAACCTGCCAAGGTTGGTTGGACCGATGTGACGGCGTTTGGTTTTGGAGGCGATCAATTTGCCAGGGATGAGCGCTTCATCGTGTGGCGCTTGAATGAAGATTATGCCGAAAGTGATGCATTGCCCGGCGTGCGTATTCCGAATGCCAGTTTTCCTGGTGTTGTGACAACCTTGCCGGACGAAAGGCTGCTTGCCGATATTCTTGAACGAGAGACTGACCTTCTTGAAGCTGGTGGTCTTGTCCTGCCTCCTGACCTAACTGAAGCGCAGCCGGCTGAGCTTTGCGGGTCCGAGGGTTCAAAGCCTATGGAATGTCTGCGGACTGTTCCACCACGCGAGAATGGTGGCAACATGGATATTCGATATCTTCAAGTGGGAACGACGCTGTATTTGCCCTGTTTGATCGACGGCTGCGGTCTGTCGGTTGGCGATTTCCATTATGCGCAAGGCGATGGAGAAGTCTCAGGCACCGCGATTGAGATGGGCGGTGAGCTCACCGTTACCGCTCGCGTTGTCGATAATCCGCCTGACTTGTCTCGTGGTCCTCATCTTGAAGGATCGGCAACGGCGCTTGGGATACCCTCAAAGCGCTTTTACGCGGTCACTGGATTCCCGCTTAAAGAAGAGCGGAGCGTTCCGGCAAACCTTGCTTATCTTGATTCTCCAAAAATTGCTGGCCTGAGAAATTTGTCGGGCGATATCCATCTTGCGGCACGCAACGCTCTGGCTGCAATGATTGACTATATCATGGTGGAATATGGCTACGATCAGACGCAAGCCTATATGATAGCTAGCGTTGCCGTCGATCTGCGTATCGCGCAGCTGGTTGATGTACCGAACCTAGGGATCACGGCAGTTTTGCCATTGGATATCTTTGTAGAGCGTGATTGAACCTTCGCTAAGGGACTTTTCTCATACGCCAAGCAAGGAGCAGCCGACATCCGCGTTGTGGCCATTCCGAAGGTTTGCTTCATCGGGGCCACATTGAAAGGTCCAGCGAGCAATCGATGAGCTCGCCGGACCTTTTCCCTGCCCGCTTGATCATTCCGCCGGTTGATGCGCATCGGATGATTTGTTGGTCGCATTGCCCACCGAAGTCCGACCTCTTCCCCGCAAGCGGTTCGCCAGATCCATCCGCAGCCCGAGAATTGCCATGAATACCAGCAGCGCTATCACAAAGCCTGCGACCGCTACGTTGAGACCGAGGCGACCGATCGGAAACAGGAAGTTCCACTTGTGGATCATGCTGAAGACGAGCCGCTCGGGCTTTTCCCAATCCGCCACGCGATCGACCAGAACGCCTGATCCTGTGTCGACGAACAGGGTCGCATTGACCGGGTCGGCGTAATCGACACGCCACACCGGCAGGCGCTTGTTGCGGAAGTCGTATTCGTGGCTGAAACGCGTGACGAGTTCCATGTTCGCCACCGCTTCGTCCGGCGCACCGGAGAACCGCCGCGCAACCGCCAGCGCGATATCCTGATCGCCTTCTGGCGCGACCTCGCCGGTTGCTGCGTCGATGTAAATTGCCGGGCCATCGGGCTGGATCCCGGAAAAACGCGCTTCGCGGATTTCAGCGTCGGTAGAAGGCGTCCTTTCCTCGGCTGATGCCATCATGCTGGCATGATCGTGACCTTCTTTTTCGTCGCCGCTATGATCGTGCTCGCCGCCGCCCATCGTTCCCGGCTTTGGAGCCAGACCAATGCGATAGAGCGGCGCGCCATCGCCATCCTCGACCAGAGCGACCGACGCTATATTGCGCCCTTCGCTGAGAGCGGCCCAGTCTTGCTCGACCGGCCAAGCGCCGCTTGCGACGTTGACCGGGTCGCCCATTTTAGTCTGAGTGCCCGGAGGAACCAGTGCCGACTGGACAAGGTGGTAGATACCACTCACCGAGAACATGATCAGCGGAAGCGCCAAGACATAGCCTGCAATGCGGTGCCAGCCCTTCGCCCCTGGCGCGCGTTTCTTGCGCCGAACGGTCACCAGCATGATGACGCCTGTCGCTCCGAGAGCGAACAGGCTACCGACCATCAGGCCGATCACGGTGACTCGCAGCCAATCCATCCCCTCGGGCACCCATTCCCATGTATGCAGGATACGGAACGCCGTTTGCAGCCCTTCCTTTGTGCTGTTGTTGACTGAGGCGAGGCTCGATGTCTCGGTGTGAACATACGCAGTCAGGCGGTCATCGCCCGCAAACTCGATCTTCCACACCGGCAGTTGGCGATTGACCCACGGATAATCGGCATCGCAATCGGTCTGGAGGTTTGCCGAGAAAACCTCGCGATCGGTGGCGAGGAAATGCCGCGCGATAAATTCGGCCTGCGCACGGTCGCCGTCTCTGATCTCGCTTCCATCGGAAAGTGTGAAATATCGGCGGGGCGCAAGCGGTTGCTCGGTCACCTGCCATAGAGCACCGCCATCTGCGGCGGGTACTGTCTTAACTGCCACGGCCTCGGCAATGCCACTGGCTGCCAGCGTCTCCGAGATTGGCCGCGCATCACTGAGGGCAACCTGAGCAACAGGCGGCATGAATTGCGCCTGTTGCGGACCGAACAGCACCATCGCGATATGGGTGAGACCCGACAGTCCCCAGACCAGCAAACTGATCCCCCCCAACCAGCGCCAACCAGCGATGCTTTAAATTGGACCAGCGCGCGCTCTTGTTCTTGATCGGCATAAACTCAGCTCCCTTCAGAACCGCGCCCGGAGGCCGCCGAAAAAGGCGCGCCCCTGGCCGGGAGTGTAAATGGCGGATGGGGTGGCGGACTGATCGGCCACGGTGGAAAGGTTTGAGATGAACACGGTGTCGAAAAGGTTTTCGACCGAGCCGAACAGTTGGAAGTCCCCGAACACAGTGACCCCGGCGGTAAGCTGGACTGTCTCGTATCCCGGAGCGCGTTCGGTGTTGGCGTAATCCGCCCACGGCCCGTCGGGGATGAAACGCACCGTGGCCGAGGCATACCATGTGTCGACTTGGTCAAAGCGGGCTTCGGCGATGAAGACGTGACGCGGAACGCCCGCCAGATCGTTGTCGCCGTAGATTGCATCATCATTGAACCTGAAATCGTTCAAGGTGTAGGCTGCCGAAA
>JGI12109J20283_11001840_pt1 | contig 24216 bp, 18 predicted proteins | sample ElkSlonscriptome_12_FD_20283 | JGI IMG/M metagenome (IMG submission 20283)
AACGATCTACCGAGATCGTGAAGTCGTTCGTGACGATTGGAGCAGCAAGGACGATGAATGAGTTTAATTAAGAATAGGGAATCAGTTTAAAGTAATTAGAGAATCCTTCAATTACGCCTGCCTTCCGACTGGCAGGAATCCTCTAATTCAAGCGTCATTAAAGATTCACTCTAGTGTCGTTTACTTTATCAGTTTAAAAGTTTACCAGTTCAAGAGTTTAGCGACTAGCGAAGTGAAAATTGGGAATCGCTTTAAAAAGGTGAAGAATCATTCTCTTGTTCACTATATCTCAAAACAAAAAAAAGGCATCGCAGGATCTTTAGATCCTGCATGGTCATCAGCACAATCAGAGCGCTAAGCTCGGCCAGATCTCTAGAGTTATTGGTAATTCCTACCTAATCTATGCAGGAACTGCTGCCAGGATCGACTTCAAAATGGTAAGTCCGTCGGTATTCCCCAATTCAGGATCTGCCGCTCTTTCAGGATGTGGCATCATGCCAAACACATTACCGGCCTTATTGCACACTCCGGCAATATTCTCCAAAGAGCCATTTGGGTTCGAATCGGCATTCACCTTGCCCTCAGCATCGCAGTAGCGGTAAATCACTTGGTTATTGTTGTTGATCTCTTTTAGCATCTCATCAGTGGCATAGTATCTTCCTTCCGCATGAGCGATTGGAATATTCAACACCTCGTCTAGTGGTACCTCTCGATTGATCAAACTAGCGTTATTGTCGGCTTTGAGATAAACGTTCTTGCAGGTGAATTTTTGATGATCGTTGTGCAATAGGGTTCCCGGCAGCAATCCGGACTCGCAAAGAATTTGAAATCCATTGCAAATTCCCAAGACGTAGCCCCCTTGTTCAGCAAACTCCCTCACCTCTTTCATCAAGGGAGAATAGTTCGCGATGGCCCCCGAGCGTAGATAATCCCCATAAGAGAAGCCTCCGGGCAAGACCACAAAGTCTACTCCTTGTAGGTCGTGATCCTTATGCCAAAGTTGAACGACTTCCTGTTCTAAGATGGTTTCCAGGACGTAGACCATGTCTTGGTCGCAATTCGATCCCGGGAATGTGATTACTCCGAATTTCATCTGCTAAAATTGAACTGCAAAGTTAGCAAAAGGCTTATTGTGCCCAAGGGTTTAAACCAAGAAATAGCTTACGATCGATGCCAATAAGAAAATCATCAGCACCGCTTCGACGATCCATTGCCGCTTAATTTTTTGAAAGGATTGCGCGTAGATCGCCATAAGCGGGACCAAGGCCATCCCTACACCCACTTGATAGTCGATAAATAAGCTATACGAAAAAGCTCCGAGCAGCAAAATATAGAAACTTCTAAACTGAGCCCTAGAGCGCAATACCTCTTTCGCAATTAAACCAAAACTGAAGAAACTTAAAAAAATGAATAAGCCCAGAAAAGCGAGGCCCAGATACCCCCTAAAAAGGGTGAAATCTCTAGAAAATACATTCTCCCCAAAAGGGTAATGATAATCAACCTCCACTCCAATGAGAAAAAAAGCGGAGTACAAAAAGTAATATGGAAGTCCGAAGATGATGAGATAAAACAGGAGTTCTTTGAGGTAAAACCCCCTTTGCATCAAGACCCCTATGTAACAAATGAGCCCAAAAAGGAAGGCAGGAGGAAACCACAAAGAAGCTACAGATAGATAAAGTGCGATCCAGGAAAGTTCTTTGAAGATAAATGGCTGCGTATGAATTAAAAATAAAAGACGCAAGGCGCGAAGTAAGAGGTAGAGACTAACTACCAGACTTAAATTGTGAAAAAAGCCCGGAAACAAGAATAGTAATATGCAGAGCATGAACAATTGTGCTATCCGACTATCGTTGGCAAAGTGGTGTGTGCGAAGCAAGCTACTTAGCTCAAAGATCAATAGCAACAAGAAGGAAAAGTTGAAAAAACCAATGATGGAGATGAACCACCCCTGATTTGCCAGCTTTACCGTTGAAAAAAAAGGGGATAGCGGAACTTTGGTTTGGTCTGGCTCAGCGATGAAGGTGAATGCAAAGATGAAGATGGCCAGCAGCAAAACTAGAAGCTGCAAAATGGGTAAACGTTTTATAGATTGTACGATCATCTAGGCCGAAATTAAAAACTATAGCGTGTGATATGCATGTGGCTTTTACTTATTTTTGCTTTGAATTTTTAACATCATTAGGATGAATTCGGAATTTGTGTATGCCATTGGAGATTTTCTTTCTGCAACCTTCCAAGTGTTGCCAATTTTAGGCAATTTGCCCAACATTCTCTTTAGCCTGATCATTGCCGGCGGTCTTGCCTATTGGTTGCTTCAGCTTAAGAAATATAAAGCGGAAGCGAAGCAAACCGGCGACATAGAATAAAGTCTTCTGGCTGACTACATTAGGTCAAAGCCAATATCTTTTCTAAAATACTTCCCTTCGTATAGAATGCGATCCACATTGCGGTAACTTTTCGCAAGCGCATCTTTATAATTTGTGCCCGTAGCCGTGATGGCCATCACCCTTCCTCCGTTGGTCAACAACTTACCATCTTCACTTTTGGTGCCCGCATGGAATAAGATGCAATCTCCTGTTTGGTCCATCCCTTTAATTTCCTTGCCTTTTTCGTACGCCTCGGGGTATCCTTCTGAGACCAACATTACGGTCGTGGCCGCGTGCCCCGCCAATTCCAATTGGGAACGGGACATTTCCCCTTTGGCACAGGCGACCAAACTTTCCAGAAGATCAGATTCAATTCTGGGCATGACCACCTCCGTTTCGGGATCACCCATTCTCACATTGTACTCGATGACAAAAGGCTCTCCGTTGACGATCATTAACCCAATGAAAAGAAAACCTTTATAGTTTATACCATCTTTGGCTAGTCCTGCAATCGAAGGTTTCACGATCTTATCTTCAATTTTTTTCTGAAGAACCTCATCGCAAAAGGGCACCGGAGAAACTGCGCCCATGCCGCCGGTATTCAAACCCCGGTCACCTTCTCCAATTCTCTTGTAGTCTTTGGCAGAAGGCAAAAGTTGATAGTCTTTCCCGTCGGTGAGCACAAATACTGACATCTCGATTCCCTCCAAAAATTCTTCAATCACCAAACGCTCACCTGAGGAGCCAAACTTATTTCCACTAAGCATGGCCTCAACCTCCTCTTTGGCCTTAGCTAAATCATTTAATATAAGCACTCCTTTGCCCGCGGCTAGTCCGTCAGCTTTAAGCACATAAGGAGATTTTGAACTTTCCAGAAAGTCGTGCGCCTCCTTAATCTGTTGGTTGTGAAAAGAGCGGTAGGCAGCAGTGGGAACCTGATGGCGATTCATAAATTGTTTGGCCACAGATTTACTGCCCTCTAACTCCGCGCCTGATTTGGACGGACCAATCACCAATAGATTTGGTATTTTTTCTGAAAAATAGTCGGAAATACCTGCAACTAACGGAGCCTCTGGACCTACCACAAGCAACGAAATATCATTATTCTTAATGAATTCCTCTTGAGCTTTGAAATCACTAGGTTCCAGGGGGACATTATTCGCTATCTCTGCCGTTCCCGGATTACCCGGAGCAACGAAAAGTTGATCCAACAAGTCGGATTGACTGATCTTCCATGCCAAAGCATGCTCACGACCTCCAGAGCCCAGAATGAGTACGTTCATCTTTTTTTTGCAAAGGAAAGAAAAGGCTTTGGCTTAGGGAAATAAAAGTCTATTCCTCCACTTTATCGAACTCATCGGCAACCCACTTCACGTATTGTTTATCGTAAATAAACCCCTCGTCTACATTTTCAATATATAGTTTGGCCACCGGCGGCAACATGGTATCATCTCCTTCACCTTCTTCCACAGTGAATAGCTCCAGGTCGAGTTGGAAAGTGTAGGTATTGGTTAATTTCTTTTCTGGATGAACTCCAACCACTCCGATCTGCTTGGTTATATATCCTTCTTTTTGGAAGGCGATATTATACACTGCACCCAGCTCAAGGTCTAGCTTGTAGCTCCCATTTTGATTGGTTTTTCCTTCGCGAATGATCTGATTGTCTTTAATCACCTCGATCTCTACGTCGGCGATCATCGAACCCTTGTTTTCCATACGGCCGAACAGGCGAAGTATCCCTTCTTGCGAGAAAAGTCCAGTGAAAATCAACAACCCTAAGCTTAAAAACATCCAACGCATAACGTTCTTTTATGAGGTATACTCATTGATTTACAGAAGGTTACGCTAAAGACCCAGCAATATCTCTTCAGGGTCTTTTCCTCCAAAGATGATCCTATTGGGATTTTCAATCATTTCTTTCACTTGTTTTAAGAAAGAAACCGATTCTTTTCCGTCGATTATTCGATGGTCATAGGAGAGGGCGATATACATGATCGGGCGAATCACTACCTCTCCATTTACTGCGATAGGCCTTTCCACGATATTGTGCATGCCGAGGATTGCCGATTGCGGAGGATTGATGATCGGTGTGCTCATCATTGAGCCGAATACTCCCCCATTGGTAATGGTAAAGGTGCCACCGGTCATTTCATCAATGGAAATCTTCCCGTCTCTAGCTTTCACGGCAAGTCTTTTGATTTCCGATTCGATCTCGGCCAAACTCATTTGTTCTGCATTTCGGACTACCGGAACCATCAAGCCCTTCGGACTGCTCACGGCTATTCCTATGTCTGCATAATCATGATAAACCACTTCATTCCCGTCGATCATGGCGTTGACTGCCGGAAAATTATTCAAGGCTTCTGTAACCGCCTTGGTGAAGAAAGACATGAAGCCAAGATTTACCTCATGATGCTCTCTGAATTTTTCCTTGTATCGGGACCGCACTTCCATCACAAAGCTCATATCGATCTCGTTGAAGGTGGTAAGCATGGCGGTCTCATTCTTAACAGAAACCAGCCTTTCGGCAACTTTTCGACGCAAGGAGGACATTTTTTCTCTACGCTGATCTCTACTTCCACCCCAGCCTTGAGTGGCTGAAGCATCCAATCCGGCAGCCATGGCGTTCAACACGTCTTGCTTGGTAATGCGTCCACCCTTTCCACTGCCATTCAATTGATTGGCAGAGATGTTGTTCTCGCTCATGATCTTACGAGCTGCTGGCGAGGGATGTCCTTTAGCATGAGATGCACTATCAGATTCAGCAGCAACTTTGGTCTCCTTTTTCTCAGCAGTTTTAGGAGCTTCTTGCTCTTTGCTCTTGTCTTTTTGTTCTTCCTCTTGCCCGGCACTCGCACTCTTGCTGCTTTCAGCCGGTGCTTCGGCTGATGTATCGATCTCGGCTACTACATTACCAACCGTAACCGTATCTCCTTCTTCGGCTTTAAAAGTAATGGTTCCACTGGCCGTTGCCGTGAGCTCTAAAGTAGCCTTATCGGAGTCGATCTCCGCAATGACATCATCTTCCTTTACATAATCCCCTTCATCAACGGTCCAGCTGGCAATATCTACCTCAGTAATGGACTCTCCGGGACTGGGAACTTTAACTTCTTCCATTTTTATTTTTTTGCTATACTCAATTTATGATTCTACCATACTGAATTGAAAAGCAGCCTCTAGGATCTGCTTTTGTCGTCTTTCGAAGACCTTCGTGGATCCAGAAGCCGGACTCGCACTTGCGGGTCTGGAAACCACTTGCCAATCTTCTGCCTGATCGGTGGTAGTCTTAATGAACCTCCAGGCTCCCATATTCTCCGGCTCTTCTTGAACCCAAAGCAAATGTTCCATTGATTTATACCCTTTCAACATTTCGTTGAACTGCTTTTGTGGAAAAGGGTAAAGCTGCTCTAGACGCACAATGGCTACATCCTCCACATTCTCATCTCTCCGCTTCTTGTTTAGCTCGTAGTAAAGCTTTCCGGAACAACAGATCAGGGTTTTTACCTTTTTCTTGTCCGCCACCTCATCAGGAATGAGCTCTTTGAACCCTCCGCTGGTGAAGTCCCCTATTTTAGATACCACTTCGGGATGACGCAGTAAACTCTTTGGCGTGAATACGATCAGGGGCAATCGGATCTCCCTATGCAACTGCCTTCTCAAAACGTGATAGAAATTAGCCGGCGTGGTGCAATTCACGATCTGCATATTGTAGTCTGCAGATAATGAGAGGTATCTCTCTAATCGTGCACTCGAATGCTCAGCGCCTTGCCCTTCGTATCCGTGAGGTAAAAACATCACCAAACCGTTCTTACTTTTCCACTTATCTTCCGCCGAACTCAAAAATTGATCGATGATGATCTGAGCTCCATTATTGAAATCTCCAAATTGAGCCTCCCAGATGGTTAACCCGTCGGGGTTGGCCATGGCGTATCCATACTCAAATCCAAGCACCGCATACTCACTTAAATGAGAATTGTAGATCTCTAAACGAGCATAGCTTTTGTCGATATTATTTAGGGGAATGTATTCTTCTTCTGAATCTTCAACTTTCAAGACCGCGTGCCGGTGTGAAAAAGTACCCCTTTCGCAATCTTGCCCGGACATCCGTACTGCATGACCTTCACTCAAGAGTGTAGCGTAGGCCATCAATTCGCCCATACCCCAATCCAGCTCGCCTTTTTCGCTAACCATCTTCATCCGTTCATCCATCAAGCGCCTCGATTTCTTAAAGAAGGCCTTGTCTTCAGATAGGGTAGTGATCGCCTTGCCAATTTCAATGAACTTTTTCTTGTCGAATCCACTATCGACAGACTGCTCAAAGTCACCAGGCTCTGACGGACGGATTTTTTTCCAACTTTCCTCAAGAAAATCTGTGATGTAGGCTTTTTCAATCTCTTTGGAATCCTGTAAGCGAGACTGAAGGGTGTCACTGAAATTCTTTTTCATTTCAGTCACTTCTTCATTATTGATCACCCCCTCCTTCAAAAGTTGGTCGATGTAAATTTCCCTTGGATTATCATGCTTGGAAATTGCCTTATATAAGATCGGCTGGGTAAATCTTGGCTCATCCCCTTCGTTGTGTCCATATTTCCGATAGCACAATAAATCGACAAACACATCTTTCTTGTATTTCTGACGGTATTCAAGGGCCAGCTTTATGGTATGAACTACCGCCTCTACATCATCTCCATTGACGTGAAATACCGGACTGAGGGTCACTTTACCCACGTCTGTGCAGTAAGTGGAGGATCTTGCGTCTAAATAGTTCGTGGTAAAGCCAATTTGATTATTGATCACGATATGGATGGTTCCTCCGGTGCGGTATGCATCTAGATTGGCCATTTGAATGACCTCATAAACCACCCCTTGCCCGGCGATACTCGCATCTCCGTGGATCAAGATCGGGGCGATCTTATCTTCGGTTTCGAGATATTGATCGATCTTTGCTCTGGCAATCCCTTCTACAATGGGGTCTACCGCTTCAAGATGTGAAGGGTTGGGCGACAAGGTAAGTTTGACATCTTTCCCGTTATCGCTCTTGATATCACATGAATAGCCCAGGTGATACTTTACGTCTCCATCAAACAAATTGTCCTCGTATTCTTTGCCTTCGAATTCACTAAAGATCGAGTCGTACGTCTTGTTGAAAATATTGGCAAGCACGTTCAACCTTCCGCGATGGGCCATACCCATTACAAATTCTTCGATACCCATGTTCGCGCCCATCTCGATGATCGCATCTAGCGCGGGAATCAATGCCTCTCCTCCTTCCAGGGAAAAACGCTTTTGTCCGACAAACTTCTTGTGAAGAAATTGTTCAAAGATCACCGCTTGATTAAGCTTGTGAAGCATGTGCTTTTTTTCTTCCTTGTCAAAAGTTGGTCGATTGCGATTGCCTTCGAGTTTTTGTTCCAACCACTGCACCTTTTCGGGCTTCCGGATGTATCGGTATTCTACTCCGATCGAATTGCAATAAGTTTCTTTGAGGTGATCGATGATCTCGCTTAAACTTGCTTCTTCTAGGCCGATCTCTACAGCCGCTTTGAATTTGGTATTCAGGTCGGCTTCAGCGAGCCCAAAGTTTTCTATATCCAAGGTTGGACTGTACTTCCTTCGGTCACGAACCGGATTGGTCTTGGTGAAGAGGTGGCCCCTGGTTCGGTAGCCATTGATCAAGTTCAACACCTTGAATTCCTTATCTAGATTGAGTCCGGCTTCAAAAACCGCCGGTTTGCTGTTTACCGTAACGGCATCTTCATAGTTCTCCTTTGCAAATTCAAAGCCTTCGAAAAATCTGGCCCAGCCTTCTTCTACTGAAGCAGGGTCGTCAAGGTATTTTTGATAGAGTTCTTCAACTGCAGAGACATCTGCATTACTCAGAAAGGAAAATTTATCCATGGGGCTTTATACGCTTATAATCCCACAAAGTTAAACAAAAGCAAGAGACCGAATTTCACCGTTTGACGTCATGGACTTCAAGAAAAATGTTGTCTGAGAATCACTTTCTGCCATTCTCTGATCAGCACTATTCGAGCCAACTTCCGTTTCGCATTCTCAAAGATAAAAGCTTCCTTAAGCATTTCCTCAGGGAGATCCACGACGTACAAAAAGTTCCAAAACTTTTCAGAATGCTTATCGGCAAGCTGCTTCAATAAATTTTCCATAAGCATACTCAACTCCCCAAGCGAAAAATCTTGCCGTTCATTCAGCTCTTCGTATAGCTCATGGTTTCCTACCTTGGCAAGGTCTTTTTGTAATTGAAGCATTAGTTGTTCAAGTTGATCATGAGATAATTCCGGCAAAGAATTGTGAAGACTTGGCAAATTAGGTACCTTCATATAAGCACAAACTTAAGGTGGAATCAATTGTTTGAAGAGTGAATATGGCAAAGAGAATTTTAATTGGCGGGGGTAGCGGATTAGTGGGTAACAGACTTACCGACCTACTGATGAATAAAGGCTACAGTGTTAGCCACCTCAGTCGCTCTAAATCATCTAAAAGCAGGGTGGAGTCCATTCAATGGGATGTAGAGAATCAGAAATTGAATCCCGACGAAATAGAAGGCTTCGATGCCATCATAAATTTAGCCGGGGCTGGCATTGCCGATAAAGCCTGGACAGACCAGCGGAAGCAGGTGATTGAAAAGAGTCGGGTTGACTCCAATTTATTGTTGAAGAAAACATTGGAATCACTTCAACAGAAGCCAAAATTTTTTATTTCGGCCTCTGCCATAGGTTACTACGGTTTAAAAACCACAGACCACGTGTACAAAGAAGATGAGCCGCCAGGCGATGACTTCTTGGCTGACACCTGTGTGAAATGGGAGAATTCTGCCGATGAGGTGAAAAGCCTTGGGATTCCTACAGCAAAAGTTCGGATCGGCTTGGTCTTAACTGACGAAGGAGGCGCCTTAGCGGAAATTGAGCGCCCCTTTAAGTGGGGGGTAGGTGCAGTTTTGGGAGGAGGTAATCAAGGGATGCCATGGATTCATATTGACGATCTATGTGGAATCTTTATTCACATTCTGGAGCATCAGTTAGAAGGAGTATATAATGGCGCAGCTCCAAATGGGGTCGACAACAAGACCTTTACCCGTAAACTAGCTCAGGTGCTTGACAAAAAGCTATTCCTGCCACCCGTACCGGCTTTTGCCCTTAGGTTGATCATGGGAAGTCGCGCGGATCTTGTGCTAAAAGGCAGCTTGGTTTCTGCTGAAAAGATTCAAGGCACAAATTTCACCTTCGAGTTTAAGGATCTAAAAAGCGCTTTGGAAGACATTTATTTATAGCCTTAATGGTCGCGTTTCATGATCATGGCGGCCAGTGAAGCGAGCGGCTCTTTTGCTTGCTCTTCCCCTTGCACCTGGCCAAGATCGTGCAAGGCTTTTTGGTAATAGTGCTCAATGGCTTGTTGACAAGCCTGATCTACACCCACCTCTTTGTAGAGATTCAAGACCTTTTCAATCTTCTCGTCTCCCTTCAATTTCAAAAGCTGGTCCATTCGATCTCTTTGATCTGGATCGGCCTGTTGACGGCAGGTGACCATCAAATACGTTTTTTTATTGGCCAGGATATCTCCGCCGATCTGTTTCCCAAACTTTGCTGAGTCTGCGAAGGAATCTAAGTAGTCATCTTGGATCTGGAAGGCCAGGCCGAGGTTAATGCCGAATTGATATAGGGCTTTTGCGTCTTTCTCGCTGGCTCCGGCTAAAATAGCACCCATCTTCAAGCTGCACGCCAGTAATTCAGCCGTCTTTAGCTCGATCATTTTCAGGTAGCGATCCAGGTTTACCTCCTCCTCCTGCTCAAAATTCATATCGAGCTGTTGCCCCTCACAAACCAGGATAGCCGACTCATTGAATTGCTTTAGTAGATCCACCAGGCGGTCGCTTTTCGTTTCGATCAATTCTTGATAGGCGCGAACAAGCATCACGTCACCGGAAAGAATTGCTACGTCCCGGGTCCACTTCTCATGCACCGTAGGCATCCCTCTTCTGAGTGGGGCTTCATCCATGATGTCGTCATGAACCAGGGAAAAGTTATGAAAGATCTCAAGCGACTTGGCCAGATGCAAAACCGACCGGTTGTCTTTAGGCATGCCAAACAATTCCGCAGCCATCATGCTCACTAAGGGCCTGATCCGTTTTCCGCCCAAGCTTAAAATGTAGCGTATGGGCTCGTAAAGCTCCTTTGGCTCTTGCGGATATTGGATCTGCCTGATCTCACTTTCTATCTTATCAATCATTTTTTGATCCATGCGCTTAGTCTAGAATGTATGAGGAATTTTCCAGTAGCTTCTGCAAACCATCCCTTAACGATACAGGTTCATACCCTAAAAGCGCTTTCATCTTTCCGGTATCCGGCAGTCTTCTAGCCATGTCTCCTTCTTCTAATGCAGGTAAATGGACAATTTTTGAATTTGAATTAGTGAGTTCTTTGATCAATTCTGCCAATTCAATCACCTTGAGTTCCTGGTCAGAGCCGATATTGATCACTTCATTCATAAAGAGGTCGTTTTCAAAGGCCTTGATGCATGCATTGATATTGTCATCTACAAAGCAAAATGTTCTGGTTTGAGTACCATCTCCGTAAATGGTAATATCCTCGTTCTTCAGGGCAGCGGAGATGAATTTACTCACCACAAAGTCTTTGCTTTGTAAGGGCCCATAGGTATTGAAGAATCTAAAAATCGTGTAGTCGAGGCCGTATTCTTGTTTGTAGGATTTCAAAAAAGCCTCTCCCACATTTTTTACGATGGCGTAAGGCAATCTTGAGTTCAGCGGCGTAGTATCTTCATTCTGGGGAAGCTCAACAGGTTCGCCATAGACCTCGGAAGAAGAGGAAAAAAAGACGCGCTTTACGCCCGTGTTTTTGGAGAGGTCTAGAATATTACGCATCCCGCTAATGTCTTCCAACACCATCACCGGATTTGTCAAGGTGCGCTTTACGCCTACCACCGCCGCATAATGAAACACATAATCGAATTGGTGACTGTAGAACACCGTAGATATGTCGTTAAGGTTGTTTACATCTGCTTTGATAAATTTCAAACGATCACTTTCTTGCAGCCGATCCTGATCTCCGGTTAGGAGATTATCGACCACCACCACTTGATATTTCTCTGAGCGGCAAAGTCGATTGACCAATGAACTTCCCACAAATCCTGCTCCACCGGTGACTAAAATATTGGTCATACTCATTTGATCAAGTTAAGCAAATAAGTCCCGTAGCCACTTTTCACGAGAGGCTGAGCAAGCTCCTCCAGTTGGTCTTGATCAATAAATCCTTGGCGGTAGGCAATTTCCTCAAGGCAGCCAATTTTCAACCCTTGACGCTCTTCGATAACTTCTACAAATTGAGAGGCTTGCATCAGTGAGGAAAATGTACCTGTATCGAGCCAAGCCGTTCCGCGGTCTAAAATGGCCACCTGTAATTCCCCTCGTCTTAAATATTCCCGGTTTACATCGGTGATTTCGTACTCCCCTCTGGCGGATGGTTTTAATTCTTTAGCAATCTGAACCACCTGGTTATCATAGAAATACAAACCCGGCACTGCATATCGGGATTTGGGTTGCTTTGGTTTTTCTTCTATAGAGATAGCCACTTGATCGGCATCGAACTCAACTACTCCGTAACGTTCAGGATCAGACACGTGGTAGGCAAACACCACGCCTCCATTTGGATCGGCATAATTTTTAAGCAAATTGCCCATGCCGGTGCCGTAAAAAATGTTGTCGCCCAAAATCAAGGCTACTTTTTCTCCGCCTATGAATTCCTCCCCGATCACAAACGCCTGGGCAAGTCCGTTGGGTACCTCCTGAATGGCATAGTGAAACTGACATCCGAACTGAGTGCCATCTCCCAATAATTTTTTAAAGCTGGGATTATCGTGTGGAGTAGTAATGATCAAGATTTCCCTAATTCCTGCATTCATCAAAACAGAAAGTGGATAATAGATCATGGGTTTATCATAAACCGGCATCAACTGTTTACTTACCGCTAAAGTAAGTGGGTGTAAACGCGTGCCGGATCCTCCAGCTAAAACAATTCCTTTCATGACTGCTTCGAGGGGTTTTCAGATTCTGAATTCATTTCTTTTATTTCTAAGTCGTCGATCTCGATATCTTCCTCTTCATCGAGGATCTCGATCAAGACTTCTTCTTGAAACACCTTGGTCGTTAACCATTTGTCGAAAGATAAAATAAGGGACGGCAGCAAGATCAGGTTGGAAGCCATAGCCACGAGCAAAGTAACCGATACCAAAAGGCCCAAGGCCACTGTGCCTCCAAATTCAGAAGCCGTAAATACCCCAAAACCAAAGAACAGAACGATTGAGGTGTAGATCATACTAACGCCGGTTTCTTTCAATGCCAAGATCGCCGCTTCTCTCAAATTTAACCCATGCCGATGCAGCTCTTGGCGATACTTTGCCAGATAATGTATGGTGTCATCTACTGAGATCCCAAAGGCAATGCTAAATATCAAGATGGTTGAGGGCTTGATGGAGATCCCAAAGTAACCCATGATGGCTGCCGTGAACAATAAGGGGATCAGGTTGGGAATCAGGCTTACAAAGACCATCCTTAAAGAGGAAAAAAGCACCGCCATGATAATGGCGATCAAAACGATGGCAATACTGAGGCTTAAAAAGAGGTTTTTGACCAAATAATCCGTCCCTTTAAGCCAAACCACGCTACTACCGGTAAATTCCACCTCATATTTATCTTTTGGAAAAAGAGAATCTACCTTAGGAGAAAGGTCGGCTAAAATTTCTTCCATACGATTAGAACCTACGTCGGCCATCTGGGCCGTAAGTCTGGTTACTTGCCTACTGCTATCCAAATAAGAGTCCAATAGGTCAGACTGCTTTTCTGATCCCAGAAGGTAAGGGGCAATGAAACTTCGTTCCTGCGGATTGTAAAGACTGTATTTTGAGGGATTGCCGTTGTAATAACCCTGCTTGGCAAACTTTAAGCCCTCCACAATGGAAAGCGGTTTAGAGAGTTCCGGATATTCCGCGATTAAATCTTGCAATTTATCGATCCGCCTGAGGGTACTGTACTTAGTTGCCCCTCCTTTCTTCTTGGCGTCAATAGTTACTTCAAGAGGCAAAACTCCTTTAAAATTATCTTCAAAATAAAGTAGGTCTTGATACACGGTTCCGTCGCGGGGCAGATCGTCGGCAATATTCCCGGTGGTTTTGATCAAGGTAATCCCATAAGCCGAAAGCAATACTACCACTATGCTAGAGATGTAGACCAGTCGCCGATTCTTGGTCACAATATTGACCAGCTGGCCCACTACGTTGTGCACCCACTTTCTTTCCAAATGTTTGGTATGCCGTTCCTTTGGCGGAGCTAAGAAACTCTGTATGATCGGAAGTAAGGTGATGGAAACCACGAATACTGAAGCGATTCCGCAGACTGCTACTATTCCAAATTCGATCAGTATTTCACTGTCGGTAAAGACAAAGGTGCCGAAGCCCAGCGAAGTGGTGGTGTTGGTGAGAAAAATAGCATTGCCGATCTTCATGATCACCCTTCTTAGGGCAAGAATCTGATTACCGTGCTTTTTGTATTCCTGATGGTACTTGTTCAAAATGAATATGCAGTTTGGAATACCGATCACAATGATAAGTGGTGGGATCAAGCCGGTTAGGATGGTGATCTTATATTGCAGGATTCCCTGAATACCCAGCGACCAAATCACTCCGACCAGTACCACGACCATTGAAAAGAACATGGCCTTGAAGGATCTGAAAAAGAGCAGAAGCAAGGTGGCAGTAACGATCACGGCCAGTAAAATGAATAGCTTGATTTCTTCACTGACCTTACTCGTGTTATTGCTTCTTATGAAAGGTAAGCCCGACTTATATAATCTAATGTTGCTCTTTTCTTCAAAGTCGTTCACTTGCTTCATGAGATCACCCATCAATATCCCACGATCTTTTGAGTCGAGGAGATCACGGTCTACCGTGATCGCCATTAAGGTAGCTGACTGGTCTTTGCTGTAAATAAACCCTTCATAAAAGGGCAACTGAAAAGCCTGATCCAGGAGAGTATCAAGCTCAGCCTGATCTTGCGGCACCCGATTAAACAGTTTATAGGTGTCAAAGCTTTTATCCTGCACATTCCTTTGCAGGCCGAAAATATCGGCGATAGACATTACCTTATCGATGCCCTCTACAGCTTGCAAAGCCTGAGACAGTTGCATCCAATGCTTGAAAGTACTCAGGTCTCTTAAAGAATCTGTCGGTAGCCCGATCACCATCACACTCCCATCCTGACCGAACTTTTTCGTAAAGTTTTGAAAAGAGATCATGGTGCTGTCCGTTGCAGGAAGCACTTGAGACATCTCATAACTCATTTGAATCTTACGCGACTGAGACCAAAAGCCAACAGTGGCTAACAATAAGACCAGTAAGATGAAATACCGCTGTCTAAGAATGAAAGAGGAAAATACTTCCCACATAGATTATCAAAAGAAGCTGCGATCAGGCAGTGTTCAAATAGCTTACAAATATCGAAATTAATGAGCAGCCTAAAAAAGAAAGTAGAAGCCGAGCAGTTGAATTCTTCTCGCCTCGCAAATCCTGTATATTTGAGCAGTGCAAATTGACATTCCACATAGCATAAACGACATCCTCATCAGTCTTGACTTGATAGGGACTTTGGTTTTCGCCATTAGTGGTTCCATGGCTGCTGCAAGTAAAAAGCTCGACCTCTTTGGTGCTGCTTTTATTGCCTTTGTTACAGCCGTAGGCGGGGGTACGGTCAGGGATCTTCTAATCGGTTCCACCCCCGTAGGTTGGATGCGCGATACCAATTACATCCTGATCATTCTGCTGGGTGTAGCGATCACCTTCCTCTTCAAGAAATACGTAAGAAAATTGCGACGTACCCTATTTCTTTTCGATACGATCGGGGTAGCGGTTTTCACCGTACTCGGCCTTGAGAAAGCCCTTATAGTGGAAATAGACCCCATCATTGCGGTAATGATGGGTATGTTCTCTGCAGTTTTGGGTGGGGTTATTCGCGACATCCTAATCAACGAGATCCCGCTGATCTTCAGAAAAGAGATCTATGCCATGGCATGCATGGCCGGTGGCGCGCTCTTTGTCTTTTTAGGAAAAAGTGGCTTGGGTTTTGAAATGAGGACGATATACACGGTAATTACCATCATTATCATTCGAATCCTTGCCATCCGATATAAAATCGGANTACCAGGTATACAGGACGAAATTCCACTAAAAAGAAAGCCGAGGAAGTAATGGTATCATATTTGTCGTTAGGGCTCAGATGGTTTTAAAATATATCCTCCCTTTATTGATAATTGCTTCTACCTTTTCGTGCAAGCAGAAAAGCCAGGCAAGCCAGAAGAATTCACTTTACAAAAGCGATTTTGAAAGCAACTGGGCCAATGTCGCTCAGTTAGAAAGCAAAGGCCTCCAAGGTAGCCTCATCCAAGAGCTAAATTTCATTCTTAAAAAAGCCATTGAAGAACAGAACCATCCGATCATCTTCAAAGCCCTGGCTATTCGCTCCAAACACCTTTTACAAATCGAAGAAAATGCGGAGCCGAAAATCGTGGAAAGCTTCCATGAAGCGATTTCACAGAGTGAGCCGATCGGCAGGTCATTGCTACAATCCGCCCTGGCTGAACTCTACCAACAATACCATAGTCAATTCCAACACCAGATTAAAGACAGAAGCAGTTTGAACGATAGCAGTCGGAAAGCGATCAATCAAATGAGTGCTGAAGAATTACTGACTTTAAGTGATCAACTTTATTTGCGATCTGTAAATAATATCGCAGAATTAAACGATATTCCGCTCAGTGAATACTTAGATATTTTAAGCCTGCCCAAGGCAGACAGCACCTATCTAAAACACTTTAAGGTTAGCGATTTTCTGGCAAACCGGGCATTGGCACATTTTGAATTTCGCTTCGACCAAAATCAGCTTTCCGAAAAAATACTCGCTGTTAATTCCATTTTTTCACCGCAAAAAGACTTCCTAAATGCAGAACTAGCCGGAGCGTGCATACAATCCGATTTAAAAAGTTGGGTGGGTATACTGACTGAGCAGCTCTCATTGATCGAGGATGAATTTGGCCTTTTACATTATGAGCGATATCGACTGAATACGCTAAAAAAGTGGTCTACCAATGATTCGGCGCTTTGGCTATACGAAAAAGCACTTTTGAATCTGCATAAAAAGTTAAAAACAGCGGAATACCGAGACCGTATTCTGGCTGACCTGGCCGATCTAGCTCACCAATCCCAACAAAACGCGATTAAGGCTTTAGCCATTTGCGAAAAATGTGAAATCGAGGGAAGCCATGGCTTTTCAAGATGCGAAGATTTAAAAGCAGAAATCAAGCAAAGGCAAGTTGAGCTTAAAATGGAAGGCGTCTATCCCATTAACCAACCACTTCTCTTTGCATTGGCCTATAAGAATGTCGAAAAACTGTATCTGCGACTTTATGAAATGAGCCCGAAGATCAATTCCGACTATCAAATGGAAAAGGAATGGATAGCCAGCATAATGAATGAGAGGTTGAGCAGAGCATGGGAGCGCGAGCTGAAGCCATGGAAGGATTTCCAAAGCCATCAAACAGAACTAATGACCGAAGGACTAACCCATGGAGCTTTCGTTTTAATCGCTTCCGACCGGCCGGACTTCAACATCGATTCAGCGCACTTATCGGCCGCAAAGTTTTGGGTAAGCGACATTGATTATCTGATCAAACGAAACGATCAAAAAGGCTCGCTCAAAATGTACTTGAAAGATCGGAAACATGGAAAGGCGCTGCAAGGAGCAAAGATCAAGCTGTTTCACTATTCCGATAATGGTCAAAGAAATAATCGGCACTGGGCTTTGCACTCTACCTTGACATCTGACGAAAATGGGGAAGCAAGACTAGCAGCCTCTGCCCAAGTATATGCGAATTACCGTTTTGAAATTAAGCATGGCGATCAGACTTTGATCAGTGACCATGGCGTTCAGGTGCGGGCCGCACGTTCAAATCCTTTAGAAAGAAGCAACCTTCAGTTCTTTTCAGATCGCAAGATCTACCAAGCTGGTCAAAAGGTTCAACTGAAGGGTATCCTAAGCAAGACCTCGGGCTACCGCGAAGAGGTGGTCCCTAATTCAACCCAAAAGATCAGCTTATTAGACCCGAGAGGTGAAGTGCTCAAAGAACTTGAAATGACCACCAATGAGTTTGGTAGCTTTTCGACCAGTATCCAACTCCCCCATAAGGCACTAAACGGATACTATCGTATACTTTCTGCGCACGGCAGCTTTAACTTTCGCCTTGAAGAATATCGCAGGCCATCGTTTGAGATCACGCTAAATCAGCATGCTGAAACCTATAGGCTGGGAGACTCTATTCGCCTATCAGGGACGATAAAGAGCTACACCGGCCTGCCCATTAATCAGGCTAAGCTGGAATACCGCATCACCCAAGAGTTTAATTCTCCCGTATCCTCACCTTTTCGATCTTACTGGCCCCAAGCCAGACCGGTCTTGATCAAGTCAGGGGAAATGCAGTTGGATGACCATCAATTTACCATTGACTTTAAATCCGAAGAAATGAGATGGAGAAATTCGCCAGCACATTATCGGATAAAAGTTAATGCAATTAGCCCCCTTGGCGAAAATGTATCTACAGAAGAAAGGGTCCTTGCCTATGCGCTGCCTTATCGCCTGTCGGCAGATCTCGATGAATCGATCCAATTGGAAGACCTTAATTCGCTTAAGGTCATGGCCCGATCAAATGAAGGTAGGCCAATGAAGGTGAGCGGGCAGATTGAACTTTGGGCCTTGAAGAGTCCACAAAAACTGTCGATCGATAAATATTGGGGCGGCATTGACCACCAGCTTATTGGAGAAGAGAAGTATCAGAAGCTTTTCCCTTTCTACGATTATCATAGCCAATCAAGTTTGAACCAGCTTCCGGAAAGCAAACTATTGAGTCGTCAAGCATTTAAAAGTGGGAATACCCTAAATGCTTATCAACAGCTCGAAGACGGAGTTTACTTGCTTCGCGCCTATTCGATCAGTGACCAAAAAGATACCGTAAGATGGCAAAAGCGTTTTATACTTTTCAATGAAAACAGCGAGACATTGCCCTTGCCTTCAGACCTGTGGAGCCACTTGCTGGAAGACAGCCTGGTGCAAGGTGAAAACATCCGCTTATTAATTGGTTCCAGCTTCAGCAATTTGGAAATGTTAGTAGAAATCGAACATCAGGGCAAGATCGTACAATCGCTGAAAGTCGGACTGGATCAAGAACAAAAGAAATTGGAATTCAATACTTCCGATCTGGAAGGCGAGGTGCTCATTCATCTCAGTGGAATGAAAGCAAACAGACAATTTATTGAAACCAAGCGATTGAGCGTTTCTCCTTCGACCATTCCGTATCGCCTGAGACTAATTACCAAGAAGGATCTGACCAGGCCTGGCGAAAAAGAACTGTGGACCATAGCGGCTCAAAATCTAGGGGAGGGCAAGAAAATAGAATTGCTGGCAAGTATGTACGATAAGTCATTAGATCAGCTGGAAGACCAAAGCTGGAACCCTTTTTCATCTCTTTTCTACAGGCAACAGATCCATTGGGTGAAAGGGTTCGGTGCTCATTTGATCATGGCGCGTCAAGTGTATCCTCGGAACCGCTCAACATCTTTTAAGGGGGATCCGGTTTTGCCTCAGTTAAACTGGTTTGATTTCAGGCTAGCTTGGCGCAACCCTATTTACTTTGCCAGAAGAGAGGCCATATCAGTTGCAAAGGCGGAGGGTATGCCCCTTTCACAAACAGCTGAGGACTCTCAGATCAACACAGGGGTTGAGGCGAATGCTAAAAAAGAGCTGAGGACCAATTTTAGTGAGACTGTCTTTTTCTATCCGCATCTCACTGTAAGCGACCGTGAAAAATCGCACATCAGCTTTGAGATGCCCGATGCATTGACCACTTTCAAATTCAGGGCATTAGCTCATGACAAATCAATGAACTATAGAGTGATACAGCATGAGGTAATCAATCGAAAAGCCTTGATGGTAAGCACGTATTTGCCTTCTTTTTTCCGCCAGGGCGATCGCGCAAGCTTGAATGTGAAAGTGCAAAATATTTCGGACTCCTTGGAAGTTGGTCAACTGCGCTTACAATTTTTTGACCCTCAAAATAACAGGCGGCTCGCCTTATTAGATATTGGTGCAGAAAAGAGCTTTAGCCTGCTTCCGGGAGAAGAGCTGCAACACCGTTATCAATTTACTGCTCCGGGAAAGATTCATCGGATACGATACCGTCTCAGTGCCGTTGGAAAACAACATACGGATATTGAAGAAGGATACATCAAGATTTTGCCTGATCGGATCTTACTATCAGAATCGTTTGCTTTCGAACTCGGGCCAAATGAAAGCAAGAATTTAATCTTTGATCGTTTTGAAAGAAAAGTCGACTCTGTGGATGCCAATGCACTTTATAAGGTCGAATACACCGCAGACCCGAGGTGGATGGCAGTATATGCCCTTCCGGCAATTTTGAGCAGCAATCAGGATTGCCCACAGGCTGTATTCTCCAACCTATATGCCAGGATACTTGGAAGGCATACGGCAAACCAGATAGATGGGCTAAGTACTTTTATAGAAAGCCTTTCTCGCACTGAAGGTTTAGCCGGAGAATTGGCTAGCAATGCAGATTTAAGTTTGATCGAACTGGATAACACCCCCTGGATCAAAGCGGAGCAAAAGGAAGCCGCACAGAGAAATGCCATGGCTTCGCTGTTCAAGTCTGAAAATATGCTGCCAAAACTCCACGAAGAGCTTTCGCTTTTAAAGGCTTTGCAACTTCCCTCGGGAGCATGGCCTTGGTTTAAAGGAATGAAAGAGAACCGGTATTTGAGCCAATACATTTTGGCAGGATTGGAAAAGCTGAATGCCTTAAACGCCTTTGATGATCAGAAAATCGAGTCGCTGTTAAGCGACATGATCGAAAAGGCCAGAGGGTATGTAGACCAAAAAATGGAAGAAGATTACCGTCGGTTAAGCGAGCGGGGAATAGACCCAGAAAAAGATTACCTCAGTGCCTCGGTAATTCAAGCGCTTTACAGCAGAAGCTTCGACAAGCAATGGGGAAACTCCTCTGCGGTCAGCTTTTATTTGGAAGAATGCCGACAACATTGGCAAAATAAAAACCCAATGATCAAAGCCTTGATCGGTTTGAGTTTCTATCAAAATGAACCACAAAGTCAGTTAATCAACCGCATTTACACCTCATTAAGAGACATTGCCATTGAAGACAGTTCGGGCGCGCATTGGAAGTTTCATCGAAACGGGCCGTATTGGTACCATTCTTCCATTGAAGCTCAAGCCTATTTGATCGACTTCTTTAAAAAGCGAGAAACCGAAGATGAATTCATGAACCAGATGAAAAAATGGCTTCTACATCAAAAGAATCAACAAATTTGGGACAATCCAAAAACGAGCAGTGAAGCCTGCTATGCTTTACTCGAAGGGGCTACGGAATTGAGCTACGATATTGGCAAAAGTAAGTTGACGGTGGGAAAGGAAGTCGTGAACCGACCGGATAATGGCTTGCCAGCTTCGATCAGCAAAAGCTGGGCTAAAGAAGAGATCAGTCGGAATTTAGCCAAGATCAAGGTAAATCAAGGTGAGGATCATTTGGGTTGGGGTGCTGCACATTGGCAATATTTTGAGCCGATGAGCAAAGCCAAGTCGTTTTCCAAGAAAGGCTTGCAGATCAAATCCAGTTATTACCGTTACGACGCTAAGACCAGAAAACTCGAAGCAATAAACCCAGACTTGGAGCAAGGTGACCTAATTAAGCACCGCTTGACGATAAAGGTAGACTACGATCTTGAATTTGTGCAGGTTATTGACAATCCGCCTGCTTGCTTGCAAACCATAGCACAACGCTCAGGAATGAGTCATCAAGACGGGCTCCACTACTACCTAAATATCAAAAGCGAAGAAAGACAGTGGTTCATAGAGCGATTGGGAAAAGGCACTTATGTGCTAGAAACAGACTATCGAGTTAGTCATAGCGGCAAGTTCTCTGGAGGCATAAGTCGTATTCAATGCATGTATGCTCCGGAATTTGTAGCTTACGACAATGCGGGAAATCTTGAAATCGGCCCGTGAAAATAGGATTTGAGTGCATGAAGTTTATATTTGTTCTCATAAAACACAGACCGATGAAAACCAATTTTGTAATATATCTTTTAGTATCCGCTTCACTTTTAGCTTGTGGAGGGAATGGAGAAGGTAAGGGTGAGAATGAATCAAGCGATTCCACAATGGTTGAAGGCCAATCCGCCGACATTGACCTTAGTAGTATGCAGGAGCTTGACCTTCGCGAATTTGGGCTAGGAGCAAATATCTATTTACCCAAAGATCAAGGCAAGTTGATGGTCGAGGAAAGCGCATACGGCACCATCGTAGTAGAGCTTGGGGAGAGATTTGCAATGGAGGTCGTACCCTTTGCAGAGAATATTGTAGACAAGCGGAATGAGTTGGAGCAAGGCTCCGTTTTTCAAATTGAAGTTTTGGAGGAACGCAAAGATTATATGTTTTACAAAAAGTATATTCCCGGATCTGAAGTACTTGAAGAATACCACTTCTATCTCACTAAAGAGATCGATGGGGAAATCGTTGCAGTGAAAACTTTAGACGATATGGAATTGAAAGAAGGTGCAGCGAGAAAGATATTAGAATCGGCAAAGACCTTATCGTCACTTCCCTTTTCTTAAGAAGCAGACAATAAAAAAGGGGATTCAGTTGAATCCCCTTTTTTTGATCTATATTTTTTGTTTAACCGAAATGTTCCGGAACGAAAATCTGGCTTGGATTCATAACGATGACCGGAATTTGATACTTATTGCTGATCACCTCAACTTCTCCGCTCCCCTTGAATAGGTCCGGTAAGAAACCTCCCTCTCCTGAGGAATTCACAATGGCAATCATGTCTGCATTGGTTTCAGAGGCATAATCGAGCATCTGGGGTATAAAATTCCCTTTTTCAGAGGCCACTTCAACTTCATACTTCACCCCTCTTTCATCAAAATAATGCTTCGCAAAGGTGAGCTCTCTGCTCACTTTGGTACGAATGAATTCATCGGATTCATTTGAGGTATAAATGTGAACCACCGCGCCAAAATGCTTTGCAATACTCGAGGTAATTGATAGTTTCGATTTTGTTTCTTGTGAAAATTTGATCGGCAAGACCAAATCTTTCACTTTCCCGCTTGATTTCTTGTTTTGCACAGTGATAAAAGGAACTTTAGAGTTTCCGATCACTTTTAAGGCGTAACTACCGGTCAAACGCTGAATACCTTTAACTCCGTGAGTTCCCATAACAATCAGCATGACGTTGAGCTCTTTGGCAACCTCGGGAATCCTATCAAAAATGCTACCTTTTCTGATTTCATAATTGACTGTTAAACCGAATTCTTGAGCAGCTTTCGACGAAATCTCCTTTAGCTTTTCTTCGGCCATAGCTTCAGCCTTAGATGAAGAGATCACGTGTAATAAAACCACCTCGCCATCAAAACTTTTGGCTACCATGGCCGCGTGAGAAATAGCCGTTTCAGCCACCTCTGTAAAATCTGTAGGAACGAGAACCTTATAAGTGTTGTCCATTGCGGTAGATTTAGATTATTTCAAATATAGAGAAAAGGATATAAACATAAAGCCTATTTCTTTGTGCTTCAGTTTGAAGCCCTGCTTTAATGAATTGAACCCTTTTGTTTACAGTGAGTTTTCAAGTGTGATATCGAACTGAACAAGATCAACAAATTCCTGAAGTCTTTCATCTATTTCTTCAGACTTTAAGCCAACCAGACGCTCAGTGCCAAACTTTTCCACACTGAAAGAAGCCAATGCACTACCGTGAATTAATGCTCTTTTCATGTTTTCAAAAGATATGTCATCTGTTTGAGCCAAATAACCAATAAATCCTCCGGCAAAAGTATCTCCTGCTCCTGTTGGATCGAAGACTTCTTCTAAAGGCAAGGCAGGAGCAAAAAACACGTGATTATCGTGAAATAATAATGCACCATGCTCGCCTTTTTTAATCACCAGGTATTTTGGCCCCATTTTCAAAATCTCTTGCGACGCCTTTACCAAAGAATACTCTCCAGACAATTGCCTTGCTTCTTCATCGTTTATCGAAAGCACATCAACCATCTTGAGCGTTTCTTTAAGTTCATCCATGGCAATATCCATCCAAAAGTTCATGGTATCCATTACAATCAATTTTGGGCGATTTTTCATTCGTTCGATCACGGTCTTTTGCACAGCCGGAGCGAGGTTCCCCAACATAAGATATTGGCAATCTTGATACCCTTCAGGAATGATGGGATCGAAGTTTTCCAGCACATTAAGTTGAGTATCAAGGGTGTCTCGGGTATTCATATCGTTGTGATACTTCCCGGACCAGAAAAAAGTCTTTTCCCCTTTCTTTACTTGAAGTCCATCGGTATTCACCCCATGTTTTTGGAGCATTTGGATATAATCCGAAGGGAAGTCCTCTCCTACTACGGAAACAATATTAATGTGCTTATAAAAATTCGAAGCAGCCAAGCCGATAAATGTGGCTGCCCCTCCAAGGATCTTATCCGTCTTTCCAAAAGGGGTTTCAATCGCATCAAAGGCAACGGTTCCGATGGCTAATAAACTCATAAATCTCGATTTAAATTTTGCGCAAAGATATTGTTTAATACAAAACTTTGGACTAATATTGCAGGCCCATTCTAAAAGATGGTAATATTCCTCCTTAGCTCAGCTGGTTAGAGCATCTGATCCCGATCAATCGGGAAGGGTCCTTGCCTT